>Ga0315322_10001788_pt1 | contig 16704 bp, 14 predicted proteins | sample M110021515metaG_FD_203461 | JGI IMG/M metagenome (GOLD analysis project Ga0315322, IMG submission 203461) | Ammonia-oxidizing marine archaeal communities from Monterey Bay, California, United States - M1 100m 21515 | ecosystem: Environmental > Aquatic > Marine > Intertidal zone | place: USA...
TCTGCCTGAATTACCGGCAGAGCAGGGCCGATAATGGCAAGATCGAGCGCGCCCATCAGCGTGCCGGTAAACAGCAGGGCGAGAAGAAGTTTGGTGCTTTTGGGTTCAGTCATAGTGTTTATATTATGCTCAGACCTTGCCGCCAACAGTTTTTTATCGGGCTTGGGTCACTAGCCGGTGTGTCAATCAATTAATCAACAGTTCATCGCAGCAGGGTGCTGCAGATGCTCCACTTGGAACCATTTAAGCAATGCTCGTTAGTTGTACTTTTGTATTGCTAATGTAACGCATATTGCGTTATAATATGCTTATGGCGAAAACCAAAACAGCAACTCTAAATCTCCGTGTAGACCCGGTAGTTAAAGAGGCTGCACGCGTTGCCGCCAAACGGGACCATCGGAGCATTGCCAATATGATTGAGCTCTTGATTCGCAAGCATTGCGAGGAAAACGGCATTCCGATACCTGAGCAAGCTGACTTATTCGGAGAGGATATTGGCAAATGATGGGGAAAACTTACGACATCATTGGTGATATTCATGGTTATAGCGATGCTCAAAAGCATAGGAGTTTTCAAGATGATTAGTATCTTCAGGAAAAAAATAGTTTTAAAAAAGGAACGTAATCAATCTGGCTCCAGTTTTCTAGATGCAGAAATAAAAGGTAATGGTGATTTAGTTTTCGATGGTCAGGATTTAGGCCGCAGTGGTGAGGGTTTGGCGTTCTTTGAATACGAATACGCTTGGACCGTAAAAGCTGATGATCTGAATGCCTTTAAAAATGCTATAGGCGGCAAAGGCAACATTCTGAAGTTACTAAAGAAGAATTTCAGCAATGAAAAGGCTGGCGGTATTCAAGAGTTCATGACAAATAATAACATCCCATTTGAGTCATGGGCCCGCTTTGAAGATTAGGAAGCTAATCCTTTTAAGCATAAAAAAAGGGACGCCCTAGGACGTCCCTGTATCTTCTAATGGTGGAGGCGGCGGGAATTGAACCCGCGTCCGCAAGCACTCCGCTTTAAGGTCTACATGCTTATTTCGTCATTAATCTCACTGCAGGTTACCCGACGAACGAGGAAAGCCAACAGCCAGTTTAGTAAAGGTTTAACGCTTGGGCCCCAAACATACCCTTACGCGATTCTGTTTACATTACACCGGGATCTGAACGTCCAGACACATATCAGGCCGATGACACTAAAACTGGTTTTTAAGCAGCTAGTGCGTAGTTGTCGTCGTTTGCAACTAAAAGGTTTACAGCTGTATTTACGAGGTAATCTGTGCCTCGGCATGCACTCAAAGTTTCGCTACCCACGTCGAAGCCATGTCGCCCCCGTGTTCGTTGAAACTCGTGTGTACAGGACAAGTGTATGGCCACAGCGCGCAAACACAATGAAGCCCTGCTCATTTTGCCATTTAGTTTGGTTTATTTTCGAGTAAAAAACTATAAATAACTGTTTTTAATATATTTATCTGTTCTTCAGAATGCGCGCTTTTTGGCGATTCCAATCACGATCTTTGTCGCTGGCGCGCTTATCATGCTGCTTTTTGCCCTTGGCCAAACCGACTTGAAGCTTGGCCCGCCCGCGCGTCCAGTGCAGTTCTAAGGGGACCAGGGTGAAGCCTTTGCGCTCAATGTTGCCAATTAAAACATCCAGTTCGCGACGGTTGAGCAACAGCTTGCGAGCTCGCCCTGGCTCCGGGCTGATGTGGGTTGAGGCTGTCTTTAGTGGCGTAATAGTGGCGCCCACGAGAAACGCCTCGCCGTTTTGAATAATCGCATAAGCCTCATTCATGCTGACGTTCTTAGCCCGCAAGCTCTTTACCTCCCAGCCTTCCAGGCACAAGCCAGCCTCGAAGTCTTTTTCGATAAAGTAGTCGTAACGAGCCCTGCGGTTTTCGGCGATGAGGCGCTCGTTACCCGGTTTTTTCTTCGCTTTTCCCATGGTGCTCTGCGTAATAGTGCCTTTTGCAGGGGCGGTATCAGCGTTTCTGACCCCGATTGGTTTACAATCCTGCCAACATTTGCTGTGTATTGCACCAACGCAGTTCCATTGCCACAGAGTTTATTCAGGCCAGAGCAGTAAACCCAAACAAAAGGTAGCAACAGGAATGGCTCAAAATGGCGCCGCACAATCTGATCGCAGTTCGCTGCATGGGCAATGGTCTTCGCGTTTCACCTTTGTTTTAGCGGTATCGGGGTCTGCCGTCGGTCTCGGTAATATCTGGAAGTTTCCGTATATCGCCGGGCAGAATGGCGGTGGTGCGTTTGTGTTGGTGTATTTGTTCTGCGTCTTCTGCGTGGGCTTGCCCATCATAATGTCAGAGGTGCTGCTCGGTCGCCGCGGCAGACGCAACCCCGTTTCTACCATGGCCTTACTCGGCGAGGAAGAGTCGGGCACTACCGCTTGGGGCTTGGTGGGCGCCAGTGGGGCGATTGCCGGCTTTCTTATTCTTTCGTTTTACAGCGTTATTGCCGGATGGACTGTGGCGTACATATTCAAATCCATGTCGGGTGCTTTTGCAGATCCGACTGCGGTGTCGGTCGGTGCGGTATTCGGCAGTATAACCGGCAGTTTTCAAGAGTCGGGTTTTTGGCACACCGTATTTCTCGGCGCCACGATTGTATTGGTGGCGCTGGGGTTGGAACGGGGCATTGAGCGAGCCGTGAAGTTTATGATGCCGGCGCTGTTTATTATTATGCTGGTACTGCTCGGTTACTCGATGAACATGGGCGAGTTTGAGCGTGGATTTAACTTCATGTTTGAACCGGATTTCTCCAAGCTTAGCCCGCAGATGATTCTGGCCGCCATGGGGCAGGCCTTCTTTACGCTCAGCATTGGTATGGGTGCGGTCATGGCCTACGGTGCTTATTTGCCGCAGGATGCTTCTATTGTGCGGACCTCGTTTGCGGTGGTCTGCGCAGATACGGCAATTGCGTTGCTGGCTGGGCTGGTTATTTTTCCGATTGTATTTGCCAATGGGCTGGACCCGACCAGTGGGCCAGGGCTTATTTTTCAAACACTGCCGATGGCCTTCGGGCAGATGCCGGGCGGCATGTATGTGGCTGCTTTATTTTTCTTATTGCTGGCATTTGCCGCCCTTACTTCGGCCATTAGTCTGATGGAGCCGGCCGTGGTTTGGCTTATGGAAGCCCGCGATTTCAGCCGCCCGGTAGCTGCATCGCTTGTGGGGCTGGTGATTTGGGCTTTGGGCTTCTTGACGGTGCTGTCATTTAATACGCTTAACGACTTTACCTTCTTAAAAGGCACCTTCTTCGACAACATCGACTTTCTCACCAGCAACATCATGCTGCCGCTGGGCGGTTTGGCCATTACTGTGTTTTGCGGTTGGGTGATGTGCAGGCAGTCTAGCGCCAGCGAGCTCGACCCCGAGGCAGGTTTAAGTTACGAAGTCTGGCGTCTGCTGGCTCGTTTTGTCGCGCCGCTGGCGCTGATTCTGGTTTTCCTCAATGCGATCGGAGTATTTGCTTAAGATGCGCCGGGTTGAACGCACAGCTATTGTCCCTTTTACGTCCGAGCAGATGTTTAATCTGGTGATCGACATTGAGACTTACCCTGAGTTTCTGCCTTGGTGTGAAGGCGCTGAGTTGCGCAGCAGCAGCGAGAATGAAATTGTTGGTGGCATAACGCTTGGTATTAAAGGTTTCAGCGCCAGCTTTGTTACCCGCAATGTATTGCAGCGGCCTACAGTGATGAATATGGTGCTGGAAGAGGGGCCCTTCAAAGTGCTTGAAGGTATTTGGCAGTTTGAGGCCTTAGGCGACAGCGGCTGCAAGGTGTCATTGAGCATTGACTTTGAATTTGAAAGTGCAGTGCAGGATATGCTGTTGGGAGGGTCCTTCGAACTCATCTGCAATAAATTGATTGATGCATTTTCAGAGCGGGCCAGAACGGTCTATAGCAATGGTTGAGTCCACCATCACTATTGAAGTGGCTTACGCGTTGCCACATCGTCAGCACATTGAGGTTTTGCAATTGGCGCGCGGAGTTACGGCGCGTGAAGCGTTAGTGTTTTCCGAGCTGCCTGTCGGGCTCCTGGAAATTAATACACAGGATTGCCCGCTGGGTGTATTTGGTAAGCGGGTTAACGATGATTACGTTTTGCAATCAGGTGACCGCTTAGAAATTTACCGGCCTTTGACGAACAATCCGCGCGAAACTCGCCGCCGGCTTGCTGCTGAGGGCAAGGTGATGAGCTCGACTGTGAAGGCTGCTGAAAAGCGCCGTTAACTGGGGTTAACCGGAACATCCCGTTCAATGTCACTGACCCTGCCATCTTCAAAGAGAATAATGGTCCAGCGCTGATCCGCTTCTTTGGCTCGGCCCGGCAGGAAGTAGTACATGTAATCCCAGCGGTCTTTGTGGAAGCTTTCTTGGATCACCGGTGTGCCGAGTAGGTAGCGCACCTGACTTTGCGTCATACCCATTTTTACCTGCTCGATATCTGCAGTGTCGAGCTTATTGCCCTGCTGGATATCAACATGATAAACACAGCCGCTCAACAGAATCCCGAGCAGGCATAGGGCAATTGGGCGTTTTAGATTGAGTGGCGTCATCAGCTTTGTGTTAAGTTTTGCCGCATTATTTAGCGTAGAATGTGCGCATGATAAACCAAATTGAGTGATTGAATCAGGTTCTGTGCCGTTTCAGTCGAAACGGCAGTCCCCGGGAGAGATTTTTGAGCAAGCAGGAGCTGAGAGATGCGGGCCTTAAAGTGACCTCGCCGCGAGTGCGTGTTTTGCATCTGCTGGAGCAGCGCAAAAATGCCCACATGAGCGCAGAAGACATCTACAAGACATTGCTGGCTGACGGCGATGATATAGGTTTGGCCACCGTTTACCGCGTGTTGTCCCAATTTGAAGAAGCCGGTTTGGTTGCCCGCCATAATTTTGAAGAGGGTAAGTCAGTGTTCGAACGCAATCGCGGCGGGCACCACGATCACATGGTGTGTTTAGATACGGGCAAGGTTATTGAGTTTGTGAACGAAGATATCGAGCGTCTGCAGCACGCTGTGGCGGAAGCCCAGGGTTATGAGCTCGATGACCATAGCATGGTGTTGTTTGTGCGGCCGAAGGCCAAGCCCTAATTGAACGCCTCTGCGTGTTAATCCCGCAGTGATCAACCTGAAAAACTAGCCCTGTTCCTCGAAGCGACTTGTCAGCATTTCGGCAGCATGTGCCCGGGTTGCTGCAGTTATTTTTGCGCCACCAAGCATGCGCGCAATTTCTTCGATGCGTTCGTCAGGCGTCAGCGATTTAATTTGTGTGCGGGTGGTTTTGCCATCGCTCAGCTTGCTCACTTTTAATTGCTGATCACCCTGACTCGCCACCTGTGGTAAATGGGTTACGCACACAATCTGGGCGCTGTCGGCCAGCCGCTGGAGTTGTTCGCCAACAACCTCGGCAACTGCGCCGCCAACGCCCGAGTCCACTTCATCAAAGATAAGTGTGCCGGCGGTATCGGAACTGCGCGCGGCCACCTGAATGGCCAGACTTACGCGTGACAGTTCACCACCCGATGCCACTTTCGAGAGACTGCCGGGCTGCATACCCGGGTTTAATGCCACCCGGTATTCTGCGCGTTCGAAGCCGTCGGCTCCGGGAGTGGCTCCCATCTCGACGAATTTGATGCTAAAGCTGCCGCCCTGCATTCCCAGTTTCTGAATATTGGCTGTAACTTCGGCCGCCAGTTTTTTTGCGCCTTTCGATCGCGCCAGCGAAAGTTTTCTCGCGACATTGCAGAGCTTCTCGTGTAAGTCGCGAGTGCTGGCTTCAAGTTGCTCGAGGCTTTCGAGCGGGTTATCCAATGTATCCAGTTCAGCTTGCAGGGTTCGGAATAGTTCCGGCAATGCGATGGGCTTTACCCGATGCTTGCGAGCCAGATCGTGAATGGTGGCAAGTCGATTATCGAGTTGCTGCAAAGTTTGTGGATCGGTATCGATATTATCCAGATGCTGGCGGAGGGTATCGACCGCTTCAGTGATTTGGATTTCTGCTTCTTGCAACAGTGTATTAACCGGCGTCAGGCTGTTATCAAAGCGGCTAAGATTTTCAAGCCGATGACGAGTTCGACCAACAAGGCTCTGAGCTGATGCCTCATCGTCGTACAGGGAGGTAATGCACTGGTCGATTCCGTCGGCAATTTCTGCGGCGTTAGCCGCAAGGCTGTGCTCCCGGGTGATTTTTTCCAGTTCGCCATCTTGCGGATTGACGCTGGCGAGCTCCTCAAGGTGGTAGCGCAGCAGTTCCAATCGTTCTTTGGTGTCTTTGCCGGAGTTGCGCAGGCTTTCGAGTTTTTCAGCATTAACTCGCCAGCTTGAATGCGCCGCTTGCACAGCGGTTAATAAGTTGCCGCAAGCTCCGTACTGATCGAGAAATGCCCGTTGCACGGCAGGGCGCAACAGCGACTGATGCGCTTGCTGGCCACAGATATCAACTAAGTGCTCACCGAGTGTGCGCAGTGTTTGCATGGGCACATTGGTGCCGTTGATGTAACCGCGGGAACGACCTTCGGCCGTCACAACTCTGCGTGCTAAGCAGAGCTGATCATCATTCAGGTCCTGCTCTATCAGCCAATTAATAGCAGCGGGATTGCCGCTTACATCAAAACTGGCAGTAACTTCGGCCCGTTCCGTGCCTGGCCGCACTGCACTGGATTCGGCGCGTTCACCAAGCGCGAGCCCCAAGGCATCCACCAGAATAGACTTGCCGGCACCGGTTTCGCCGGTGAGTGCTGTCATGCCTGCCGTTAGCTCAAGATCGACTTCATCGATGATCGCCAGATTGCGTATATGAAGGTTGTTAAGCACGTGAGGGTTTTAGGTCCTGTCCATAGTCGGTTGGATTATCAGATGCCGTGTGAACAATGTGTCTATGTCTGATTGTACCCGCGAGTCGCGGAGCCGGGGAAGACAAATTGCTGTAATGATTTGTCCAACAGTATTTGTTTGGCGCCATTCCCTCGGTGTCGAGCATCTGCTCGCTGGCGGCACGGCTTGACGAGCCTCACGTGCATTGCTAGCGTTAACCCGAGATACCGGTATTATTGGTGTTCTTTGTGAACACACCTAATTCCGGATCATTTGGCTTCAGGGCAGTTATGGCTGGTAGCACTACAGACAAGCAGGGCGCAGAGCTTAACGAAAGGGCAGGGCTTATTCTGCGGGCGCTGGTGCAAAGTTATATCCATGACGGCCAGCCGGTTGGTTCACGCACGCTGGCCAAAAGCACCGATTTATCCTTGAGCCCCGCCAGTATCCGCAATGTTATGTCCGACCTCGAGGAGCTGGGCTTTATTGCGGCACCTCACACCTCCGCTGGTCGAATTCCTACCCCGCGCGGCTATCGGTTTTTTGTCGATACCTTGTTAAAGATGCAGGAAGCGCAGAGTGTCGGCGTCAGCGACCTGCAGAAGCAGATTCTGGTTGATGAGACAGGCGATGGTCGCGAGCTCGCGTCGAGCGTGTCCTCGTTGTTGTCATCGATGACCGAAATGGCTGGTTTAGTCACCTTGCCACGTGTCAGTCACGTGGTACTGCGTCAGGTCGAGTTTTTGCCTATTTCCAATCATCGGGTGCTGGCAATCCTCGTGGTGAACGATCACGAAGTGCAGAACCGTATTTTGCATCTTGATCGTGAGTACTCCGAGTCGGAGTTAAAGCGCGCGGCTAATTATCTGAATAAAACGTACGCCGGTAAGGAGCTGAATAAAGTCAGGGACTTGGTCATTGAAGAGATGCGTCTTACTCAGCGCAGCATGAATCAGCTGATGATAGACACCATTAGTATCGCTCAGCAGGCAATGACTATCGACACGCCTGCCCAGGAATATGTGATGGCAGGCGAAGCCCAGCTGATGAATTTTCATGAGCTTTCCGATATCGATAAACTCAAGCAACTGTTTGAGGCTTTTAATCAAAAACGCGAGATGCTGGGGTTGCTTGATCAGAGTATTGTGGCTGATGGCGTAAAGATCTTTATCGGCGAGGAATCCGGTTATCAGTTGCTGGGAGATTGCAGTATTGTCACTGCACCGTATCGCGTAGATGATGAGATCGTTGGGGTGCTGGGGGTTATTGGCCCCACACGTATGGCCTACGAACGGGTTATTCCTATTGTTGACGTGACCGCAAAACTTGTGGGCGCTGCCTTGAAATCGGCCCAATAGGGCCCCATAAAGTCGCTGTAGCACGGCAAAACAACATTAACCGGAGTATCGGCCGGTGTCCTGATGCTAATCGGGGCTCTGCGTGGTGCTCCTGTCCACTTTCTACAGTCCGGAATTGGTATTAAGCATGAGTTCGAATGAAATAGATCCCGAGAAGGGTAAGAAGGATGGCCTTAGGTCCGGTGAAGCAGACGAGGTCACCGAGGCAGAAATGGCAGAAACCATGGTCTTGCAGGAAGGCAGTATTGAATCTATTGCCGATGAGCACGCGGAAACCACAGTGCTTGATGAGGCGGGGTCCATAGCCGGAGAGTTACGGGCCGAACTGGAACAGGCTCAGCAGCAGTTGCAGACGTATCAGTACGCTGTGGCCGAGGCCGAGAACAAGGTTCGTCGTGTTGAGCGCGAAGCCCAGCAGGCCCGGCAGTTTGCCGTCGAGCGTTTTGCTGGTGACATGTTGGCGGTGCTTGATACATTGGAGCTCGGTATTCAGGCGGGTGAGGGCGAGAGCGCGACGGTCGATGCGCTAATGGAAGGCAATCGTGCCGGCTTGAAGCAATTTCTAACCGCCATGAAATCTGCTGGTGTTGAGACTATCGACCCTGAAGGCGAACCTTTTAACCCTGAACTCCACGAGGCCATGGTGATGCAGCCTTCCGATACGGCCGAACCGAACTCCGTGCTGACGGTGGTGCAGCGGGGCTACCTGCTGAACGGCCGTTTGTTGCGACCAGCGCGTGTGGTGGTTGCCAAAGCGCCTGATTAAGCACCAGTGGCTTTAAAAGCGATTGGTTTCTCAGTAAAAATAAACAAAACATTCATTAAATAGTTTTTGCCTGACCTTGAAAGTGGCGAATCCGCCCATAAATTAGTCTCAAGCTAACTTTATTTAAGAATTCATACCCGGAGAACGAAATGGGAAGAGTAATCGGAATTGATTTGGGCACCACGAACTCGTGTGTGGCTCTAATGGACGGTGACAAAGTTAAAGTCATCGAGAACAGCGAAGGCGATCGCACAACGCCCTCTGTTGTGGCGTTCACTAAAGATGACGAAGTGCTGGTGGGTCAATCCGCAAAGCGTCAGGCAGTCACTAATCCGCAGAACACCTTGTTTGCGGTTAAGCGCCTGATCGGTCGTAGCTTTAGTGATGATGTTGTGCAGCGTGATATCGACATGGTGCCCTACACTATTGTTAAGGCTGACAGCGGTGATGCCTGGGTAGAGTCTAATGGCAAAGCTATGGCTCCGCCGGAAGTGTCTGCCCGTGTGTTGATGAAAATGAAAAAGACCGCGGAAGATTATCTCGGTGAGGAAGTGTCCGAGGCTGTAATTACCGTTCCTGCGTATTTCAATGATTCACAGCGGCAGGCCACTAAAGATGCAGGCAAAATTGCCGGCCTGGAAGTGAAGCGTATTATTAATGAGCCTACCGCAGCCGCTCTGGCTTACGGTATGGATAAGCAGCGCGGTGATCGTAAGGTTGTGGTGTATGACCTTGGTGGCGGCACCTTTGATATCTCTATCATTGAAATTGCCGAAATTGACGGTGAACATCAGTTCGAAGTATTGGCTACTAACGGTGATACGTTTCTTGGTGGTGAAGATTTTGATCTAAAAATCATTCAATACCTTGCCAGTGAGTTTAAGAAAGAAAGCGGTGTTGATGTCAGCTCAGATCCATTGGCCATGCAGCGATTAAAAGAGGCTGCAGAGACAGCCAAGATCGAATTGTCATCAAGTTCACAGACTGAAATAAACCTGCCGTATATTACTGCAGATGCAACCGGTCCAAAGCATTTAACCATTAAGCTAACCCGCGCGAAGCTCGAGTCTCTGGTTGAGGACCTGGTTTCTCGTACTTTGGCGCCTTGCAAAATCGCATTAAAAGATGCGGGTTTGAGTGTCGGTGATATTGAAGACGTTATTCTGGTCGGTGGCCAGACTCGTATGCCGAAAGTGCAGGAAGCTGTGCAGGAATTTTTCGGCAAAGAGCCGCGCCGTGATGTGAACCCTGATGAGGCTGTTGCCATGGGCGCGGGTATTCAGGGTGGTGTGTTGTCAGGAGATGTCAAAGATGTGCTCCTGCTTGATGTTACTCCGCTATCTCTGGGTATCGAGACTCTCGGTGGCGTTATGACCCGGGTAATTGAGAAAAACACCACGATTCCTACCAAAGCGAATCAGGTCTTTTCAACCGCTGACGACAATCAGCCTGCCGTAACTATTCACGTGTTGCAGGGTGAGCGTGAGCGCTCTGGTGATAACAAATCATTGGGCCGTTTCGATTTGTCTGATATCCCGCCAGCGCCGCGTGGCATGCCGCAAATCGAAGTTACCTTCGACATCGATGCTAACGGTATTCTCAACGTGTCGGCTAAAGATAAAGCTTCGGGTAAAGAGCAGAAGATCGTTATTCAGGCCTCCAGTGGTTTGTCGGATGATGAGGTCGAACGAATGGTCAGTGACGCGGCCGCTCATGAAGAAGAGGATAAGAAGTTCCGTGAGTTAGTGGATGTTCGTAACCAAGCGGATGCATTGCTGCATAGCTCAGAGAAGTCTCTGGAGGACCTTGGTGAGAAGGTGACCGCTGAAGAGCGTTCTGCCATCGAAGCGGCTTCAAACGATGTGAAAGAGGCGTTGAAGAGCGATGATAAAGACAGCATTGAGACCAAGCTGAAGGCCTTGAGTGAAGCATCAGCAGGCTTGGCGCAGCGGGTGTATGAAGAAGCTGCGGCCGAAGGTGCTCAGGCTCCTGAGGGCGCTGAAGCGGCTGCCGATGACGGCGTGGTTGATGCCGAATTTGAAGAAGTCGCTAAAGAAGAGCAAGAAGAGCAAGAAGAGAAGAAAGGCTAGTTCTCAAGATCCCATTGTGACGCTGTGCTGCCTGCATCTGCGTGAGGGTATGGCCAAAGGGTTGCCGTTTGTCGGCAGCCCTTTTTTTATGGGGCTTCAAAGGCTGCGTTGGCCTACAGCCGGCCGAAATAGCTCTCATCCATAGCATTAGCAAGCGCCATGGGTTGAAAGCGACCAAATGTGGCCCAATAATACGCCCTAGGCTCTTCAGCTATCAGAGATGATATTTAAGTTCAGGGGGCGCAGACCATAGTCTGTGACCCCTTTTCGTTTATTTTGGAACACAGACTTATGTCTAAACGTGATTATTACGAAGTATTGGGTGTCGAGCGCAGCGCGGCGGAGGCCGATATTAAGAAGGCTTATCGCCGCATGGCAATGAAGTATCACCCCGATCGTAATCCCGACAGTCAAACTGCCGAAGCTAACTTTAAAGATGTTAAAGAAGCTTACGAAGTGCTCTCGAACCAGCAAAAGCGCGCCACTTACGATCAGCATGGCCACGCTGCATTTGAGCAGGGCGGTATGGGCGCCGGCGGGTTTCGCGGCGACGCCAGTGGGTTTTCCGACGCATTTGGTGATGTCTTCGGCGATATCTTTGGCGCTGGCGGCCGGCGTGGTGGCCGGAGTAATGTTTATCGTGGTGCGGACCTGCGGTATGAGCTGAGCCTGACGCTGGAGCAGGCGGTCAACGGTGACTCGGCGACTATTTCGTTTCCGACCACGGTCAATTGTGGCACCTGCGACGGAGATGGCGCGAAGCCGGGCACCGGTCGGAAAACCTGTGGCACCTGCAATGGTGTCGGTCAGGTGCGAGCTCAGCAGGGGTTCTTTTCTGTTCAGCAGACCTGCCCTAAGTGTCGTGGTGCTGGAACGGTGGTTGAAAGCCCCTGTGTCGACTGTTCCGGTAGCGGCCAGATCCGCGAGGAGAAGACCCTGTCGGTTAAAGTACCCGCGGGTGTTGATCAGGGCGATCGTATTCGCCTGGGCGGTGAAGGCGAGGCGGGTCAGAATGGCGGGCCAGCCGGCGATCTGTATGTGGAAATCCGGGTTAAGCGTCATGAGATCTTTGAGCGTGATGGCGCCAATCTGCATTGCGAAGTGCCTATTTCATTCGCCACAGCGACGCTGGGCGGTCAGTTGAAAGTGCCGACGCTCAAAGGCGAGGTCAATTTGAAGGTGCCTGCAGGTACTCAGTCCGGCAATGTGTTCCGCCTGCGAGGCAAGGGCGTTAAGCCGGTGCGCGGCGGCAGCATCGGTGATCTCTACTGCGCAGTCGACGTTGAGGTACCGGTGAAGCTAACCAGCAAGCAGGAAAAACTGCTAGAGTCGTTTCAGGAGTCGCTGAGCAAAGGCGGCGAAAAGCATCGTCCGCGAGCCCAGAGTTGGTCTGACAGCGTGAAGCATTTTTTGAAGGGCATAACCTCTTGAGCTAAACAGCGCTGCAGGTGCTGAGGCAGCCGGACGGAATGCTTTACGACCATTTCTATATGTTTCCGGAGGATTCCGGATCATCAACCAGAGTATTCAGGGAGGCGCTATGCGAGTCGCAGTTTTAGGTTGTACCGGGCGCATGGGTATTGCAATCGTCAAGGCCGTTGTTGACAGGGCTGGCGCAGAACTGTGCGGGGCCGTAACCGAATCAGGCCACGCCATGCTTAATGCCGATGCTGGCGTTGTTGCGGGTGTGGCTAATACCGGAATACAGGTTACCAGTGATCTCGCTGTTGCTCTTGATGGTGCTGATGTGGCTATTGATTTCACGTTGCCAGCAGCCATGGCAAGTAATCTTGCCGCCTGTCGTAACAACAAAGTTGGTTTGGTGATGGGGACCACCGGGTTAAGTGCAGACCAGCATGCGATGCTGGCGGATGCTGCCGCCGAGATCCCTATTGTTTATGGCAGAAACATGAGTGTGGGTGTCAATGTCGCCACAGAACTGTCGCGTCTGGCTGCACGTTACTTGGGCGCCGATTGGGATACCGAGATTGTTGAAGCGCATCATCGCGACAAGGTTGATGCGCCATCAGGCACCGCATTGCAGCTTGGTGAGGCAATTGCCAAAGAGCGAGGTGCGGATTTATCCGCAATAGCGGTATACGACCGAGCCAATAAGTCAGGTGCCCGCAATCACGGCGAGATTGGTTTTAGTTCAATACGCGCCGGGAGCATTGTCGGCGAGCACGGCGTGCTGTTTGCCTCTGATACAGAAATTGTTGAGTTGCGTCATCAGGCAACCGACCGCAGTGTCTTTGCGCAGGGCGCGCTGCGGGCGGCGAGCTGGCTTGAAGGTCGACCGGCGGGTTTGTACGGCATGCCCGATGTGCTCGGATTTAATACATAATCCTGCGGCTGCGGACCTTAGTATCGCCTCGAGTGCTTAAGATTCATTGAATCGCCTATTATCAATAGCGCAGAGCGCAGCCTTTCTATACAATACGCTCGGTCGCTATATGACCACGCTGGTTTGCGGGAGAGAGCCTTGCTCAGGACTCTCCCGTTTCTATGTTTGAACCCTTCTGGTGTGAGGATTGCCGAGTGACACAACCTGCCATACTGGCCCTAGAAGATGGCACCATATTTCGCGGTATTTCGGTTGGCGCCGAAGGCCAAACCATTGGTGAAGTGGTTTTTAACACCGCGATGACCGGTTATCAGGAGATCCTGACCGACCCGTCGTATTGCCGTCAAATAGTAACCCTGACTTACCCCCATATCGGTAATACCGGCACCAACAGTGACGATTTCGAAAGTGACGGTATTCATGCCGCAGGGCTGATTATTCGTGATCTGTCGATGGTCACCAGTAACTACCGTTCAGAGATCAGCCTTACCGAGTTTCTAAAGCGTGGCAATACGGTAGCGATTGCAGACATCGATACCCGCAAGCTCACTCGGATTTTGCGTGAGAAAGGTGCTCAATCCGGCTGTATTATGGCCGGCGACAATATTGACGAAGCGCAAGTCATTGAGCATGCCCGCCGGTTCCCCGGTCTTGCCGGCATGGACCTGGCTAAAATTGTTACTACTAAGAAAACCTATCAATGGAGTATGGGCAGTACCTGGCCGAAGCCTACCGGCGGCCCCGGTAAACGCGATTGCGATTTTCATGTTGTTGCCTATGATTTTGGTATTAAACGCAATATTTTGCGATTGTTGGTGGATTACAACTGTCGCGTTACCGTTGTGCCGGCGCAGACACCTGCCGCAGATGTTCTGGCAATGTCACCCGATGGTGTTTTCTTATCGAACGGCCCGGGTGATCCCGAGCCTTGCACTTATGCTATTGATGCCATCGGTCAAATTACCGGGGCCGGAATTCCGGTGTTTGGCATTTGCTTAGGGCATCAGTTGCTGTCTTTGGCGAGTGGCGCCAAAACGCTGAAAATGAAATTTGGCCATCACGGTGCTAACCACCCGGTGGGTGAGTTGGGCACCAACGTGGTCTATATCACCAGCCAGAATCATGGCTTTGCAGTAAACGAAGAGAACCTGCCGGTAACGCTTAAGGCAACGCACAAGTCGTTGTTCGACGGCAGTCTGCAGGGCGTAGAACGGACTGATTGTTTGGCTATGGGGTTTCAGGGTCACCCTGAAGCGAGTCCTGGCCCTCACGATCTAAGGCCTATTTTTAGTCGCTTCATCGAGATGATGAATGCTGCGGCTGGAAAAGTGCCCAACGGCGCTGAAACCCGCTAGTCCCGATTATGGTTTCTCTGATTGTTTAACGACAAGCTACTTATTAAACAGCTAATTAACAAAAGATAGATACTTCGCATGCCTAAGAGAAAAGATATAGAAAGCATTCTGATTATCGGCGCTGGTCCGATTGTGATCGGGCAGGCGTGTGAATTTGACTATTCGGGTGCGCAGGCATGTAAGGCGCTAAAGGAAGAGGGCTACCGGGTTATTCTGGTTAACTCCAACCCTGCCACTATCATGACCGATCCCGATATGGCCGATGCCATCTACATTGAGCCGGTGAGTTGGAAAACGGTTGCTAAGATTATTCAGGAAGAATCGCCCGATGCGTTGTTGCCGACCATGGGTGGTCAGACGGCACTGAACTGCGCGTTGGATCTCGATCGCGAAGGCATTCTTGCAAAGTACAATGTGGAGCTTATTGGTGCTTCTAAAGAGGCAATAGATACGGCCGAAGATCGTGAGAAGTTTAAACTTGCGATGGAAGATATAGGTCTTGAAGTGCCACGCGCTGCCGTCGCTAAAACACTTGAAACAGCGTATGAGATAGTCGCGGATGTGGGTTACCCGGCCATCATTCGTCCGTCATTCACAATGGGTGGCAGTGGCGGGGGTATCGCATACAACCGGGAAGAGTTTGACCAAATTGTTAGCTATGGCATTGAGCTTTCACCAACCAATGAAGTCTTGATTGAAGAGTCGGTGCTGGGCTGGAAAGAGTATGAGATGGAGGTGGTCCGCGACACTGCGGACAACTGCATCATCATCTGCTCAATCGAAAATCTCGACCCCATGGGCGTTCACACTGGCGACTCGATTACCGTTGCGCCTGCTCAGACCCTCACCGATAAAGAGTATCAGGTGATGCGCAATGCAGCGCTTGCTGTGTTGCGGCGGATCGGCGTGGAGACCGGAGGCTCTAACGTTCAGTTTTCTATGTGCCCTGAAACGGGTCGCATGCTGCTTATCGAAATGAATCCCCGTGTTTCGCGTTCGTCCGCGCTCGCTTCGAAAGCCACCGGTTTTCCGATCGCGAAAGTGGCTGCGAAACTTGCAGTGGGTTATACGCTTGACGAATTGCGGAATGAGATTACCGGCGGCGCAACACCAGCTTCGTTTGAACCGACTATTGATTACGTGGTAACCAAAATCCCGCGGTTCACTTTTGAAAAATTTCCTGGCGCTAATGATCGCCTCACTACCCAGATGAAATCTGTGGGTGAGGTTATGGCAATGGGTCGTACGTTCCAGGAGTCTGTGCAAAAAGCGTTGCGCGGTCTTGAAACGGGTATTGATGGGCTGGTTGAGAAAATGCCGGTACCTACGACCGATGAACAGGTTGACTTTCTGCATAATGAGATTCGTGCTGCGGGAGCTGAGCGCTTGCTGTATGTGGGTGACGGCTTCCGTTCGGGCATGACTTTGGAAGAGGTCCACCAATTATCCCGTATTGATCCTTGGTTTCTGACGCAGATTGAAGATTTGATTCATGAAGAGCAGGCTATGCAGGCTGCAGGTGGCGAAACGATGCAGCCGCTGCGATTGCGGGCATTAAAGCGGAAGGGGTTTTCTGATAGTCGTATTGCTAAGCTTATTGGCGTTCAAGAAATGGCCGTTCGTAAGCAGCGAGTTACGAACAATATTCGTCCGGTTTATAAACGTGTTGATACCTGTGCTGCAGAGTTTTCGACAACTACCGCTTACATGTATTCAACCTATGAGGAAGAGTGCGAAGCCATTCCAACCAGTGCTCGTAAAATTATGATTCTGGGCGGTGGCCCAAATCGTATTGGTCAGGGCATTGAGTTTGACTACTGCTGCGTGCATGCCGCTATGGCATTGCGCGATGCGGGTTATGAAACCATCATGGTTAACTGCAACCCTGAAACTGTTTCTACCGACTACGATTCATCGGATCGCTTGTATTTTGAACCTCTGACCTTTGAAGATGTTATGGAG
>Ga0315322_10001790_pt1 | contig 16670 bp, 17 predicted proteins | sample M110021515metaG_FD_203461 | JGI IMG/M metagenome (GOLD analysis project Ga0315322, IMG submission 203461) | Ammonia-oxidizing marine archaeal communities from Monterey Bay, California, United States - M1 100m 21515 | ecosystem: Environmental > Aquatic > Marine > Intertidal zone | place: USA...
CGTCCGTCTTGAACGGCGATGAATTCTTTCGTTTCTTTGTTTTGCCATATGGCCTTTTCGCACCAGTTTGTGAGCATAAATTCAACACTGGGCAAACCACTTTTAACAAGGCTATCTATGGCCGGGCCGATAGTTTTGCGGGAACTCTTGGCAATGATTTTTTCATGTGTCTTTAAAATATCAGACAGTGTCTGGGCGGATAGGTTTGCACCAAAGCAGCTGAGCCAAATCGCGATGAATAGACCAAATGAAAATTTCATTGAGTGCCGCCCTAATTTGGTTGGAGGGCAGATGTTGCCCTCCAAGTTTTCGCGTGAAAGCGATTTAGTAGTTTGATTTGATCTGGACGCAGGTTTCGGTTTTCTGGTTGTACATACCGCACCCTAGGTCTTTCCAATCGGACACCAGAACAGCAGATTCAGTAAGGTAATCTGTCCAAGCATCGCCTGGGACCTCTGCTGTTTGGCTAATGATGTCGAACTGGCCGTCGGCTTGAATTTCGCCAATCAAAACGGGTTTCGACAAGTGGTGGTTGGGCAACATCACCGCTGTGCCGCCTGTCAAGTTCGGAAAGGTTTGACCGTACATTTTGGCCCGCACTGCATCAACATCCGCGCTGCCAGCTTCCTCGACGGCATTCACCCACATGTTAAAGCCAATATAGTGGGCTTCCATTGGATCATTGGTGACGCGTTCGGCGCCCATCAACTCTTTCCAAGAGGCAACCCATTCTTCGTTGGCTGGAACATCGGCAGACTGGAAATAGTTCCAAGCTGCAAGGTGGCCGACAAGGTTGCTTGTATCCAAGCCGGACAATTCTTCTTCGCCAACGGAAAAGGCAACCACTGGGATGTCATCTGCCGAAATACCTGCTGCGGCAAGTTCCTTGTAGAACCCGATGTTGGCATCGCCGTTGATGGTAGAGATAACACCGACTTTTTTACCATCTGCGCCAAGCGTGACAACATCAGCCACAATCTTTGACCAATCTGAATGTCCGAAGGGCGTATAGTTCACAAAAATATCTGATTTTGGGATGTCCTTTGAAATAAGGTAACTTTCCAAAATATTATTTGTGGTACGTGGATACACATAATCGGTGCCCAACAGTGCAAACTTTTCGACACCTAACTCGTCTAGGAAGTAATCGGTGGCAGGGATGGCCTGCTGATTTGGCGCCGCGCCGGTGTAGAATACATTTTTCGAGCTTTCTTCGCCCTCGTATTGTACAGGATAGAAAAGAAGCCCATTCAGCTCTTCGATCACTGGAAGTACGGATTTTCTTGAGACGCTGGTCCAGTTCCCAAACATGACATCTACATCGTGCACTGTAAGCAATTCACGCGCTTTTTCTGCAAAAAGCGGCCAGTTTGATGCCGGATCGACAACAACCGCTTCAAGCTGTTTGCCCAGAACGCCACCTTTGGCATTTTGTGCATCAATCAGCATAAGCATCGTATCTTTCAAAGTTGTCTCTGAGATCGCCATTGTCCCTGAGAGCGAGTGGAGCACGCCGACTTTAATAGTATCAGCGGCAAAAGCGAACGACATAGAGGTGCCGAGCGCAAAAAATCCGGCAAGGGTCGTGTTTAATAGTTTCATTTATATCTCCTCGCAGGCGGTTGTATGTTGTGGCTTGAGATTTCAGAGGCCGCCAAGTAACATCGCGCCTGCAACACATGTTGCAATTCGTGTGGCGATCGGTGCGAGCTGCAATTCGGTCGGTCGTCACACACTAATGCCAGCCTTAGTTTGGTCATCAACTGGCATGCGGAAATGGAATGAGCCCTGCACAAAGCTCAAGCTTTAAGCATCATAAAAGTAGAGCCTGAGTGATTTTTGATTAAAAAATAGTCACTTCTGGGGCGTGCGATGAACAAATGGGCTGTTTTATAGTATTTTGCGCCTGATGGAGCAAAAACCTATTTTGTTTTTTGCTTTTGCTTCTTAACGTGATGTGGGCAGAGGCAATGTATTTAAACCGGAAAGCACTGAGTGAATGCGGGATTTGGCAGACATGGGTTTGGAGCACCAACCAAGAGCGTTGGGCCAGATTAGCATCTCCACTTGTCTGAAGCGAAAATCCAGTGGGCTAGATGATCTTTACCAAAAGGGATGTCTAAAGGCCCTGTTTCCAAACCGAAACGACCATGTCGAAGCGGTATTGATCAATACCTCTGGCGGGATCACAGGGGGGGACCGTTTAGACGTTAAAGCGCATGCGAAAAGCAACACGCATATGGTCCTAAGCACTCAAGCGTGTGAACGGGTCTATCGCGCCCAAGCCGATAGCATCGGAAAAGTGAACACAGCGCTGACTGTGTCGGATGGGGCGATGCTGGCTTGGTTGCCGCAAGAGACACTATTTTTTGATGGCGGCCACCTCGAACGTAGCCTTACAGTAAACTTGGAAAAATCTGCACGGGCATTGGTGATCGAGCCGGTCCTTTTTGGCCGTCTTGCCATGGGGGAAACCCAGATAAATGGGCGTTTTCGTGACCGGATTGATGTCAGTATTGATGGGGATTTGCTCTATCGTGACATAACGCTTCTTGCAGGCGATATCACTGCCAAACTGGCCCGTCCGGCAGTTGCAAATGGAATGCGGGCTATGGCCACCTTGCTCTACCGGGCGCCAGAGGCCGCCGGATATCACGCGCAGCTTGCGGCCCATTTAAACTCGACGTCGGGCTCTACCCTGCTTGCAAAAGATTTTCTCGCCCTTCGGTTTCTGGCCTCAGACGGTCAGGAATTGCGCAAGATGATGCTTCCGATCCTTGACCTTTTTACCCGAAACACCCTGCCAAAGTGTTGGAGACTATAGATGCAATTAACCCCAAGAGAAAAAGACAAATTGCTCATTGCAATGGCGGCCGAAGTGGCCCGTAAACGGCGCGAGCGCGGCGTGAAATTGAACCACCCCGAAGCCATCGCACTCATTTGTGATGCGGTCGTTGAGGGCGCGCGGGATGGGCGCAGCGTCGCCGATATGATGCGATATGGCGCAACAGTGGTCAGCTATGAAGACTGTATGGAGGGGGTGCCGGAAATGATCCCCGAGGTACAGGTCGAAGCAACCTTTCCCGATGGCACCAAACTGGTGACCGTTCACAACCCAATTCGCTAGGAGTTTAAAATGAAAAAAGCCCTTTTAGGCGTTATTCTTGCCGCCGCTTCCCCCAGCTTTGCGCATCCGCAATTCACAGACCATGCCTACAGTGGATCAGATATGGCTTGGATGATCTTTATAGCAGCAGCTTTGATCGCTTCTGGTCTTTTTATATGGCGTCGAAAGGGGTCGCTATGAAACCCGGTGAGGTTATTTGTGCGCCGGGCGATATCGTTATGAACGATGGACGAGCCGAGATTGAATTAAGCGTATCCAACACCGGCGACCGTCCGGTGCAAGTGGGCAGCCACTATCATTTTTTTGAAACCAATCCAGCACTCGATTTTGATCGCAAGGCCGCTTATGGCCATCGCCTTAATATTGCAGCGGGCACCGCAGTGCGCTTTGAGCCGGGTCAAACGCGCAGTGTGACACTGATCGAAATCGCTGGCGAGCGGCGCATATACGGTTTCAACGCACAGGTTATGGGAGAGCTTTAGAAAATGGCTATCAAAATAAGCCGCTCTGATTATGCCAGCATGTTCGGCCCGACAACGGGTGACAAACTGCGCTTGGCTGATACCGAGATATATATCGAGGTTGAAAAAGACCTGACGACATATGGCGAAGAGGTCAAATTTGGCGGCGGTAAAGTTATTCGCGACGGGATGGGTCAATCTCAAGTCACACGGGCAGAGGGGGCGGCCGATACTGTCATCACCAATGCGCTGATCTTGGATTACACAGGCATTTACAAGGCTGATGTGGCCTTGCGTGATGGCCGCATCGCAGCGATTGGCAAGGCTGGCAATCCAGACACCCAGCCGGGGGTCGATATCATCATTGGGCCGGGTACGGAAATAATCGCCGGTGAGGGGAAAATCCTAACTGCAGGCGGATTTGACAGCCATATCCATTTCATTTGCCCGCAGCAAATAGACGATGCTCTGCATTCTGGTGTCACGACGATGCTGGGCGGCGGCACCGGTCCGGCGCATGGGACTTTGGCAACCACCTGCACGCCGGGGCCTTGGCATATTGCGCGCATGCTGCAAGCCGCCGACAGCTTGCCAATGAATTTGGCATTTGCAGGCAAGGGCAACGCCTCTTTGCCCGCCGCGCTTGAAGAGCAGGTTAGTGCGGGCGCATGTGCGCTGAAACTGCATGAGGATTGGGGGACAACCCCTGCCGCGATTGACAGCTGCCTTGGCGTTTCTGATGCCATGGATGTTCAAGTGATGATCCATACAGATACGCTGAACGAGTCTGGGTTTGTTGAACATACATTGGCGGCGATGAAAGGCCGGACAATCCACGCCTTTCATACCGAAGGAGCAGGGGGCGGCCACGCGCCGGACATTATCAGGATTTGCGGTGAAGACCATGTGTTGCCGTCCTCGACCAACCCGACACGTCCGTTCACAGTTAATACCATTGAAGAACATCTTGATATGTTGATGGTGTGCCATCATTTGGACAAATCCATCCCCGAGGATATTGCATTTGCCGAAAGCCGCATTCGCCGTGAAACAATTGCAGCCGAAGACATCCTGCATGATATGGGCGCCTTTAGCATCATCGCATCGGACAGTCAGGCCATGGGACGGGTGGGTGAAGTGATCACCCGCACATGGCAGACGGCTGATAAAATGAAGCGCCAGCGTGGCGCTTTGGCTGAAGAAAGCGGCGACAACGACAACATGCGCGCGCGCCGCTATGTGGCCAAATACACCATTAATCCGGCCATTGCGCATGGTATTTCCCATGAAATTGGGTCTATCGAGGTGGGCAAAAGGGCCGATCTTGTGCTTTGGGCCCCGGCGTTTTTCGGCGTCAAACCAGAGATGGTTGTGATGGGTGGCAGTATCGTCTGTGCCCAGATGGGCGATCCAAATGCGTCCATTCCAACACCGCAGCCCGTCTATACCCGCCCGATGTTCGGCGCATTTGGGCGCGCATTGGAAAACAGTTCAGTTTCGTTTGTCTCTGAGGCCGCCCAAAGTGCTAATGTGCGGCAAACCTATGGTCTGGCCAAGCAAACTGTTGCGGTTCAAAATACCCGAGGTATCGGCAAGTCAGACCTAAAGCTGAACACTGCCACACCGCAAATCGAGGTCCACCCAGAAACCTATGAAGTGCGCGCTGATGGCGAATTGCTCACCTGCGCGCCGGCAGACACCGTGCCGATGGCGCAGCGCTATTTTCTATATTAGGAGCTTTCATGCACCCGACAGCACAAATACTATGCGAAGTGCCTGCATCTGAGCCGCCTGATTTCATCTGCGCGCTCAGCTATGAAGAACGGTTTTTGCGCCGCCGCAAGCTGGTTACAGACTGCGGCACTGACTTCATTGTTGATCTGCCAAAAACCACCGATCTGAAGCAGGGCGATCAACTCATGCTTTCGGATGGCCGTGTTGTTGAAATTCGCGCACGCGAAGAGAAGCTAACAGCGATTAGGGGGGACAGCCTTGTATCACTGGCCTGGCATATTGGAAATCGGCATACCCCTTGCCAGATCGAAAAAGACCGTCTGCTGATTTGTCACGACCATGTGATAGAGGATATGATCCGCCGCCTTGGTGGGCAGATCGAGCATGTGAACGAGCCATTTACCCCAGAGGGCGGTGCCTATGGTATGGGGCGAACCCATAGCCATGATCACGGTCACTCCCATCATCACCACAGCCATGACTGACGGCATTATGAGCACAAAACAACCTCTGCTAACCGCACTTCAATGGTTATCACCCTCCTTTCCCATTGGCAGTTTTGCCTATTCGCATGGGTTGGAATGGGCGATTGAGGCCGGGCACATTAAAGACGAGCCGACTTTGCAAAACTGGCTTCAGGATTTAATCGCTTTGGAATCAGGGCGCAGCGATGCGATTTTAGTGTCTTTGGCCTACTGCGCCGAAGATCGCGCCGCATTGAAGAGCTTGAATGATTTGGCGCTTGCCGTTGCGCCTTCATCTGAGCGCCGCGCCGAGACAACCCTGCAAGGCCAAGCCTTTTGCCAAACCCTAAAGGATGTTTGGGACTATGACATATCCGGCCTCTGCTATCCGGTTGCGGTGGGATATGGGGCCTTTTGCGCAGGGCTTGATCGGGCGGATATTACGGCTGCATATTTGCATGCTTTCGTCGCCAATTTAATTTCGGCAGCTGTTCGGTTGGTGCCGCTGGGTCAAACCCAAGGACAGCGTATGTTGCTTGGCCTGATGCCAGATATTTTAGAGGTTGGCACAAATGCGCTATCCGCCAGTGAAGAGGATCTGACCAGCGCTTGTTTTTTATCAGATATTGCCTCCATGCGGCACGAAAAACTCAACACACGGATTTTTAAAACATGACCCAAATGAACGGACCTTTGCGCATTGGAATTGGCGGTCCTGTTGGTGCCGGAAAAACGTCGCTGACAGCAGCCCTAGCACGCAGTTTGTCAAAGCGGTTTTCAATCGGTGTCATCACCAATGACATTTACACCCAAGAAGATGCCGAGGCGCTGATGCGGATGCAAATTCTGCCTCAGGACCGTGTGATCGGGGTGGAAACCGGCGGCTGCCCGCATACGGCCATTCGCGAGGATGCCTCGATTAATCTTGCGGCAGTGGCCGAAATGGAAAGCCGCCACCCCGGAATAGATATCATTTTTATAGAAAGCGGCGGTGATAACCTATCGGCCACCTTCAGCCCCGAACTAGCGGATTTGACGGTTTATGTCATTGATGTGGCCGCTGGCGAAGAAATCCCCAGAAAAGGCGGGCCCGCATTGACCAAATCGGACATTCTGGTGATCAATAAAACCGATCTTGCGCCTTATGTTGGCGCAGACCTAAAAGTCATGCAGCGTGATGCATTACAGCAGAGGCAAAAAAGACCGTTTTTCTTTGCCCAAGTGAAACATGAAAAGGGTACGGCTGAGATTGAAAACTGCATATTAGAGATCGCAGGATTGCAATAGCAGCTAAATTGGGCGGCAAATTTCAAGGGCCGCGTGCCGCTCTGTAAAGTTTGGCGCGCGCTAACCGCTCCAGATATCACCAGACTACAGCAGTCTACCGATAGATAACCTACTGATACCATTCTCATAAATAGCTTTGCCTTAGTATTGCGCTGGAGAGAGTGTTGACCAGATTACTTTTGTGCAACCAATCTCATCCACTTAGCACATACTTTTAGCTCGCACCCTTCGCCATAACCTTGTCCTACTCCCTCAGTTGCCCAGCCGCCTATTTGATCGATTGTAAGGTGCGGTTACCTGTGGGACATTCCGCCTATTGATTATAGCTTTTCTCTGAGTGCCTTTTTAAGGGTTTATGAGTTCCTTTTTTAGGAATTTTTTACTTGTTCCCGATGACGCGGGCGAAAGTGGGCTCTTTTATTCTGACAGCGCGGTTCTCGTGGATAGCAAAATTAACTGCGTGGAACCTGTGCCATTCGCCTCAGAATATCCACACCCTGCATGTTCCAGAAGTGCAGAAGGTCGATGAATATCCAGTTCTCGGTGAGCTTGTCCCCGTCGCGGCGATACATATCAATCACGCGCATATCACCGGAGGTTTCACTTGCCGGCATGCCCATAAACCCGCCGGTCGGGGTTAAGGTTAAGTTTGGCCAACCGAAAAATCCGCCAAAATGGCCTTCGGCAACACGGCATAAATGGCCATTGAAAGTGCGGTTTTTGAACCCTTCGCGAAACGGGCCAGAATGCTGCTGGGCGTAGCGCTCGATCGTATAGGTGGCGCCAATACCTGCCGGGCCCCACCAAATCATATCTTCGTTCCAGCTGCGCCGCAGCTCATCCACCAATGGCTCTTCTTCGCCATTGCGCCAAGTTTTGATGTCATTGATCATAAACTCAATGGCCTCTTTTGTTCTTTGCCCTTCAACCGAATCTTGGGCCTCAAACAGAAGCCCGTTGTGGGGCATTGGCCCGGGTTGAACCAAATGTGCTGCGGTTTGTGGTGGAAAGGGCTGTAGCCCCGCTTGCATCATCAAATGCGGTATGTCGAAGAACATTGCACTTTGCGTAATCATGCCATTTTTAACTTTGTTGAATTCGCAATATCGCAAAAGGGCCATTTTGCCAGTTGGTGGAATGCCCAACCAAGGCTTATCAAATAGCCCCATAAGATGGCCCATAGAGACAACCCAAACGCCTTCCTGACCTGCAATTTCATTATTGCCTGCCATAAAGATATCCATACGGCGTTGCAAATGCGCAAGGCTGCTGCGCAAAGGCTGCCAGAATCGCTGACCCACTTCGGCACATCCGCGAATCTCATTAAAGGGGTGAAAACCGCGCCAGAGCAGGTCAGGGGCACAAAATTGACCCATAATTCTGTCAATCTCGGAACCCGATGCATTTTCCAAGGCGCGATAGAAGTCCCGCACAATTTGCTTTTCAGATTGAAACGTCATTGTTTTTTCCATTGCTCCACAGATGCTTAACATCATCTGGCCTAAAGCGGCTTTATCACCATAGCTGTGGTTCAGTAAACACTATTTTGCATACGTATGCAAAAAACCCTTGCTTAAAGTAATTTTCTCAGCCACGTTTATTTTGCAAACGTATGCAAGGGTGATTTAGGGAATCCATATGGCGGAAATTCAACTGCGCAGTGTGGGAAAGCGCTGGGGGTCCTTTGTGGCCGTAGATAACTTTGACCTAACCATTGCTGATCGTGAGTTTTTGGTTCTTTTGGGGCCATCTGGCTGCGGCAAAACCACCACGATGCGTATGATTGCCGGACTAGAAGATGTCACAGAAGGCGAGATATTGATCGATGGAAAAGTGATCAATGATCTGGAACCAAAGGATCGCGATGTTTCCATGGTGTTCCAAAGTTATGCGCTTTACCCGAATATGAATGTCTATGAAAATATTCGCTTTCCGCTGAAAGTAAGAGGCATTGAACGTAGCGGCCATGATGCCAAGGTGCGTCATGCTGCACAGATGGTCGAATTAAACGACTTTTTGCACCGCAAGCCTGCTGAATTGTCAGGCGGCCAACGCCAACGAGTCGCCCTTGCCCGGGCCATTGTTCGGGAACCAAATGTGTTCTTGATGGATGAGCCGCTGTCAAACTTGGATGCCAAGCTGCGGGTTTCGACACGGGCGCAGATCAAAAACCTCAGCCATGAACTGGCAGTGACGACAATTTACGTTACCCATGACCAAATTGAAGCCATGACTTTGGCCGATCGCGTCGTGGTGATGGAAAAAGGTATCGTCCAGCAGGTGGGGTCACCAACAGAAATCTATGACAAACCAGCCAATACTTTTGTGGCTGGTTTCATTGGCTCACCGGCAATGAATTTGCTCGATGGTGAAATTTCAAAAGGTGTCTTTTCTGCAGAAAATGTTACCATTCCTGGCCTTAGTGCACCGGATGGCAAAGCAACGCTCGGATTTCGGGCAGAAGATGCAAAGGTATCCACCAGCAGCGGTCAGATTTCCGCACCGATTTACACATTAGAGCTTTTGGGCGATGCCACCATGGTCACCGTACGGATAGGTGGCGTGATTGTAAGCGTAAAAGCCGACAAAAGCTTCCGCGCTGACATCGGAGACACGGTTTCCATTCATGTGCCAGCACATAACTGCCACTTGTTCGACGCGATAAAAGGAGGCGCTATCAGGGTCGATTGACCCGCAACTAATCACCCACAAGCGGGTGCAATTCCTCAAGACTATTACAACCAAACAGGGAAAAAATTATGTACTTCAAATCTATCACTCTAGCCGGTTCTATGGCACTGCTCTCAAGCGCAGCATTTGCCGGTTGTGGCATTTCAGGTGGGAATGTTAGCATTCTTTCCAATGATTTTGCCGCAATTAATGCCGTCACCGCCGCCGCCGCAAAATGCGCCGGAGACGGTGTAGAAGTCACCATCAATGCAACCAGTGAGCACCGAGATCTTCAAGTTGCAGCTCTATCTGCTAATCCAGCTCAATATTCTAGTGCAGTCATTTCAAACGGCTCGATCGTGCCTTTGTTGAACGAAGGTCTGGTACGGTCGTTAGATGACCTCGTTGCAAAACATGGCAGCAGTCTAAACCCCAACCAGTTGATAACAATGGACGGTAAAATCATGGCCATTGCTTTCATGGCAAATGCCCAGCATCTTTTTTATCGCTCTGATATTCTAGAACAAGCCGGTGTCGATGTTCCGAGCACATATGAAGATGTATTGAATGCTGCAGCAGCAATCCGTGATCAAGGAATTATGGAATACCCGGTCGCACTTAACACCAAAACCGGATGGAACCTTGGTGAAGAATTCGTCAATATGTACATGGGTACCGGTGCCGCGATGTTTAATCCCGGCACAGCTGAAGTCGCGATCAACAATGATCACGGTGTTGCAACCCTAAATATGTTGAAGGCGCTTACTGAGTATTCCGACCCAGACTTCTTGACCTTCGATTCAAACGCAACAGCCGCACTATGGGAAGCAGGCAATCTCGCAATGGCAACCCTTTGGGGGTCTCGTGGGGCACCTATTTTGGATGATGAGGGCTCAACCGAGGCGATCACAAGCGCAACGGTTCTGGCCGCAGCGCCAACTTGGGGCGGTGGCTCGACACCAGCTTCTACGCTTTGGTGGGATGGATTTACCATTGCCAAAAATGTCTCTGATGCAGATGCAGAAGCTACCTTTATTGCGATGATTAATGGTATCTCAACCGATATGGTAAAAGCCAATAATGACCTCGCACCGTGGCTTATCGAAGGGTATGTTCCCGACGCAACAGCTGCCGGTGTTGCTGCGACAGCTGCGGGTGGTGCAAACCCATATCCTATGCTTCCATTTATGGGCACGTTGCATGGAGCATTGGGCGGTGAGCTTTCCGATTTCCTTCAAGGGAACGAGTCCGCTGAGCAAGCTTTGGCGGATGTAGAGGCCGCTTATACGACAGCAGCCAAAGAAAAAGGCTTCTTGAACTAATCAACCGACTAAAAAGGGGCGCAATAGCGCCCCTTTTTACATCCTTCTCATGAACCTTTGCCAACCCTAGGAAAATCATTATGCGGCATCGCGCATTTTTTTGGTTCATCTTACCATCGCTCACCGCGATGATTTTGCTGATCGCTCTGCCAATTGTATCGGTTTTCGTGCAATCCCTTTATGTAGAGCACGAGCAAATTTTAAAAGTGACCAAAAATTGTACCCCGTTCGGCTGCAAGGAAGAACCGACCGTTGATTTTGAAGCAACGCAGGCCCTCACAAAAGAGGCGCCACTTGGAAAGTTCAACGGGTTCAACACCTATGCAAACCGCAGCCATTTGGCCTTTTACGAGGTTAAAACCGCTTGGCGGACAGCGGATGGATTGCAAAGTTTCATTAGCAACTTGATGAACCTGCCATTCTACAAAGCGCTCGCTTTTACGCTTTCATACACATTTATTGTAACGCCGTTTGTTATTGTGCTGGGGTTGGCCATCGCGCTTGGCGTGAACGCTCTGCCCAAAGTTATAAAAGGGCCAACAATTTTTGTCTCACTTTTGCCTATGATCGTCACCCCACTGATCGGATCACTAATCTTGTTTTGGATGATAGATGCTAAAGGCATCATAGGAGCGACATTGCAAATTATTTTTGACGATCCTGATTTATCACTCAAAGCCTCGCCTGCGCTCACTTGGATTACACTTTTTGTTTACGGGATTTGGCATTCGGCACCGTTCAGTTTTATTGTTTTTTATGCTGGGCTTCAAACCGTACCAGAAGAAACCCTAGAAGCTGCCATGATTGATGGTGCAAGCCGCTGGCAAAGAGTGCGTTACGTCGTGGTGCCCTACATCGCGCCCTTGGTAACCTTTATACTTTTAATGCAGCTGATGGATAATTTTAGGGTCTTTGAGCCGATTGTCGGATTCTCTGCCCAAGCCAATGCAACCTCTTTAAGCTGGATCATTTACAACGATTTACGCGGGCAAGACATTCAATTGTTTGGATCCGCAGCGGCAACCTCGATGCTGACCATTTTAGGGGTAGCCGTTCTGCTCACCCCAGTGCTTATCCGCACCTGGCAGCAATTTAACAGAAAAGTGGTTTAGGAGCAGATATGGCCGCAGCACAAAAACGTTCCCCAAGTCTAGTTCTGTTTCTAAACGGTTTTGTTGGGCTATGGTTGATGATCGCCGCCGGCCCCTTTTTGTGGACGCTTTGGGGTTCATTCAAAGTTGAAGGCGACTTTTTCTCGAAAGCCGACTGGACGTATGCGCTCTATGGTATCCGTACCTTAGCCGAAACTGGCGGCGTCTTTACTGGCAATGGGTATCACGGGGCGTGGGTCCAAGAAGAATTTTGGCGCGCCGTGCTCAATACAGGTATTGTTGTGGCCTCGACAGTAGTCATATCTTTGACCCTGGGCACTTTGGGCGGTTATGCGTTGGCCAGATCTGGATACCGTTATGCCTTTTGGCTCTTAATGGCCGCTTTGGTTTTTCGGGCAATGCCTCATATCACTCTGGTTTCTGGCTATTTACTACCCTTTTTTGAATGGAATATCTGGGGGCATTTACCCACGACCATTATCGTATTGGTCGCGATAAATCAGCCCTTTACGCTTTGGATGCTTCATTCATTTTTCCTTAATATCCCCAAAGACATGGACGAAAGTGCAATGGTGGATGGCTGTACCCGGTTTCAGGCTTTTTGGCATGTTATTATTCCAGTAATGTGGCCAGGGGTAATCACAACCGGATTATTTTCCTTTTTGCTAGCCTACAATGATTTCGCTGTAACGGCGATGTTGCTCAGTCAAGAAAATCAAACCATGGTCCCGAAAATTGCAAGCTTTCTTGGCTCAACCTTTGATGCGGGCAACATCATGTTTGCAGTGGCGGCCGTGGTCTCTGCAATGGTGCCATTATTTTTTCTTGTGCTGTTTTTCCAACGCCAGATTGTATCTGGGCTTACTCAGGGGGCCGTGAAAGGATGAGGTCTATATTTTTCTGTCACAACATACCAATCCGTCAGCGCACTGGCCTATGCCAGTCATCTGTTAAAGCGGGGCTGTCATGATCGGATCACGCCCCGAACAGGCCGTTCTGTCACGCGGTACTGATATGTCGAAAACAGATGAAACCCGTGCAGTGATCGAGGGCATGGTTGATGGCCTCAATGACCATCGGATCGCGGATATCGGGGAATTCTTTGCCCAGAGTTTCCGCTGGATGGGCAACACAGGGTGCGGTACGAAAAACGGCTTGAAAGAATTTCAGGACAACTGGCAAAAACCGTTTCAAGCAGCATTTACTGACAAGGTCTGCATTGACGAAGCGCGGCTTTACATGGGCGAATGGGCAGCGGCCTTTGGTCGTCAGGAAGCTGTCCATTCTGGCGAATTTATGGGTGTTGCGGCAAGCGGGAAGAAAGTAGAAATTCGCTACATGGATTTCTGGAAAGTGGAAGATGGCAAAATAACCGATAATTGGGTCATGGTCGATTTTCCTCATGTTCTCGCACAGTTAGGACATGATGTGTTTAACGGAGAGGGCTGGGAAGCGTTTGATCGCGGTCAACGGACGCCCCCGCAAACGGGCGAGTGAGGAAAGAGCGATGGCAATAGAAAATTTAAAACAGTCTAAGTCCGACAGTGAAAAAGCCCAAGAAGATGCCAAAGTGCGCAGCGTGGTTGAGACCACACTTGCGGATGTTGAGGCGCGCGGTGATGTTGCAGTTCGAACGCTGTCAGAAAAGTTTGATGGCTACAGCCCAGAAAACTTTCGCCTATCACCAAGCGAAATTGAGGCGGCGATGCAAAAAGTATCAGATCGCGACATGGAAGATATTAAATTTGCTCAGGCCCAAATTCGACGGTTTGCCGAGGCCCAGCGCGCGAGCATGCAGGATATCGAAGTGGAAACCCTGCCCGGCGTGATCCTGGGCCATCGCAATATTCCAGTGCAATCGGTCGGGTGCTATGTTCCGGGCGGTAAATTTCCTATGGTGGCCTCGGCGCACATGTCGGTTTTGACCGCATCTGTAGCGGGCGTGCCGCGGATCATTGCATCAGCCCCGCCAGTAGACGGAGCCCCCCACCCCGCCATTGTGGCCGCAATGCATTTGGGCGGCGCACATGAAATTTACGTGTTGGGCGGCATCCAAGCTGTCGCCGCGATGGCGCTGGGCACCGACACTATTGATCCGGTGCATATGCTCGTCGGGCCAGGCAATGCCTTTGTTGCAGAAGCAAAGCGGCAACTTTACGGCCGGGTCGGTATTGACCTCTTCGCTGGCCCCACCGAAACCATGGTCATTGCAGATGACACAGTTGATGCCGAGCTGTGCGCGACTGATCTTTTGGGGCAAGCAGAACATGGGTATAATTCGCCAGCCTGCTTGATTACCAATTCACGCCGTTTGGCACATGATACCATTTCAGAAATTGACAGGCTTCTGACCATTTTGCCAACCCGTGAGACGGCAAGTGCCAGTTGGCGTGATTATGGCGATGTCATTCTTTGTGATACCCATGATGAAATGCTCAACGTGGCCAATGACATGGCCTATGAGCATGTGCAGGTCATGACCGACCGCGATGCATGGTATCTTGAAAATATGCACAGCTATGGCGCATTATTTTTGGGCGCACGCACTAATGTGGCCAATGGCGATAAAGTTATTGGCACCAACCACACCCTGCCCACAAAGAAAGCCGGCCGCTATACCGGCGGTCTTTGGGTTGGAAAATTCCTGAAAACGCACAGTTATCAACGGATTGAAACCGATGAAGCTGCGAGTACAATTGGGGAATATGGAAGCCGTTTGTGTATGCTTGAAGGCTTTGTCGGCCATGCCGAGCAGTGTAATATTCGCGTGCGGCGCTATGGCGGCAAAAACATTGCCTACGGGAAAGCAGCTGAATGAATGTGCCTTCTTCCCCAACCTCGCTGAAGTCGCTCTTTTTGCCGCTGCGAAAGGCCATGGCTGATTTTTCGGAAACCTCGGTCCGCACCGCCTTGTCAGACCTGTGCTCAGAGGATGTCAAAATCCGCATGTGCCATCCATTTGGCGACATGTCAGGGATAGACACTTTTTACAAAACAGCCTATCAGCCCCTGCTCCAAGCCCTGCCCGATCTTGAACGGCGCGATCTTATTATTCTTGCCGGCACAACCCCGCAGGGCAAGGACTGGATCGGAACTATGGGCAATTACATGGGATCCTTTCTGGCCCCCTTTCTTGATATTCCGCCTTCCGGCCATCTTGCCCATATGCGCTATCATGAATTTTTTCATATTCAGGATGGCAAAGTGGTGGAAATCCACCTAATTTGGGATCTTCCCGAATTAATGATGTTGGCCAATGCTTGGCCGATGGCGCCTCAGCTTGGGGCCTATCTATGCACACCGGGACCAATGACAGGCGATGGGCTTACGGCATCCGGGGACGGGACAGCCAGCCTTGAGCATATCAAAGATATGGAAACCGCCTTGTGCCGCTATCCCGAAAATCCGGACCCCAAAGTTATGCAGCTTGATAAATTTTGGCATCCAAGGTTTAACTGGTATGGGCCGGCAGGAGTAGGCACAGGTCGCGGCATTTCCGGGTTTCGACACTGGCATCAAATCCCCTTTTTGCGGGCCATGCCCGATCGAAAAGTGGATCCGGCCGGTGACCGTTTGGCGGCGGAAGAAATGTATGATTTATTATCTCACTATATCGCCGAGGGCGCTTATGTTTGTGAAACAGGTTGGCCCAATATGCGCATGAAATTAACAAATGATGGGTGGATGGGGATTGCCCCTGCTGGTAAAGAAATTACATTGCGTAGCCTTGATTTTTGGCGTCTAGACAATGGGCGCATTCGGGAAAATTGGGTGCAAATTGACGTTTTGCATACCTTTGCTCAGCTTGGCGTGGATGTTCTTGCACGCATGCAAGAATTCAACAAAGCCAGATCACTTGGCACCATTCCCCTGACAGAAGGTTTGACATGAGTTTACCGCGTACACCGTCCTTTGATTTAACTGGTAAGCGCGCCTTGGTGGCAGGGGCCTCTTCGGGAATAGGGCTTGGATGCGCAGCCGCTTTGGCAGAATACGGCGCCGAGGTCACTTTGGCGGCGCGTCGGGTTGATTTGCTGACAGATATTGTGGACGAATTGACTTCTGAGGGGCGCAAGGCGCGGCTCTTACAGCTGGATGTAACCGATATTGACGCCACAGCAGCAGCCGTTGCGCAACAAGGGCCTTTCGATATTTTGGTTAACTCGGCCGGTCTGGCGCGGCACAGCAAAGCCAGCGAGACGACTCTAGATGATTTTGACGCCGTCTCAGACCTGAATATCCGCGGTGCTTATTTTTTAACTCAAGCGGTAGCCAAAGGGCTGCTTGCCGCCGGCCGGCCGGGTAGCTTGATCAACATATCAAGCCAGATGGCCCATGTGGGCGGCCCTGAACGCGCGGTTTATTGCGCCACCAAACACGCGGTTGAGGGCTTTACCAAAGCTTTTGCGATTGAATGGGGCAAGGCCAAAATCCGCGTCAACACCATATGCCCTACCTTTATCCTAACAGATTTGACAAAAGCCACCTTTGAG
>Ga0315322_10001791_pt1 | contig 16670 bp, 13 predicted proteins | sample M110021515metaG_FD_203461 | JGI IMG/M metagenome (GOLD analysis project Ga0315322, IMG submission 203461) | Ammonia-oxidizing marine archaeal communities from Monterey Bay, California, United States - M1 100m 21515 | ecosystem: Environmental > Aquatic > Marine > Intertidal zone | place: USA...
CCGACTGCAGGCAAGGTAAAGAACCCTTCGGCGGACTCAAGGCGCATCGCATTGGTCCCAAGCTCAAAAACCAACCGATGCATCTCGCCCGAAAGCGCCGCCCGATCAAAACTCTCACGAACCGCCGCCGACACCTTGCCCGCCGCCTCACGAGTGCGCGCTCCATCGACCGCCGAAATACCGCTAAAGGCTCCGGCGGTGACGAGCGCGAGGATGCCGACAGCGACCATCAACTCGATCAAGGTAAAGCCTGCGCGCAGGTGCTGAGGACGGCGAGCGTTCATCGGAACTTACTGCGCCTCTTCTTTCCAGTTGCCGACGTCATCTTCAGTTCCGGACTGGCCGTCTTTACCCGAACTCCAGAGGTCAAAACCCTTGGCATTACGGGTTCCTGGATATGTATAGTTGTACTCATTTTCCCAAGGATCGGTCGGCAGTTCACTCAGGAGCGGGCTTCCTTTGGGCGGGCTCACCAAACTGCTTAGACCATCACCTGTCGTTGGGTACTTACCCATCTTGATGTAGTACGCAGAGAGGCCTTGAGTAACCGCCGCGATGTCCATGCGGGCTCGCTCACCTTTAGCGTCCTCGAACTGGTCGAGCACGGCAACGGTGACCGCAGTCGCCAACATGCCTAAGATCGCCACGACGACGAGAATTTCGATCAAGGTCATGCCGCGACGCGCCGAAGCCTTAATGATTTTTGAAGTGCTGTTTTCCATGAATTCGCCTTTCAGCGGATGAATTGGTTCATTTGCAAAATGGGCATCAAAATAGCGAACACGACCGTCGCTACGCCGCCGCCCATGAAAAGGATCAAGATCGGTTCGATAATCGAGGTCAAGCCGCCAACGGTTACCTCAACTTGCTGCTCGTAAGCTGTGGCTACATTTTCGAGCATGCCCTCAAGCTTACCGCTTTGTTCCCCGACTGAGATCATGTGGTGAACAAGCGGGGGAAACTCGCCACTGCGCTTGAGCGGTGCAGCAAAGCTTTGCCCTTCGCTCACCGCAAGCGCTGCGGCATCGATGGTCTCGGCAAGAACCTCATTGCTGACCACGTTGCGCACGATCTTACAGGCTGCGAGCAAGGGCACTCCCGAGGCGAGCAAGGTCCCGAGCGTACGCGCAAAGCGGGCGATCGCGACCATGCGATGGATCCGACCAAACAAAGGCAAACTCAGCTTGAAGGCGTCGAAGCTGCGACGCCCTTTGTCGGTGCGAACCCAATTCCGAAACACGATCACCCCCACCACGGTTAGGGCGAAGACGCCGAACATCAAGAACGGGTTTCGCAGCACCTCCGAGAACCCGATCAAGGCTCTGGTCAAGAGGGGCAGTTGAGCCTCAGCCGATGAGAAAATCTTGGTGATACGCGGCACCACAAAGATAAATAAACCAAACATCACCAAGGAACCGGCGATCACCATAACCAAAGGATAGATCAGCGCGCCGACCACTTTGGATTTTAGCTCTGCTTGACCCTCGGTAAAATCGGCTAGCCGCTCAAGAACCACGTCTAGAGCGCCCGAGCTCTCGCCGGCGCGGACCATGTTCACGTAGATATTTGAGAACGTCCGAGGATGAGCGCTCATCGCATCTGCTAGCGATGCGCCCTCGTTAACTCGCCCTTTAACGTCGGCGAGCACGCGCGCAAGCCGCTCATCTTCTACCTGCTCGGCCAGCGCCGTTAGCGCGGGCACCAAAGGAATCCCCGAGCGAATCAAGACCGCGAACTGACGCGTCACCACCGCCAACACGCGCACGTTCACCTTACCGTTTGAGAGCGTCTTTGCGCTGCCTGCTTTCTTCTCAACCTTGGCTTCTTTGACGTCCGAAATGAAGATGCCATCACGCCTGAGCTGGGCGCGGAGAGCCTTCGGCGTCTCGGCATCCCGAACGCCTTTAGTGGCTTTACCCTGGGCGTTAAACCCTCTGTATTCGTACAGGGGCATACGCTAATCCAATACCGCTTCTTCAGTGGTCACACGGCAGACCTCGGCGACGGTTGTCTCGCCCGACAAAATCTTCCGCAAACCGTCCTCGCGGAGGGTCTCCATACCCCCCTCACGTGCCGCCTTTTTAACTTTGGAGGCGTCGGCGTTTTCGAGCACAAGCTCACGGACCGCGTCATTGACCATCAACAACTCATAGATCCCGGTTCGACCCCGATAACCGGTATGCTGACAAGCGATGCAGCCTTTGCCCTCGCGAACGTGTTTGCCCGCGTGGATCCGTGGATCAACACCCAGCTCACGGCATGCCCCTTCACTCAGGGGAGTCGTCTCAGCGCAGTCATCACAGACCGTTCGAACCAAGCGCTGCGCGAGCACACCCGCAAGCGATGAAGCCACCAAGAACGCCTCCACGCCCATGTCCACCAAACGAGTCATCGCCGAGGAGGCGTCGTTGGTGTGGATCGTCGAGAGCACTAAGTGACCCGTAAGCGACGCCTGGATCGCAATCTCCGCCGTGTCTTTGTCGCGAATCTCACCGACCATAATCACGTCGGGATCCTGACGAAGAAAAGCGCGCAAACCCGAGGCAAAGGTGAGATCAATCTTAGGGTTTACCGGCACCTGACCGACCCCTTGAAGTTGGTATTCAACCGGGTCTTCAATGGTCAGGATGTTCTTGTCGGGTGAGTTGATCTTACTCAGGCACCCGTAGAGTGTCGTGGTCTTACCCGAACCGGTCGGTCCAGTGACCAAAATGATCCCATGGCTGCGCTTGATCAACCGGTCGACACCATCGAGTTGGCTGCGTGCAAAGCCTAGATCGTCAAGCGGCTTGAGCACCGCAGAGCGATCGAGCAAACGCATCACCACGCGCTCACCATGGCTTGTAGGCACGGTCGAGACACGAATATCAATGTCACGCCCAGCGCGCTTGAGCCGGATCCTGCCGTCTTGCGGCAAGCGCTTTTCGGCGATGTTCAAACCCGACATCACTTTGATGCGGCTCGTAATCGAACTTTGGGCAGCCTTTGGCGGGCGCACCACCTCACGCAACACCCCATCCACGCGAAAGCGCACTGCGACCTCGCGCTCGAAGGGTTCAACGTGAATATCCGAGGCGCGCTCTCGCACCGCTTGCGACAAGATCGAGTGCACAAAGCGAATAATCGGCGCTTCATCCTCAGCATCAAGGATGTCTTGGATGGCAAACTCTTCTTCTTCGTCTGCGTGGCTTTCTTCGAGTCCCTCAGCGGCGTCTTCAGCAAGTCGAGTGGCGCGATCATAGGCGCTGTTGGCGCTGGCGGTAATCAAGGTGGGCGTGGCGACTTCGGTGACCAGCGGGCGCTGAACCATAAGCTGCAAATCACTGACTACCGACAGATCGTAGGGATCTGCCAAGACGATGATCACCGAGCCCTTTTCGTCGACCTCAAGCGGTAAGACCTGCCGCGACCGAGCAAAGCTCAGCGGGATCAGATCGAGCAGCTCATCAGGAATCGCGTTGGCGTCGATCTGGGAACGAAAGCCACATCCAGCTTGCTCCGCCAAACTCCTGGCTAAACCAGCCTCGTCGACAGCTTTCGCGCCAAGCAACAACTCACCCAGCAGTCCGCCGCGCTCGAGCTGCTCCTCAAGAGCCGTATCGACCGCCTCGGCGGCGACACCATGATCACGAATCAGAAGTTCACCGATACGCATGATCAGTCCTTCTTTTTCGCCGATTTAGCCTCAGCCGGAGCCGCTGAATCAGCCTTGGCGGGCTTGTCCGTCTTGAGCTTTTCTGCGGGCTCAGCCTCAGCTTGGGTTGGAGCCGACTCAGCGGCTGACTCGGCTTGCACTTCGTTTTTTACAGCTTCAGTAGCGGCTTCCGCGGTTGGCGTGACGTCCGCGCCTAAGACCTCCTCTGCCTCGCTACCCTGCCCCCCATTTTCAATGGCTTTAAGGTGCCTATTCAGATCGCGATCGAGGCGACCAAAGGGGCCTACTTTGCGCTGCCAATTCATCGTGGGCCTAAACTTATTGGCGCGCTCACTCATGAACTGAGCGTACTCTCGGCGCTCTTCAAGCTTGCGCTCGAAAATCCGTGCGAAGTCCTCGTCGTTGGTGACGATATGAGGGGTCAGAACCAGCAACAAGTTGGTCTTATCAACCTCGGTCTTTTTCGAGCGAAAGAGCGCTCCAAGCAAAGGCAGATCACCCAGCAAGGGGATCTTGGTGATGGAGTCGGTTTTTCGGTCGCCCATCAACCCACCGATGACGATCGTTTGGCTGTCGCCAGCGACGACGACGGTCTTGATCTTACGCTGAGTGGTGATCGGCGAGTTGGTCGTCGGTTCAATCCCACCAAGTTCGCTGATCTCGGCTTCAAGCTCCATGCGCACCTGGCCGGTATTGGTCACGTGAGGGGTCATCTTGAGTTTGAGCGCTACATCTTGTCGCTGAATCGACATCGACGGGAGCCCTAAGCCACCTAAGGCCCCTAGGCCCGACGTCGAGCTCCCACCAGCAGCGCCCGCTAAGCTAGCGAGATTACCCAACCCGCTCATCATGCTCGAGGCAAAGGGTACATTCTTACCGACGGTGATCTCAGCTTCTTCGTTGTCCGTGGTCAGCAAATGAGGCGTCGATAAGACGTCAACACCCGTGGTGCTTTTGAGCGCCTGAAAGACCACACCAAAAGTCGGCAGCTTAACCCCAAAGGCTTCATCAAGCCCGGGAATCGAGACGCCCTGAAACGCCCCAACCAAGCCCAAGAGACCTGCGGCGCTTACCGGCGAGATCGACCGAAGCCCTTGCCCCGTCGTGGAGCCTACAATCCCGGCGCCGCCGGCGAGCGCTCCGGCGACCCACGGGCTCTCGGAAGCGTCAACCCAGTCGGTCCCCTCGGCGGTCACACCGCTGTGCATACTCGCGCCCATGTCAGAGCCCTTTTTCACCGAGAGCTCTAAGAACGCAGCCTCGACGAAGACCTGAGGTCGGCGGTAATCGAGTCGCTTCACGATCCGCTGCAATACTCGAAGATCATTACGGCTCGCGACCACCACGAGTGAGTTGGTCGCTTCATCTGCGCTGACCTTAACCTCGCCGGTAAACAAGCCGTCAGCCGAGACACCGCTAGACGACTTCTTCTTCTTCGCCTTACTCTTTCCTTTACGATTTCGTTGGCTACTCAAGCCAGAGATCAAGCCCGACAAGGTGGAGCTCAACTCTTTGGCGTCAGCGTTCTCGAGCCGCAGAACGTGAATTGCGCCCTCGTCATCTGGTGTGGGTAAATCAAGGCGGTCGAGCAGCTGGACGGCGCGCTCGTAAGCGACAGCCTCTGAGACAATGATCAAGGTATTGGTTCGATCGTCCGCAACAACCTGTTGCAACACCACATCACTCGGCGCCGAAATCTTCGACTTGCTGCCCGCCTTCTTCTTCTTCTTGCCTAAGACCGTAAAGACCTCTCCGAGCTTAGCGGCGAGATCGCCTGCGTCGGCAAAACGAGCCTCATAATAATGAATCTGGTGCGTCGCGCCGGCTTGATCGAGATGTTTTACTAAGCGCATCAAACGATGAACATTCATCGCCGAGTCCGAGATCAACAGCAGGCGCGGCGGAACGATCTGGACGCTCCCTGACGAGCTGACCATCTTCTTGAGCACTTTAAGGAGGTTATCCCCATCAAGATGGCGAAGCTTATGCAGCACCGTGACCATGCGCTCGTCATACGGCACCTCATTCATTCGCCCATCAATAAAGGTCGGCGACGGCCCCTTAACTGCGTCCTTAGCTTTGACCACTCGATAGAACCGACCCACTTTAACCAGACTGAGTTTGTGCGCAGCCAATGCCGATATGAAGACACGATACGCTTCGGTAATGGTCACCGGGCTCTGGCAATAAATGGTGATCTCTTTGTTGTTGAGTTCTTTGCCCAAGATAAAATTCTTGCGCGTGAGTTCACCCATCAACTGAAGTAACTTCGGGAGCTTGTAGGTCTGCTCTTTGAATTCAAACTTCCCGCGCTTGGCGCGACGCTTTTTCGAGCGTTCGGAGGCGGGCTTTGGCTTAACTTGTGCCAAAGCAGGGGTCGTCAGGATCAGCGAGAGCGCAACGAGGCTCAGGGTACGCATAACCAAGGCCTTTCTTCTTTATCGAATGGAATACTCGAAGCTGCGTGGCTTGCCGCGACGCAGGACTTCGATGGAGATCTGTTCGGAATCTTTAAGCTTTCCGTAGACCTCTAAGATTTTATCAGGACTAGACAGGGTGTAACCGTTGACTGTTTTGAGGACGTCGCCGTTTTTCAAACCAATCTTCGAGAAGACCGACTTGGCTTTGATCGAGAACAGCTTAAAGCCGCGCTGCTTTCCGCCTTTGAAATCAGGGACCACGCGAGCGTCAGTGGACAAGGCGCTCATGTTCGACAAGACAGTATCGATGCTGTCTCGAGACACCTCATATTTGCCCTCGCCCTTCTTTTTGACGCCAGCGAGAATCCGCTTGTTGATCTCAGACTTGCCGTCCGGTGAGCTGCTCGACGAGCTGCTTGAAGATTTGCTGCTCGTTGGGCCCGCTTCTTTGCCTGCCTCTTTCTCAAGATAGGTCAGGCGCGGGCTTGAGCCCTCGCGGATCGTGACGCGATCTTCTTCAATCGCCACCACCGTGAAGAGCTCGTTTTTAGGGAACAGTTCGTCGCCCACGTGCCCAATAAAGGTCTTACGTCGCAGGCCGTCTTCGATGAGAGCGAAATTCCAAGGCTCGTGATCAAAGAGTACCGTGGCGACCACTCGGGCATTGAGAGCCGACTTGAGCACCTCACCGTCTGCAGCGACCTCTCCAGAGTCCGCCTCCGCCGGGGTCACCTCTTCAACGACCTCTTTCGCAGTGCCCGCCAGATTCCGATCAGCGATGGCGCTGACCTGGCGTTTAAAGCGCTTACTGGTCTTGGGCGCTTTAACCTCAGGAAGGGGCGGCACAGGTCGACGCCATTCGGCGACCACCGTGGTCACGATCCCCGCTGCGAGATAAGCGCAGAGCGCTAATCCGAACAACGTCCCCAAGGGTTTGAGCTGTTTCAGCCGATCCACCCGCATGTCCTCCTACGTACGAAGAGGTTTTAAGCAGGATTCATGCCCGTTTTTTTTAGCCTAAATTACAACAACTTAGGACGTTCAAGGGGCGATCAGACTGCCGGCATGGCAGCACCGGATCGGCCAAAGTGGCAGACTGCCGGTCTTCGAGCTTGTGATGCTAAGCCTTCGCTTTAGCCTTAGGTTTGGCGTTCCAGACCCGAGTCGCCAAAGCAAAGCCGCAAATGCCCACAATAATCATCGAGACGGGCCAAGGCGACCAGTTTTCAGGTTGGGTCACCTCACCGATTAACTTACCCGTTTCATCAAACTGCTCTTGCGGCAAAACGTAGGCGTAGGTCAGCGACATCACGCCGGTGCCCAAGTAGACAAAACCGTCGATAATACCGACCGCAATACCCACGTTCTTTCGACCGCCAAAATCCATTGAAGCCGTACCTGAGAGCATCCCATGAACCCCGATCACGCACATCGAGATCAAAATCGCCACCACACCGGGTACCGACAACTTGATGCTGCCAATCTCGATCGCTGGGATCTGATACGTAAACAAAAGAGCCACGGAACCTAGCGTGACGCCTAAGTACAGAATCGCGGCGACCGGACCTCGACGGGATTGGAAAACACGATCCGAGATGATGCCGGCGAGGACACCGCCCATGATGCCAGCAACGCAGAGCCACATGCCCCAGTGATCGTAAATAAAGTCACCTTTAAGCTGCAGCACTTCATTGGTTTGCTTCGCAAAGGTTCGATACCACTGCATCGGCGCCTGACGGATGAACCCACTGCAGAATTCCACCAAAGCGATGGTGATGATGATCGGGTTGGTGAGCATCTTCTTAAAGACCTCGATAGCGCCGAGCTGAGGGCCATCGTCGCCCGATGATGCGTCGGCGGTATCAAAGTCTGTAAGACCTGCATCCTCAGGCGAGTTGCGCACCAAGAAGAAGTCAGCAACCCAGAAGATCGCCAGCATAATGGTCGGGATAAAGAAGACCTCGGCGACCCCTAGTTCAACGACAATCTTATACCCTAGATCGAATGCGAAATAGATACCGAGCGAGATGAGGATGCCGAAAATTGCACCGAATACGCCACGCTCTCGCACGTGGAACCAAGGTGCGTTGCACTTGACAACCGCCACCGCTCCAAAGCTCTGGAAGTACATATTGATGCCGTAAAGCACCGAGAAAATCGTGATGAAGTTCTCACCGATCGCAGTGTGCATTGGGCCTTGGTTAACCAAGCTCCAAGTCGCTAAGCCCATCAGCAAGTTGGCAAAGGCTGAACCACCGGCGCCGACCAAAATAGCGAACCGACCACCTAATTTATCGGTGAGCGGACCGTTGAGCAGAAAGGCTGAACCGTAGACCCAAACCCCGACGGTAAAGATCACGCCAAAGCCTTCGTTGCTCATCAGCGCGCCGCCAGCAGAGTCCTGCATCTCCTCAAAGGCAAACTTAGAGACCTTGAGGTTGTAGCGACCCATATAAAGAAACGCATAGGTCAAGCCCAGAGGGAGCCAATTCATTACTCGCCTGCGGCGAAACTCAGCCGAATGATTGACTTCTTCGACGGTGGGCAAGCGGGTGAGGACAAACACCACCACGGCGAGCAAAATAAAGATGGCAATAATTTCGCCATAGGCTTCCATGCCGCCGTCAGCAGCCAAAGCGACTGAGGGCGCGAACATGCACGATAAAGCAATCAATAAATTCTTCATTACCAGTCCCTATGACTTCCCATATTGTGAACCTCTTTCCAGCCCTGCTGGATGAGGATAACTTTCGCTAATTCAGCCCGACGCCCTGACTCACAAAAGAGAATGACCGTCTGGTCATGGGTTCCAAAGGCTTCGAGTTTTTGAAGTAAGTTCTCGTAGGGGACATTCTTAGCCCCCGGCACGCTACCGCGAGCAAACTCTGTAGGTGTCCGCACATCGACCAGGATAGCGCCTTCCGCAACCAACCCGTGATAATCGGTTTCTTTCTTGATCACCTTCTTCGGTGCTTCTTTGGGCGGCGGTGGCGTGGTCTTCTTTTGGTGCTCGGTGAAGCGGTTGTTGGTGCTGCTCGAACACGCGCAAAGAGACGCTAAACAAATCAAAGCCAACAGTCGCATCAAGCTACTCCAAAAGCCTACAGCCCATGCTCCATAAGCAAGGGGGGCCTGAGCCGCAACGCCTTTAGAGGGCTAGGGATCGTCAACCCGGACTAAATACCACTTCACGTTGGAGCGATCGGCGATGTGGATGCGCTCCTTGTAGCGGTTTCCTAAGGTCTTTTTCATCCCGTCAAATCGGGACTGCTCGACCAGCACCCAAGCGGTTCCCGGACGATCGACGATCTGGCGCAAGCGCTTGGAGTCGTTGATCTGCCACTCCAGGTTGCGCGCATAAAACGTCTCGCCGTGCCAATTCATCTGATAAGCGATCAAAGGATCTGCGGGCTGCCGTCGTTTAAAGTAGGTCCCCACTAAACTCCCGTGGGTCCAATGCTGACCGAGCACAGGGAAGTACAGATGGGCAACGAAGAGCGCCGTAATGACGCCCGAAACCACCCACGCTTTGCTCTGCAACAAGCCGCCGCCGGCTCGGTATGCACCATAAAGCGAGGCGATCACTGCCAACGCAGTCGATAAGACCACCGTCACCCCGACCAAAACGGGCCAATTGAAATCGACGGTCACCGGAATCAACCCGAGGATCCAACAATACGTTGTGCTCAAGTCGCATTGACCACCTGCGGCGCTCGGGAAGTAATCCTGAGGCTTGTAGTTGATGTAATGATAGGTCGTCAGATCCATCCACTCCCAAGGAAAGCGGATGAGATCATGCGATACCGCAACGCCGACGAGCAACGTGATGGCGGCTAAGGGCGGCGACCAGACGAAGCGATCCAAACTCAGCGAGCTCAGCCAGATTCCGATCAACGCAACCACTGGCGCAACGACCGGGAGGCCGTAGTGATGAAATTTGGTCGACATCAAGGTGAAGAGCAGAAAGCTCACCACCGCCCAAACGACCAAAAACATCTCGGCGGCTTCTTTACCTCGGCGCGCCTTTTGATTGCCCATCAAGCGGGCGATCGCAGCTGGTAAGGCAAGGATCCAGGGGAACAAGCCGTAGGACAAATAGCGCAGATGGTAGGTAAAGCCTAAGCCGCGCTTGCTCGAGTCCCCATGGATACCACCACCCATACGGCGAAGGTGGTCATGAACGACAAAGCGAGAATAGAAGGTCTTATGCTCTTCGTCACGTCCCGGATAAGCGAACATAACCAAGAACCAAGGTGCGCCGATCACCAGCGATAAAGCCGGCCCTGTGATCAATCGAACACGCTTGAGCACGCTCCAGTCCCACGCGCTGATAATATATCCCAGCGCAACGGCGCCGGGCAGCATAAAGCCGCCAAAGCCCTTCGCTAGGGTGGCGAGCCCAACCAATGCATAAAAAGCGTACAGCGGAAGCTCATGACGAGCTCTGTGACGCAGTTGCTGCAACAACACACCCCCGAGCACCAACATGCCGATCACGACGGCGACACGGCTCGGCAGCTGGACCCCGCGCAAAGGAAGGATCGGATCCGTCTCAGGACAGGTCAAAAACCAGAAGATCTGAAGTCCTAAAATCGCGCCGATTAGCGTCAGAAACCAGACCGGCAATCGGTCCTCGCCGTCGCCATGAACCGTCAGCCAGCGACCACTTTTTGATTCAAGCTGTAAAGACGCCAAACGAGTCAAAACCTGAGCTGCGCCTAGCGCGATCACTGCGATCACTAAAAGACGCCAGCCGCTGTGCAGCGAAGGCGCCACCAGGCCGGTGATCAGCTCAGCGACCACGCCCAATAAACCCGCAAAGATCCAAACCGCAGGGGTGTCAATTTGCGACTCTTTGTTACCCGCCTCTTCTTCGGCGAATAAAAATCCCATCAGCGAAAATATAGCGGCGCTGACCATCGCAAAAAACGGCATGTCGGTGACCGCCTGACGCCCTGCGAGTAAAACAAACGGCGACGTCGCGCCCACCACAACACACGCAAGCGCCGCTCGATGCCCAAAGATCCGATCCACGGACCAAAACATCGTAAATAAGGCAAAAAGCAACAATAAGACCATGGGCAAACGGACCGCAAACGGGGTCCATGGCGAGATCATTCCATCGGCCTGCCAGCCGCCCGTGAGGCTAAGGCCAGGGCTGGTCAACCACATCGTCAAAATAGGCTTCGAGAAGAAGCCCACGTTGCGATATTTTGGGTACACGTAGTTTCCGTTAGCGGTCATCTCGCGCGCCACTTCGGCGTATTGAGCCTCCCAAGGCGACGTCAGCCCAGAGGCACCCAAAAACGGGATGAAAATGATCGCTGCGAAGACCAGACCCAGGCGAAGCGCTCCGCTTCGATGACCAGGGTCAAAAGTATCGATCAATCGTTGGCGCATAGAACCTATACTAACTAATCTTGCTGTTTGTTGGCACCGCTTTTGGCCACCAGATTGCCAGCGCGCAAGAGACTCTCGAAGGTTCCTGCGTCCGTCCACCAACCATCAAGCTTATGAGCTTGCAGCTCACCGCGCTCGAGGTACGCATTGTTAACATCCGTAATCTCAAGTTCGCCGCGCTCGCTCGGCTTAAGCGTCTTAATAATTTCGAAGACATCAGCGTCATAGCAATAGGCGCCGGTTACCGCCCAATTACTCTCAGGCTCTTTTGGTTTTTCAACGATTTTTGTAACCCGACCCCCCTCAAGCGTCGCCACGCCAAAACGCTCCGGATCGTCAACGGTCTTCAAAAAGACCATCGCACCTTTGGGGTCGTCCGCAAACCTTCGAAGCCCTGGGCTGAGCTGATATTCAAACAGATTATCACCCAAAATCACGCAGATCGGATCACCATCTGCCCAGTGCGCGCAAAGACCAAGCGCCTCTGCAATTCCACCGTGACCTTTTTGGTAGGTGTAATTGAGGTGGCGTAAGCCGAGTCGCTCTCCGTTACCCATGAGCTTGAGAAAATCACCGGCATGCTCACCACCGGTCACAACCATGATCTCATCGATCCCCGCTGTGATCAGGGTTTCAAGTGGATAATCCACCATCGGTCGATCATAAACAGGCAGCAGATGCTTGTTGGTGACCTGCGTGAGCGGGGCTAATCGAGTGCCCATGCCCCCTGCGAGAATGATACCCTTCATGACCAAGCCCTTCGCGACCTAGAAATAACTCTCAGGAACATAAATCACATCCCCTGGAAGCAAGGGTACGTTCGGCACCTTACCGAGTCCGATTTGTCGAACCGGGACCTCAAGTCGTTCACCGTTTGGATGAATAATCATGACGCGATCTTGCAGCGCTGTTCTCTTGAAACCGTCGGCCTGAGTGATCGCTTGAACGACCGTCATACCCGCCTCATAAGGAAAGGTTCCAGGTTTGGTCACCTCTCCATAAACCGACACTTTTGCCGAGATCAGTTTCTTGATCAAGATCGAGACGCGAGGGTTGCTCAAGCCCGACTTCACGAGCTTCGCCTCAAGCTCGCTTTCGATCTCTTGACGGGTCTTTCCAGACACTTGAACCTCGCCCGTCACGGGTAAGGAGATCGTCCCGTCCTGACTGACGATCTGACTCAGCGAGAGCTCTTTTTCGCGGTACACCTGAACCTGCACCGAGTCGCCTGGGCCAATAAAATGGCGGCGCTTCTCGATCGATTCGCGAATGCTCTCAATATCAACTGATTTAGGAGCCGGAGCGACCGTCCCGCGGCATGCGGTCACCGCCAGAGCTGACACGACCAACAGCGAGCGCATTAGTACTTGGCTTCAAACACCAGCATCGTGAGATTACGACCGAACCCGGGGTCTACGAAGGTGTCACCTGCTGCACCCGCCGACTTAAACTGACTGTTCGTTGTGAAGTATTCGAAACGGTTCGTCAGACCGGCGACCCACCATCGCTGAGGTTGCCATAAGATGTTCGCGTCAAAGCCGGCGGTAATGTCGGCTCGCGCATCCTGCAATGCGATGCTGATGACGTCTTGAGCGGAGGTCTGCTCTCCAAAGGTTCGCAAGCTCCCTTTGAGTTGTGTCACCACCCGAAGCCCGCCAAGGAACTTTTCGGAATAGCGAGCGTAGGCGCTGTTGTCCGCCATAAAGCCGAACACGGTCACGGGAAGGAGCCGACGGCGGACGCCTAAACGCCAGGTTACCTTGCGGCGTTCGTCGTAACGAATCTCAGCTTGACCCGACACCGTATGCGTCGTTTCGCCTTTATCGGACAACAGGAACTGACTGCCCGAGTAACCCACAGCGATGATCGCTGAAAGCCTTGGCGAAACCTGCCCCATCACACCAAACTCTGAACTCACCGGATCGGCGTAACCGTTTGCATCCGGGTCGTTAGCGTACGTCGCCGTCGTCCAGTGGTTGTTGATCACAAACTGAGTCCGAGGGAGAAAGCGCCAGTCCAGATCCAAGCGAACCGTCGGAGAAGACTTATCGAGCTTGTTCGCTCCTTCGCCACCCGACTCGTCATACGAATCAATCGCTAAACCAACAGCCGGCTTAAGACCCAACGCACCGCCACCAGGACGCCACTCAGTGAACCCATCAAACGAGCTCGACCAGCGGCCTTGCCGCACGCCCAAGTTGAGCGGTTCGGGCTCGTCCATCCGGTTCAGCTTTCCAGCCAGACCCCAACGGAACTTACCTCTCCTGTTTCCAAGCAACTGGATCGCAGAGCCACCTTTGACCGTGGACAATCGAGCGGTACCGCCCGGAACCAGCGGATCAGACTCCAAGCCTAAGTAATGGTGGTAGTTGATGATGTTGTTCATCCGGATGTCGAGACGATCCGAGGGCAGCGTGAACTCTAGCCCGCCCTGAATGAGCATGAAACCGTCCGATACAGCGTTCGACGCGTCGGATGATCGGTGCGGATTCGAGTCAAATGCAAAACCCGCCTGCATCAACGGATGCATCCGAGCCTCAGGAGTCAGCTTGATGCCGCCCTCAGCGTAGGCATTACTACCAATCAAAGCGAAGCCTAGAACCGCCCAAAACATGCGGTGTTGGTTCATTAAAATGACCAAATCAAAGGCTCCAGACGAACACGGGAATACACAGCCCCGCAACTAGATGCGTACTATCTGGCAAAGCGTCGAGCGGGGCAAGGGAATTGACGGTTCAAGGGAATGCTTTTTCAGACCTGGCCAAAGCTCACTCGGCCACACCCAAAGTAGCCTCATTCATCGACCGCAATCGGCTCGCCAGATTCTTGGCGATGTTAACCACCAACCACGTAAAACCGCTGCGGTGTACGCGAGCAAAAGAATAAATATTGGCGTGACTAATCGCTAGCAGCACGGCGTCCGATTTAGCGCGAACACGCGCAGCGCGCGGCTGCTTGTCGATCAATGCCATTTCACCGACAAAGTCAGGCGCAACGAGCGCTGCGACCTGGTGCGATGAATCTCCTTCGCCTACCTCTACGACCAGCTCCCCGCTAACCACGACATACATCGCATCGCCAAGGTCACCAGCCTCAAACAAAACGTCACCAGCGCCGAGACTACGATGAACCGCCAGGTCGGCTAGATACTGCTTCTCTAGCGGCAGTAAGTCGTTGAATAAAGGGGAGGCCTGCAAGACCTCAACGCGATCATAAGTCTCGCTCATGCCACCTCCTCAAAGAAGCGGTTGAGCCGTTCGTCTTCTTCGACAACAGCTGATCCAACGCTAACGGGCTCAAGATACCGAACACCCTTATCGGTCTCGCACTGATAAATGTGTCCACTCTTCACCTCAATATTATAATCGGCGGTGTTCGAAGTTAGCGCCACAACAATTGCTAGGTTGCTGTCGTCGCCCACCGGCCAATACAGAAAATTTTCATGACAGACGCACGAGAATGAACTGCGCGCCGCGGCGCGCAGTTGAGCGAGCTGTTTTTGCGCTTCCGCCAGCTCCTCGCGTTCGTCCTCGAGTTCCGATTTCGTCGACTCTTCACGCCGGCGTAGCCCCTCGACTCGGTGCATCAAGTGTCCGTAACGCTCTTCGAGCCGACCTGCGCGCACTTCAATCTCAGGGACCATCAGCGTGTGCTCTGCGACCTTCATCCAGAGCGCCTCTTCCTCATGCCACAACGTCTCTTTGCGCTCGTTACTCGCTGCGTACGACTCGCGGAGCTTTTTGAGTTCATTCCGATACCGAGCGCGCGCCCTCACCCGAGTCGCTTCATCGGGATGATCATCACACCGATGTTCGATCGCGGTGATTTTGACCCACAGGTCGGTGACCGTGTCGCGCACCTGCTCAAACTCAGCAAGCTTTTGAAAAGCCGTATTTTCTAAAGAAGCTATTTCCGAGCGCAGGTTGTGGCAGGTGTTGCCCAAATCGGCAGACCGAAGCAGCGATTCCTCGGCCATTTCCTGCCAATAATCGCAGCGAAACGACGCTTCAGCACACGCCTCGGCAGCTCTTTCGATATTGGTCTCAAGCAGTTCGAGACGGTGGTTCAGACCACTTAGCTCTGCAAACCAACTCTTGAACTGCTCGGTTTCGAGTAGGACTTCGATGCCCGCACGATCCAAGCGCTGCATCACTATCCGCTCGACGCAAAGACGAAGGGGTATGAGAAGGTCGCTTCTCCACCTTCGGGTTTCGGGAAGCGAATCGAGCGCATTTTACCTTTGATGCAGTTTGCGACCGCGTTGTTCAGCGCGTTGTCGGCGACGAAGATGTCGGCGACGCGTCCGTTTTCACCCACGGTCACCTCGAGTACGAGCTTACCTTTGAGCGAAGGGTTACGTTTCAGTTCACGCTCGTAACAAGCCTGGAAAGCGCGCTTACGAGCTCGGATCTTACGAGCCACCGACTTGCCGTCTAAGTTGCCATCATCGATCTTGGGCTTGCTCATCTTCATGCGTACGCGGATCTTTGGACCGACGCGCTTTTTGATCTTACTGCCGCCGCCGCCTACTGCCACGCCGCCGACTTCACCGATACCGACAGGGCCGCCGCCTCCCGATCCGCCTCGAGCGGTTCCACCGGGAGCACCGTCAGCCGAAGCAATACCCGCACCACCCGAAGCAGCCAAAGCGGCGCTCACGTCGGTTCTTGGATCACCATCAGCTTGGAACACGACCCCGGCACCGCCACCAGAGGTGGCAATCGCCAGAGCCTTGAACACGGCGCTGTTCTGCACCTGCTTGCGAGCCTGCTCGCGGCGGGCTGCCTTTTGCGAAGACGTCTGAGGCTTCTTCGCCGGCTTCTTTTCGGCTTTGGGTTCTTTTTTCTCAGCCTTTTTGTCGGAAGGTTTTTTCTCCCCGTCCTTGGTAGGCTTCTTTTTCTTTTTTTCTTCGACCGGCTTAACTTTTACCGGTTTCTTGATGATCAGCTTGGCAAACCGATCGGGAAGCTGAGTGATCGTACGCTTGGGCGGCGGAGGCGCATTAAGCGCTCCTACGACACCACCCGAGTGGAGCATCGCCGAGACCACTAAGCATCCCCAAAATACGCGATCGAGACGTTGCAGAGGCGGACTATAGGTCGAATCTGCTAGCTTGGCGGGTTCGGCGACCGCAGGGGCGTCCACGAACTGGAATATAACACGGACGCCGCCGGCGCCGAGCTCGATAGCGCCTT
>Ga0315322_10001797_pt1 | contig 16632 bp, 11 predicted proteins | sample M110021515metaG_FD_203461 | JGI IMG/M metagenome (GOLD analysis project Ga0315322, IMG submission 203461) | Ammonia-oxidizing marine archaeal communities from Monterey Bay, California, United States - M1 100m 21515 | ecosystem: Environmental > Aquatic > Marine > Intertidal zone | place: USA...
GAAGCCAAAGCGCCAGCACGAGGCGCGTTCTTCACCTCTTGGATCGAGCGAAAGATGCGGAAGGTCTGCAGCGCTAGAGCCATAGAGGCCAAGAGGAGAATGCTGCTGACATCCATATTCCCCCCCGCCAATTCACTGAGTAAAAAGAACGGATTCCCAAGGTGATTCCCTCTGCTCATTTCGTGAATCTCCAGTATGAAACCCACGAGTATTGGGGTCATGAGCGCGCCCAGGAATAAAATCGGGATCATCACACGAGCCAATGTAGATCGCTGCAGGTCACCGTTTCTATTGGTGAAGAGCGCCGACGGGATCGACAAGTAGAATACGCTGAAAGCCGCGGCGCCCCAAACTAGTTGGATTGGAAAATCGCCATAGAGAATGCCGGAGGTCGAAGTACCAGACAGGCCTCCTGGAGTGCCAAAAATGCTGCCGATCGCGCTCGACTCCATCAGGTTGACCGAGACGACGAGGATTATGGACAGCGTCATGAGCATCCAAACCGTCCCTCGTGCACCGCCCGGCAGCCATGGGAAAACGAGAAGGCGAAGAATCCCGCTGCTCGGAAGGTGATTTTTCACACGCAGTCCCAGAGTCTCGCGCTCAGTCATAAAGAAGGTCGAGGCCAGAGTGACTACCCCAATCAGCAACAAGATTTGCGACGCAACGAAATCTGGCTGGCTAATAAATGAGTTGGCCCATGCGGTCCAACCCAATGCCACAATAACAAATACGGATGTCAAGGCTCGCAATCCCGTGCTGTGGTTTTCTTCAGGGTGGGACAGGCGTGCGATCGCGATCGCCATGGAGTATCCGAAGACCATCAAGGCGACTTGGAGGGCAGCGGCGAAGCTTAGGCGCACCTCGTACGAAATTAAGTCAATCGACATTTCTATACTAGCGAACGTAATACTAATCACTGCTATGCAGGCATTCACAAGAGTTGCAGACAGAAACACCATCAGCGCGACCCTGGCCATGCGTTTGTCCGTCAAACTCGATAGCGCCGCAGCAAATGCGGAGAGCGCAAGCGAGATCACAGCCAACATGGGGAGAGAGATCATCACAATTTTCAAGTCGACTCCACCCAAGAGGAAGGTGAAGACGATATAGGGAGTGAAGACAGAGAAGTACAGAAGTGCCTGTGCGCCGGCACCAAGAAGCTTTCCAAACACAATGTGGCGCGGCCGCATGTGAGACAGAATCAACAGGTCGTAGGTGTTCTCCTCCCACTCCGCCCCCATCGCTGTGAATGTCGACATCGGCACGAAACCGACAACGGCGATCGACAGGAATACAAAAATCCCCTGGAAGAAGGGCGGTCCAATCGGACTCCACTCTGCTCCTCCGGAGTTGGCGAGCACAATGCTGACTGCGGCGATCAAGCTTACGATCACCGTGAATAGGAATGCCCAGCGAAACTGCTTGCCTCGCAGCGCTTGGCGCACTTCTTTGACAAGCACGGGATTGAGACGGTCGTCAATCCATGCAGAGGCGTTGGCCCACTTACGGGTTTTTCGTCCCGAAGGGTCGGCGAGATCGAGGTCCATACTAACGTCACTCATGACACCACTCCTTCGGTAAGGCTAAGGAAGACGTCTTCTAGGTCGACGCTTTCAGGGGCAAATTCGATGGGCCCAAGGCCCGCGGTTACGAAGTGCCCAACAAGTTCCGCGAGAGCGCGCTGGTCTCCATCGAAATCAAAGGCCAAGCCACTGCGCTCATTGTGAACACTACTGACGCCGGGCTGCTCGAGGAGAGCGCGCTCCACTTTCTCGTTGTCAGCAATGCAGCGCATGAAGACGCGCATGTGCGGCCGTAGCTTCTTAAGGATCTCATCGACAGTACCCGCACCTTGAATACGGCCACTCTCAATCACGGCGATGCTATCGACCAAGCTGGAGAGCTCACTCAGAATGTGCGATGAGATCAAGACACCTTTCCCCATGTCGGCTAGTGCTCGAACGAGCTCGCGAAGCTCGACTCGCGCACGAGGGTCCAAGCCCGCTGCGGGCTCGTCTAGGATCAGAAAGCCGGGATCGTGCAGTAGCGTTTTCGCCAAGCACAGCCTTTGCTTCATGCCCTTGGATAGTGCGTCGATCAACTTCCCTGCTAGGCGATCTAGGCCGGTGAAGTCTGTGACGTAAGCGATCGCTCTGGTGCGTTCACGTCCCCGCAAACCGTAGGCACGCGCAAAAAAGTCGAGGTACTCCTCGACGGTTGTCGAGGGATAGGCACCGTAGGAATCCGGCATGAATCCCAGTTGGCGGCGCACCAAGCGGGGCTCAAGTAGCACGGATGCGCCGTAGATAGAGACGTCGCCCTCATCGGGCAAATCCAATGTCGCGGCAACCCGCATCGTCGTTGTCTTCCCAGCGCCGTTCGGGCCGATGAATCCGCAGATCTGCCCCGGATAAACGTCGAAGCTGACACGATCCACAGCGGTAAGGTCGCCAAAGCGCTTGGTGATCGAGTTCACACTAAGAGCGATAGAGCTCATCGAGTTGCCCCCATCACGCCGAGAAGTCCGTGGCTGCCACTGACCTCAGTCGTGCGTATTCCGCAGTCATCAATAAAAGGGTCCGACTCGAGGTGAGCCGTGTACGAGCCACGGGGTAGCTCGGGTAAATCAAGAGGGTGGAACGTCCAGAACTCTTCTGGCTTTCGCTTCAGCCACATTTGCCGATCGGACATGGGAAATCCGTCGATAGGCGTCAAGCGCGCTTCACCACCAACTTCGATCGTGCGATCTACTAAGGAATACCACGCGCCGTCGCTGCTGTGAACAACAAGCCCCTCCACCGGAACGTCCAGCGCATTGCGCACAACCAAACCGCCAGCGGACTCGTCGAATTCCAACCGCAAGTGGCTGGTACGCGCAGTCAGCACGGCCTGCCGGACCTGCACGCGAGACGGTAAGAAGCCCGTACCAAACGACGTTGCCCCATCCTGTTCAATACTATAGGTGGCATCGGGGCGGTTGACGAGGTCCACGCCAAGTGGAAAGATCGCTGTGCCCTGACCGGGTACAAGGCCGCGCCCTGGCGCTAAGCCAGCAAAGAGCGCTCGCGAATCCGCCGTGGACACCAGCCCGGTACGCTGATCAAGCAACGAAACCGAATGGGAGTCCGTGCGAATTGAAACGCCCTGCCAGAAGAACCCGTACGACAAGATGGCGACTGAAGAGCCGGCTGCGAGCAAAGGAATTGTGAACAGCAACTTGATTGGCGTATTCCTCCTGCGCATGTACCAAAAGTTGATCGGTCCGACGACCACGGCGAAGATCACCATCAGCGTGACGAAAGTGCGATAAGGCAAAATACCAACGCCAGGGATGTTGGGTACAACGCCGGCTCCAGACATTCGGCTACCTCGCGGAGAAGGTGTTAGGCCCGTTCGGATTTTACTGCGCAAATTGCCAAGAATGGCCTCCTGGGCTTCCTCACCGTCGAGAAGATCTTCACCTGAGTGCACAAGCACTCGCCCGAAGCCGCACTGATACGTGCGAACCCCCAGGGGACCTCGCGCCGAGGTTTGTACGAGGAAACGATCCTCTAACCACCCCCGTACATCTTCGATTGCCGCCATGGACTGGTTGACGTTACGTCCGCTAAACATCACAACACCGCCCATACGAACCCAGGCGAGAAGCGCATCGAGTTCGGCTTGCGATGGCATGCCGGACTCCGTTTCGACAACTGCCATATCTAGGCTGCTATATGCTTGCCAGTTTGTCGACATCCAGTCGTAGCCGATCTCGGCAATGTTGACTTTCGCATTCGCTGACCACTGCAGGTGATTATAGATCCCAAGGTTTCGCCACGGTATTGTCGGATTGTAGTAGGGGGATGTGCTTCCCGCCGTAGTGGAAGCCGCCGGTGAGAGCGATGTACTCCATTTAACGTCGCGGCCGTTGGCCTTCACACTATTGGTAAACAGAGCGATCGAGTGAACGCTATTGCCCGTTTCACCCGTCGATCCAAACCCATAAAGGCGCTCCCGAGAACCACCGATTTCCAGCGCGACCCTGAAATCGGATGCAGACGCAACGAACGATGGAAGCAAAAGTTCGATCTTGCGCGTCTCGCCAGCCCGCAGACCGACCGAGCGCGTCATCCTGATCGAATCGCCATACCCGCCACTGGCGGTTATGGAAATGGAGACATCGCGTTTGTTGGTGTTTTCCATTTCGACAGACAGAGGCTGATAGCCTTTGTTGACCGATCTGGGCCAGGGCGTCCGCAAAACAAAATTGACGCCCTCAACATGCGCCCCCTCCTCCTGCACACTCCAGGCCGGAAGACCTGCCATCGCGAAACACGCTACGAGCAGCGCGAGGCGCTTACCAGATAAGAAACTCAAGCCCTTACCTCGGGTAGATCAGCGCCCACTTCCGGAATGTGTTCGAGAAGGTCACGGATCAAGTCCGCGCCACCCTTGCCATCCAAGCGAGCACGATAGTCAAGAACGATGCGGTGCCCCATTGCGGGCACGGCGACGGCCCTCGCGTCATCGAAACCGACGTTGGGCTTTCCAGAGAGAAGAGCGTGCGCACGTGCCGAATCCGCAATCGCGATAGCCGCGCGGGGAGATGCGCCGTGTCGCACGTATTCGGTCACAGACTTGGTAGCGCCGGGTCCATCAGGGTGGCTGGCAGCGACCAAGCGCGCAATGTAATCCCCGACAGCGGGAGGCAGATAGATCGAGTCCACGACATCAAAGAGCATTTGCAGTCCCTCGGCATTCGTTACGGGAGTCAACGTCGGCGCTTGTCCGCTGTCGCGCTCAAGCAAGATCCTCGTCATCACGCTGCTATCCACACCGTGCACATCTAACTTGAATAGGAAGCGATCAAGCTGCGCTTCGGGAAGAGGATACGTCCCCTCGAGCTCGATTGGATTCTGCGTCGCGAGGACGTAGAACGGAAACGGAAGCTCGCGCGTCTCACCAAGGACGGTCACGCGGCGCTCTTGCATCGCCTCGAGAAGAGCGGATTGCGTCTTTGGCGAGGCGCGGTTGATCTCGTCAGCTAGTAGAAAATTTGTGAACACAGGGCCGGGGTGGAACACGAGCTTGTTGCCCCCATCCGTGGCCTCAAGCATGTGTCCGCCAGTCACATCGCCCGGCAAAAGGTCAGGTGTGAATTGCAGGCGACGGTTATCAATGCCGAGCAGCGAAGCGAGTCCTTTGACGAGCTCAGTCTTACCCAAACCGGGCAGACCTTCCAGCAGAACGTGGCCACGGGCGAGGCATGCCACGACGGTCATGCGCAACAGCTCCTCTTGTCCAAAGAGAACGCTTCCAAGGCCCGCAAGGATCTCGTCGGCATGACTCTTGGCGCGGGAGATCTTCTCGGGGGAGGGCAGGGTCTTACTTGTCACTTGGTGTCGGCAAAGAGGGGACTTCAGGGGAAGAGAAGAAGCGTCGCACGGCGGCGCGCTGATTTGGCGAGAGGCGACGGCGCCACGCGGCGTGGCCCGCAGATGCCTCGAGATCGACTCGGCCGGAAGCTTGCCCTATGGGCGCAATTTCCGGTGCGACGTACCCTAGGCCTAGCAACTGGGAGTGTTCTGGATCAATAAATGTGTCTCCGCCAAGGACTTCGGGTTCGAAGGCATCGGACTGCAAGCCCGTCTCGTCGCCAAAGCTCATCTCGGCAGCACCTGGACCGCGGGAGATTCCACCAGCCCCTGGTGCCATTCCCAATCCCACTCCGAAGCACCCGGCTCCGGAAGATCCGCCGTCTCACAACCCGCCCTTTTTCGACTCGCAATCGTCGGCGTGATTGAACTTGAAGTCCTTGAGGTCGCCCGGCTTTCCGCGGCGTGCAAGGGCGTCGGCAAGAGCGCCTTGATTGAGGAAGCCAGCCTGCGCCATCTCAGAAAGTTTTGCCGCCAACTCGGCCGACATGGCTCCCGACATCTCGCCAAGTTGCGACATGTCAAGGTCGCTCATATCGAATCCCGAGAGGTCAACTCCCTCAAGACCTGCCATCAGCGCTTCAATCTTCTCGGCGGCTTTCGCGGCAAGAGGAGAGCCGGCGAAAGAGTCCGCCATCTTCTGAAAGGCCTCGGCGAGTGCCATTTGATCTTCGGCGGGTACGGACTCGATCGCCTCGCGTGCGGTCGCCAACATTTCGGCGAGCCGGTCAGACTCTTCCTCTAGGTTCTCCGAGAATCGGTCCATCGACTCGAGCGCCTGCTCCAGGCTGCCCTCGTCCAGGCCTGTCTCTATATCGGATAGGCGTTGTGCGAGCTCCTCGACACGCTCGTCATCCATCAGACCCAGCTCCTCAAGATTGTCCAAGCGCCCAGTCAGACCGGACAGCATGGATTCAAAGAGTGCCGCTGGGGGGAACGCATTGGCCGATACGGGCTGAAACAAGAGGGCCGCACACGCAAAGAATCCCGCGGGCAGGCTGCGCCATAGCATGGGGCTAAAGTCGGGAGATTGGGCCTTCGCCTGGCTGCTCATGCGGCGCCAGTCTGATGCTGCGGCTTCGGCCCAGCGCTTGTCCGCTACATCAAAGTGAGTCAGCACTCGCCCAGTGCCGCCCGATCTGCGGTCGAGCCAGGCGATGAGATCCGCGCGAGCGGGGACACGTCCGCGGGCAACGACCCAAGCCGTAAGTGGCGTGAGAGCGACGATCAAGAGCGCGAATACCGCATCCTTGCGCGAGAACTCGGCTATAAATCGCATGAATAAAACCAGCGTGCCGGCAAGCATTAGCGCTATGGGAACGTGCGCACCCAAGCTGCGCGCCCAAAGAACGCGAAGAGCACCACCGCGAAGTCGCGTCAGTGCCCCCTCTAGAGCTTCCGCGGAAGGCGTATTGTCGGGTTCTGTAACCATGTAGCCATCCTACGTGCTGAGCATCTAAACATCGCAATAACAATAGATCTCGATTATTAAAGACCCCTAGATCCGTGAATGCCCCCACAATTTCCGAGTGCACGAGCTAGGGAGATGCCCAAGGCGCTGGAAGAATATGAAGATGAACCGCTCCCCGTCACCCATGAGATTTCAGCTCACCTCAATCACCCTCTTGATACTTGCCCAAGCGGCTTGCCATTCTCCAAAGCGCCACTCCCATATGACTGCAGCCCCCACTACAACCGCAGAGGCGGACCAAGCCATCGCCGCAGTCCTGGACAGCTTTCACGATGCTGCGGCCACAGCCGACGGCGAGCGCTACTTCGCCCACTTCGCCGACGGCGCAGTCTTCCTTGGTACGGACGCCACCGAGCGCTGGTCGGTGGGCGAATTCCGCGAGTTTGCCACGCCCTATTTCGAGGGGGATTCCGCCTGGATCTACACTCCTTTCGAACGCCACATCGACATTGCTCCCGGAGGGCGAGTCGCATGGTTTGATGAGAAGTTGACCAGCGCTTCTTACGGCGAGACGCGCGGGTCGGGCGCGCTCGTATGTGAGCGAGGCACATGGCGTATTTCGCAGTACGTGCTCTCGTTTCCAGTCCCTAACGATGTAGCCAAAGGCATCGTCGAGCTCATCCAGCAAGACGCGGAGAATAGGGAATAGCCCGCCTAAAGTGTGACGGCAGAGGATATGAGGCCCGATGGCCCGGTACCGCCAGCACAAAGGTCTGCTAGAACGCCGGGGCGCCCGAGATGACTCCAGCCGATCTCCGGCTGGCGGGGCAGCAGGGCCTGTCACTCGGCGACTAAGGACTGCCAGAGTAGCCTTAAAACCTCAGGTTCGAGCCCCCCTAGAGCGTCTCCTTCAGGACCGCTGTCGCGGCCTCCACCCCGAACGCGTGCGCTGCCGAATTGCTGGCAGGCGTATTTGTGTGTTCGAGATCTTCGGGCTTGACGACGTGCAAACTCTGCGTTGGGAAGGCGAACTCGACCTCCAGGACCTTCGCAATGCGCAAGATATCCGCGAACATGCGGTGCTTCTCGGCGAGCTCAGCGGACCAGTCCGGCACCTCTACAAAGCAGTAGAGAAGGATGTCCAACGAGCTAGCGCCCATACCGTTGAGGTAGACGTGGAAGTAGTCCTTGCGAGTGTGTGGATGCTTGCGAATCAGCTCGCGAACACCCTCACAAAACGCCTCGACTTTCTCTGGAGGCGTGTCATAAGTTAGCGCCAACGTCGTCTTGATTCGGCGATAGCGCCGCGCCCCCATGTTATCGACTTGTCCCGAGATGAAATGTCTGTTTGGGACCGTGATCACGCTGTTGTAAAACGTGCGAACGCGCGTCGATCGGAAGCCCACGGACTCGACATCTCCGTCCAGACCTTCCATCGTAATCCAATCGCCAATTTCGAACGGCTTGTCGAGCAATACGGTGAAGGTTCCGAATAAGTTCTCGACGCTATCACGAGCGGCGAAGGCGATTGCGACCGAACCCAACCCGAGGCCGGCGACGACACTCCAGAGGTCGTCAACCCACTGGGTCGCCAGGAAAACCAGCCCTGCGATGATCACCAGGATTTTCAGAGTGCGGCGAAAGAGGGGCACCAGCATGTCGTCAAACCTGTTATGTGACTGCTTGGCGCGAGCGGCCAAGAAATCGCACAAGATGTCGACAAAGCCATAAAGCGTCCAAACGCCCGCAAGCGTAAGGATCAGGCCCGAAGAGACGGATAGAACGTTCTCGGGCTGTTCTGCCAAGTCGAGGACGGGCAGCCACATGCGAAAGAAGAGCGTGCCGAACCAGATGCCGAGTGGTCGACCAAACTTGGTGGCAGCGGCATGTGCCGTCTGTGCCCCCTTGGCCTTTGTGATGCGCCGTACCGTGCGGCTGACAAGCAGTCGGAGCACGCGGTCCAAAAACACAGAAAGGAAGACCAAAACCAGCAATGCGAGCCACTGCCATGTCTGCAACAGAAACGTTGTAGCCTCCATGGATTCGGGAACGATTCCGCGGATCCAATCGGCGATACTGCTTGTCGCCTCATATTTTTGGACATCTCCCCCCTGCCCCTGGACAGCATCTGGGTGTGAGGACAAGAGTAGAGACCGGCTGGTGAAAGGTGTATTCATTGCGATTCCGTGGCGTTAGGTGAACTGCGGAATCTTACTGCTTTCTAAGCCATTCTCCATGCGCCGTTACGCCGATCCTCAGATTCAGGGAAGACGGGCGGCGCCATCGGTGACTACAGGCGCAGGTGGTTCAAATAAGCCGCGCTCCTTAAACTTCACCTTGGCGGCCAACACTCGGCTCGCATAGGTCAACGTACTCGACTTGCCCGCCGCTAACCTAGCCGCGCGCCACTCTTGGTAGCTCCCAGCTTCTTCGATCCACCCGCGCAGCCTCCCGCGACCTGCGTTGTAGGCGACCAAGGAGCGCTCCACTTCTCGATTCTCGTTCTTCAACACCCATGCAAAATAGTTCGCCCCTAGACGGATGTTCAGCTGGGGATTAGTAAGTAAATCCGTCTCGCTAGGAGTATTCAAGCCCAGCTTCTGAGCTTGCTCAGCAGCCGTCGGCATCATGAGCTGCATGAGTCCAAGGGCATTTGCGCTCGACTTCGCGTTGACCCGACCGCTACTCTCAGCGAAGATAATCCCTGCGATGAGATAGGGGTCAACACCACTCTCCACTGAAGCGCTGAGGATCGCGCCGTGGTGCCCCGAGACGCGATCATAGCCACCGCGGTTGCGAACGGTCTCCAACAGCGGGCCAATCACGGCCCGCTCGGCAAGTATCCACATCAAAACAAGGCAGCCAATCAGAACAAAAAGGCGCGCAAATACGCGCCTTCCCGGAGCAGCACTTGGACTGGCACTACGCTCAACAGCAGACGCGTTGGCGGTCATGTAGTGCTCGAGCGCTTTTTCCTGTAGAGATCCCTTTCTTGCCATTGCCTCTATTCGCCCGACTGGGACGGTTCGGTTGGTAGAAGCTCCTCTTCCGCTTTCGTGTCCTGGGCCTCTTGGAGATAGTGCGTACCGATTTCGGATTCGAGATCGTCACACCAGGCCTCGTGGCGGGGTCCGCGGGGCGGTAGCTTCCCTATATCTCTGCCAAGAAGACGTCCGAGCTCGCGACGAGCCCTTTCGACCAAGTGAGGCGTGGCAGTAGTTCCACCGCGAAGCAAGACGATCAGGCCTAAGCCTCCTTCGATCGTCCCCTCCCCAATGAGCGTAGCCGACGAGCCGTACATTGACAGTTCAGCGGCTGCCAGAGCATCGCAAAACCAAACAACGGGGTTATCCGAGGTCGTGCGATCCCACCAATCCCACCAGGCACTCGAGGGAACGGGCTCCGTCATGAAATTCACACCTGTCAACGTCACGAGCTCGTTCGCGATCGTCGAGTCCGAGGGGTTGTCCGTCAACATCGTTATAAGAATCGATGTCACATCCACGACTCCTTGCGAGGAGAGGATGATTGCTGCCTCGCGATTCGAACTATTCGTTCGCGAGCGCGCAATACCCAAGAGGTCGTTCCAGGCAGGCTCGCCCATCGCGGTCAAGCCGCGGTGCGCCGACTCGAACAACGGGCTCGAAGGCCCCGCCGCAAACATCGAAGTGAGCAAGGTAGCACTGCGCGGATCCGCGAGAGACGCGAGAGACGCGGCTGCAACCTGGCGTAGCTTGGGCTCCTGTTCCATGAGGGCAAGGCGAAGGATCTCGTACGACTCATCACACTTCAGGTGAGCCAATCCGGCCAATGCTGCATACCGAACATAGGGATCTCCCACGCGGGCGCGCAAAAGTATCTCGTCCTCGAACTCGGCTAGCCCGGCCGTAGTTACCGCATGTACAGTCGCCGACTCCACTGTGACGTCGGGATCACTGAGCAGCTGGTGCAGCAGTTGCATCGACGTCTCGTCCTTTTGGAGCGAGAGCACGGACGACGCAACGGCACGGACGCCCGCGCGAGGATCAGCAGCCGCCGCCCATTGAAAGTTCGGGGTGGAGGCCTGCAGGACCATAGCGAGTGGCTCGAGGCGCATCCGTTCCGATCCAACGACTAGAATATCGAGAAGCTCGCCCGCAAAGTCCGTTGCAAGCGGAAGTGGCTCACCCGACTGGAGCGCGACCGCTCTGCCAGAGCGCAGGGCCAACGTCAGGATTCCTCTCGCTCGCTCGCCAAAAAAGGACTCGTCGCGCAACAAGTTAGTCAGTAACGGAAAGTCCTCTTCGCTAGGCACTCCGGGCTTGCCATAGATACGCAACGCTTCGACGATCGTGCTATCGCGCATCTCCACTTGCACAAGGGACACGTTGTCGAGCATCAGGTTGACCAACCTGCGGTCGCGCTCTAACTCTGTGTGCTCGGTACTCCAAAAGCCGGACTCTGCCTGAAAGAACTCTCGGCGCCCCTCATTCGTGAGGCCATAGCGGACGCCCGGATAAAGCTGCCACACGGACTCCTCTCGAAAGTCACGCAAACTAGAGAGCACGGGTTGCAGCCACTCCCTGTTGGCATCTGCGCCAAGGCGAAACAACTTGGCCTGCTCTCCGACACGGACCTCGAACTCGTCCTCCAATCCCGTCGACACACCGATGAGTCCTGGAAGCCGCGATGCATCAAAAACTTTTGACTGCTGGAGGGACTGCATGAGCATAGAGCTCTTCTGGGGAACCAAACGTAGCGTCTGGCCCGCATAGGTGTTGTCACTGTCCGTTGCCAAACTACCCAACAAGCGAAAACTCTCTCCGCCACTTGGCGAGTACCAGCGCACCTCGAGAGCCTCATGCTCGGTGGGCTGTACATTCATTACCGCTCGAAGAGCCGTGAACTGAGCCGCGTTACTTTGCCACCACGCTTGCCAACTACCGCCATCATCACCAAGAAACTGGCCAGTGATTTGACTGAGCCGGCGAATCGCAGAAGGCCGGATTTGAGTATATTCTGGGAAATAGACGCCGCCAGAGATACTTGAGACAAGCGCGTGTGGCACTTCGAGGTCAAGCGAGCCCATGTGCTCCTCAGAGCGGAAGCCGATTCCCGCAAGTGCGATTGCCGAGACCGCTGCGACGAAGGGCTCGCCCTTTCGCATATGGATTAGAAGGTTGACGGTCTCACTCGTTGGCACCAAAGAGAGCCCAAGCCTGTCCTCAGCTTCGATCACCGCCAGCATCGCGTTTGCGCCCCGATTGTCCGCGTAGCCGGCCAGGCGCGCCTCACTTAGCAAGCTAACTAGAAGCGGGTCCTTGGCTCCCTGGATGCGTTTGGCCAACAGCTCTACAGCTTTGGAAGCCACGCGCGAAACACTGTCCCCAAGTCCTACTAAGAGAATCTGATCGATCTTTGGGGTGGCAAAACTGCTAAGGAGTTCGAGCGCAAGGGCGCGGGAGTCCGAGCGCTCCGAGCTGGTCAACTCGAAGAGAGCGGGTAAGTCCAGCTCCGAAATTCGCGAACGGTATTGCTTACCCGCGACTTTACGCATGGCGCTCCGCTTGTGATTGAGAAGCTCGACAAGCAGCTGGTTCCCATCGGTCGGCGAACGCATCTCGAGCTCGAGCGCGAGTAGATCCGTCAAGAGGCGGGAGGGCAACTTGATGTTTAGCCGAGCGCGAACCAAGCTCGCGTCTAACGGCAATCCCCCCAGATGCAGAGCTCGTGCAGAAGCCATTACGACGGAGCTGGCTTCATCGCTAAGTCCAATCCGAGCCGCCACTAGACCCGATGCCCCCATCGTCGCCAGACTTAGTGCAGCGTCACCTACGATCTGCTTCGTCGGATTCTTCAAACCCCGAAGGTGGTCGAAGATCGCTATCGCAGCGCTCCCCATAGGATTAGGAGCTGCGGTCCCCGCATTAGGCTTCGCGGCATCCCCCGAAGCCTTGGGTTGATCCGGCTCGATGTATCCCGGAGGCATAGGGTCAACATCCCCCCCTAGGTGCGCGGGCCCCGCCTCGCTAGCAGGCTTTTTCTTCCTTCCCGACGAATCTGGAAGGTCCAACTGCGCCGCTGCGGGCAGAGACGCGAGCCCAAGAATGATGACAGGGAGGAGTTTTTTCATGATGTGGCTAGGCCGAAGTTCAGTTGATACCTCAGTCAGGGGCACAGGATACCGCCCAGATTCCTTCGCGAGGGGTGAATCGAGCCAAGCTGACCACACTTTCTCCGGGGACTGTCAAAACCCTAAAGATCAGGCGCTTAGAGGCCCGATCAAACTGATTGGAAAGCTCCCCCCCGCCCAAGAAAGAAAAATGAGCCCCGTCCGAACCGAAATGAGCAGTAATCCCCCTACTCTCTCCCTCCCTCAGTCGATTCTCGAAGCCGATTCTCTACCGAGCCTCCCCGCCGTTGCGCTGGAAGTGCTCCGCCTCACGGCTGAAGAGGGCACGACCCTTGACGATCTCGCCGAGGCCATTTCTCGAGATCCTGCGCTGACCGCGAAGTTACTCAAGCTCTCGAACTCATCGCTCTTCAGTATGAGCCACGAGGTCTCCACGATGCAAAAAGCCACCATGGTTTTAGGCATGAAGTCGGTGATGCTGATGGCTCTTTCCTTCTCGCTTGCAGATACCATGCAAAAGGAATCTGAAGGCGGCCCTTTCGACTACCGAGACTACTGGCACAGAAGCCTCGTTGGAGCAGTCGCCGGCCGCGCCCTTGCTGCTCACGCCGGCCACCCCGAGTTCGCTGAGGAAGCCTTCCTTTGCGGCTTACTCTCAAACTTCGGTGGCCTAGTCATGGCCGAGTGCCTGCCCAATGATTACGAGGCCGTCTTGGCGGCTGCCGACGGGAACTGGCCGAGCTCCGAGCTCGAAGAGCAACTGATGGGATTCAACCAGAGTGACGTTGTGATGGCATTGCTGGAGTCATGGTCTCTCCCGCCCCTGCTCGCCAAGTCAGTCGGCTATATGCAGCGTCCGCAAAATCTGCCGCGAGGACTCGACGGCGAAATCCGACACCTGACTTCAATCATGACCCTGACTGCACTAACGGTTCGGGTAATCTGCGATCGCGACAGGGTCCCTCCCCTGCGCTTGCTGCAAAAGTGGAGCGGCGACAAGTACGGCATGTCTCACGAAGCGATCATGAACTTCCTACACAGCCTCGAGGCAGGCGTTGCCGAGGCGGCAGAGATGCTTCAAATCAAGTTGCCGGATTCCGACCACGAAGAAGCCATAAAAACGGCTCGTAAATACCTGCTAGCGCTGAGTTTGGGCACCTCGGTACAACTCACAGCCTCTCAGCAATCCAATAAGACTTTGGAGGACGAGAAGCAACTCCTGGCGCACAAAGCAACTACAGACGCTCTTTCCGGAATGCCTAATCGGGCGGCGTTGGATGAGAAGTTGAAGTTGGAAATCGAGTCACGCCTCAACCGCAAGAAGCCACTGTCTCTTGGTTTGATCATGATCGACATTGACAACTTCAAGCTATTCAATGACACCAAGGGGCACGCGGCTGGAGATGAAGTCATTCGCGGCGTTGCTGCTGCGATCACGGAGACGCTATGCCCAGAGAACTTTGGCGCACGCTATGGCGGCGAGGAGTTCACCATCGTCATGCCCCAGAGCACTCACGAAAGTGTCATGGCCACGGCCGAGCGCATCCGTACCCGAATCGAGACGCTCGAATGCGAGTACAACGGCGAGACACTAAAAGTGACCGTCAGCTTGGGCTGCGCGACACTGGACAGAGCGCAGTCGGATCTCGCCGGAGAACGATTAATCGAGGCGGCAGATGCCAAGCTCTACCAAGCGAAGGAAGCCGGTCGCAACCGAGTCGCGATCTAGTCTTTCCCAAAGAAGTTCTTAATCGCACTTCGAGCTTTGGGGAGTAAGTGCTCTTGCTGCCGATTCAGCTGTTCGATGTGCCCGTGCATTCCGTTGGCCCAATCTTCGACAAGCTTGGCCTTCTCCAAAACGCGGTGGACTGAATCGGCCAGATCGCCGTCGCCCTCCGCATTGCGTGCACCGAGCTCGACGGCCTCTGCGAAGACACGCTCCAAGCTGTCGAGGTGTTTGTTCTTGGAGTAGCGTCCGACGTCTCGCAGGCATCCTGCGGACAGCTTCTCAAACACGTCGCGATTCCCAAGGAGCTCGACAAGCTTCTTGGCGAGGTCAGCGGGGTCGCGCGGCTTCGCAAGCATGCCTGTCTCGCCAGGCCGCACCATGGAGGGCAGCCCTGCAATATCACTTGCCACCATCGGCAGCCCTGACAAAAGGCTCTCGTAGCAAGTCAGCGGCGAGTTCTCGCACCACACGGACGGCAGGACTTGAGCAGATGCACGCGCCATAAAGCGAATGACCTCCTCGTGGGGAACCTTGCCGTGTAGAACAACGCTCTCTTGCAGGCCCAGTCGCGCGACTTGCTCGGCTAGCTCACTTGCAACAGGGCCATCGCCAACCAGTGACAGTTTTGCATCGGGCAAGCTTCGGAGAATCTCGGGCATCGCGTCGACGAGGAAGTTCAGACCTTTTTCAGCCGCAAGGCGGCCCACAAAGAGCATCCGGTGCGGCTCCCGCACGACCTCGGCAAGTGCGGTATCAAACACTTCTTGCCCTCCAAAACTCTCGGGCTCAATCCAAAGCGGAAGTGCTAGAGACGGCTGCAAGTCGTGACCTTCGGCCATTTCGGCCAGGAATGCACTCGGCGCAGTAAAGCTCGTCACCGTATCTCGGATCGCCCGCAAACGCATCACAGCGGCCAAGACCACCCGTGCATCAAATGGATAGTTTGCCTCGCAGCCGCGCTCGAAGCATTTAGGTCCCGGACCACCCTCGCAAACGCGAAACTTCTCTGTCTCCGAAGGCGGAACTACGCACCATCCATTTGGACACAAGAGGCTCCAATCGTGAATAGTCATCACGATCGGCACGCCCTGCTCGGCCAGGACACGAGAGAACTCGGCCGGAAACGAATAGGTGTTGTGAAGGTGGATAACGTCCGGCTTGAAGCTAGCCATGAATGAACGAAGAGCATCATGCAGCTCGTTGTCATGCACTAAGTGCCCCGCGTGAAAGTCGGGGCGCTGCACCACCCGAACGCGCTGCTCGTCGATCGACTCGTCAGGGCTGCCCGCAAAAATCGCGACCTCGTGGCCGCGCTCACCTAGCCCAGCAGCAACTTGGTGCATGTAGATTTCCGCACCTCCAACAGGCTTGTAGAAGGTCGTCACTTCGAGTATGCGCATAGCCGAGTTTACTCCGCAACCTCCGGCCTAGCGAGCAGCTCCTCGCAAAGCTCGGGATCCGATTGAACTAAGCGCGTCGCTTGATCAAGCAGCCTGGTGTCCAACTCGTGCAAACCCTCCAAATTCTCGCCGCTCTGTCGAACACCAGCTAGGTCCCCCATACCGCGTTTTTTGAGGTCCGCCTCGGCAACCACAAATCCATCGTTTGTGGCTTCTAGCAGTCGAAAGCGCTCCTCACCTGACTTTGGCCCGAGCAGAAGGCACCAAGCATCCCCACCGAGACCGCGACCGACCCGCCCGCGCAGCTGGTGAAGCTGAGCTAGGCCGAGTCGCTCGGCGTCTTCGATCACAATAATCGTCGCTTCTGGAACGTCGACCCCTACCTCGATAACGGTCGTGCCCACGAGAAGTTGCGATTCGCCAGCTTTGAATCGGGCGAAGCGCTTGCGGCGCTCATCTGGCTTGAGCCTACCGTGGACGAGTTCGATACCAAATTTCGCAAGTCCGCTCTCAGCGAGCCACGCAAAGACCTCTTCCACGCCTCGACCCCCTCGCTCCGC
>Ga0315322_10001799_pt1 | contig 16617 bp, 15 predicted proteins | sample M110021515metaG_FD_203461 | JGI IMG/M metagenome (GOLD analysis project Ga0315322, IMG submission 203461) | Ammonia-oxidizing marine archaeal communities from Monterey Bay, California, United States - M1 100m 21515 | ecosystem: Environmental > Aquatic > Marine > Intertidal zone | place: USA...
AAACCCCAACCGCAATGGGGGTGAAAGAGGCGGAGCCGGTTGATCTAAAAGTCCATATCCGGGGATCACACCTGGCTTTGGGTAAACAAGTTTCACGCCGCATGCCACAGATCTTCCAGCATTCTACGAAATTCCCAGTCCCGGAAGCTCAGAGTGGCCGACTACAGTTTGCAAAATGGCTCACAAGTGAATCGCATCCTCTGACGGCTCGAGTTATGGCAAACCGACTTTGGCGATGGCATTTTGGGGACGGCTTACAGGGCTCGCCAGATAACTTCGGCAACCTGGGAAATACACCTGTCAATCCTGAGCTATTAGATCACGCCGCACAACAACTGCTTAAAAACAACTGGTCTATTAAAGAATGGCACCGCTGGGTGATGAATTCGTCCACCTACAAGATGAGTAGCCACTATGATGCCGAAGCCAGCCGGCAAGATCCTGAGAATAAACTTTTATGGCGTTTCCCCGTAAGACGACTTGAAGCTGAGAGTATTAGAGATTCTGTTCTGGCAGTCAGTGGTATGTTAGATCGCGAAATGGGTGGCAGTATGTTGCACGTAAAGAATCGCGAATTCCTGTTTGACCACACTAGCAAGGATAATACCGACTACAGTTCGCTGCGTCGAAGTGTCTACCTCCCTGTCATTCGCAACAATCTTTATGATTTCTTTCAGCTATTCGACTTCAATGATGCCTCGGTCATCAATGGTAATCGAGAAACCACGACGGTAGCTCCCCAGGCTCTTTTCATGATGAATAGCCCGCTTGTGGAAGAAGCAAGTCGCCAGTTGGCCCAGCGCCTCGAGGATTTCTCTGAAAAACAACAAATCACTCAGCTTTACAAACGAGCCCTCGGCCGTTTACCAAGTAAGACGGAGCTTTCCACGGCCCGACGATACCTCAAGCAATTTCTCGTCACACCGGTTGTCTCTGTTTCGTTAAAGACTGAATCCGGCGAAGAGGCTGAGGTAAACGAGGATAAGCTGAAAGAGCCAATGACACTTGAACTCCAGGCTCTTAAGCTTTTATGCCACAGCATCCTCGCCAGTAACGAGTTCATCTACATCAAATAAGTACTTATCATGACAAGTTCAGAACACTATCGCGACCGCTGCCCCTCCGGCCTCAACCCTTGCTCTGATCGACCGATTGTGTCACGGCGTTCTTTTTTCAAGTCCTCCGCATTAAAAACAACGGCACTTGGATTTGGGCATCTGGCTTTAAGCTCATTGATTCATGGAAGTACCCAAGAAGTTGCACTCAACCCACTGTCACAAAAACTCACCCATGATCCCGCCAGGGCCAAGCGAGTCATTTTCTTATTTATGAAAGGCGGGCCCTCTGGAGTCGATACATTTGACTATAAACCCCAACTCCAAAAGGACGATGGTAAAGAGCTGCCGTTTGATAAACCACGGGTGCAGTTCGGTGAAACCGGAAAGCTGATGAAGTCTCCATGGAAGTTTCGCCCCTATGGAGAGAACGGTATCATGGTCAGTGAATTGTTTCCGCATGTGGCCAAGTGTATCGATGACATGTGTCTTCTCAACAGTGTCCATGGTACAAATGCAGCCCACGGCGGAGCCTCACTGAAGTTACACACTGGCAGCGACAACTTCGTACGCCCAAGCATGGGCTCCTGGGTAACCTATGGGCTGGGGACAGAAAATCAAAACCTACCTGCCTTCGTCACCATCTGCCCCACGTTGGCCCATGGTGGTCTGAAGAACTGGAGTTCTGCGTTTCTGCCTGCTGACTACCAGGGAACTCCTCTTGGAGTAGCCAGCCAACCCTCGACCAACGCCAAGGTAAAGTATACGCAAAATAGAAGGGTTTCCCGCAAACAACAACGTATTCAGTTGGACCTACTAAGGCAAATGAACGAGCAACACCTGGAGGGGTTGGGACCTAATCAGGAATTAGAGGGACGTATCAACAGCTTTGAGCTGGCATTCCGCATGCAAAATCAGGTTCCAGCGGTATTAGATCTCTCTGGCGAGACAAAAGAAACCCATCGACTCTATGGTCTGGATGGTGAGATGACTAAAGATTTCGGTCGACAATGTCTACTCGCCCGTCGCTTTGCCGAAAGAGGGGTACGTTTTATACAAATCACTCACAGTGACAGCTATGTACAGTGGGACCAACACGGAGATCTGGTTAAAGGTCACTCCAAGAATGCCTTGGAAGTCGACCAACCGATTGCAGGCTTATTGACGGATCTGAAACGCCGTGGGCTGCTTGAAGACACGCTGGTCTTGTGGGGTGGGGAATTCGGGAGAACGCCTGTCATGCAAGGTTCAAACGGACGTGATCACAACCCGGAAGGCTTTACTATGTGGATGGCCGGCGGAGGAGTCAAAGGCGGTTATCAATACGGAGCCACTGACGAGTACGGATACTATGCTCAGGAAAACAAAATGCATGTCAACGACCTGCATGCAACCCTGCTCCATGCCGTGGGCCTTGACCACAGTCAACTGACTTATCGCTATGCCGGTCGTGACTTCCGCCTAACTGACGTCGGTGGAAACGTAGCGACCGATATCTTTGCTTAATTTCAAACTCGCTCTGACGCTTCTGAGATTTTAAATAAGCTTTACTGACAACCAAGAAAGCATAACTCTATGCCGGCAACTTTTAATTCTGAACGACTGCAAAGACTTTCCAGCATCGCTCAACAGGAAATCGACCAAAAGTTAATTGCTGGATGCGCTGTTGGCGTTGGTAATGAAAATGGTTTGCAATTGGAAAGCTATCACGGGCTAGCTAACTGTGAAGACTTCGTTTCAGTCACTGCTGACACGCTGTTTCGTATCGCCTCAATGACCAAACCAATTACCAGTGTGGCGATGATGATGCTTTACGAACGTGGGAAGTTTCTACTGGATGATGCCGTCGAAAGATACCTACCAGAGTTCTCGAATATGCAGGTCTTCAGTGGACAACGTGATGAAAAAGGAAATGCCTTAACGCGTCGGGCTAAATCATCGATCACGATTCGCCAACTGCTATCTCACAGCTCCGGAATCGGCTACAGTTTCAGTCATCCAAAACTTGCTGGCTATTACAAGACAGCCAATGTTCGCGATTGGGGCTACAGCGACTGCACGACAATTAAAGATGTTGTCCTGCAGATAGCCCAGCAACCACTGGCATTCGATCCTGGTACCCGCTGGCTCTATGGCTTGAACACGGATGTGCTAGGGCGATTGGTGGAAGTCCTCTCAGATATGAGCTTTGCTGATTTTCTGCAGACTGAGGTATTCGAGCCGTTAGCAATGAAAAATACAACCTTTTATCCTGATTCCCAACAGGCAGAACGACTGTCTCGAGTTTACACACCAGATGTCGCCACAGACCGTTATGATGACATCAGTTTTTGGGCGGCCAAACAGGAATTCAATATCCCGGAAGGTGCCGGACTAAGAAGATTAAGCAAAACTGAACTGGAATGCCTTGTTAACGTCGACTTTGATGTGGTTCATGCTCCTGAAACTGGTGAGCAAACTTATTATTCCGGTGGGGCGGGCTTACATTCGACACTTCAGGACTACAGTAACTTCTGCCAGATGATGGTGTCTGATGGTAAATATCAGGAGCAAACAATTCTAAGTGGAACCAGTATTGATCTGATGCGTTCCAATAATATCGGCGACCTGAATATTACCCTGGGAGGAAGCCCACAGGATAAGTTCGGATTGGGATTTGGTATTATCGGGGATATTGGAGTTCAGCCTTTTCTTAGTGCCGTCGGAAATTACTATTGGGGCGGAGCGTATAACACTCGCTTCTTCCTGGATCCGGTGAACCGGCTATATACTATTTCACTGACCCAGCTATATCCAAATTTTCACTGTGATATAAACAACCGTTTAATGGGCCTAACGTATCAGGCCTTAGAGTAGCCTCCCCCATAGCTTGTGCTTGACGAGCAGGCACGGTGAGATATTCTTACTCTTATATGACGTCGAATTTTTGGCGACGTCCCAGTAGCTCAGGGGATAGAGCAACGGTTTCCTAAACCGTAGGTCGGAGGTTCGAATCCTCTCTGGGACGCTTCTTCCTATTAGAACTATAACCCTGCGCAACAAAAAACAGAGCCATACCAAATGGGTATACCTCTGCCAGCAATTGCATCTAGCAGCGCAAAAGGGACCTCTCTATGTCCGCTGCCAGTTAGGAAGAGTCTTAGCTCTTCGTTTTTTGACGTCCCTGAATCACTTTCTGCTCTTCACGGCGTAAGCCATAGAACATCGTGCCTGCTACGGCCAGTTCAATTACCCAAGCTGTAATTCCTGCCATTAATGGATCCATCGTTTCACCTGTCTCTTCAGATTCTTTTACAACTACGAATTTGGTACTTTTACTAGAACAACTATTAAGTTGTTACATATTTATCTGTTATTACAAGTCTTTTCTATACCGGAATCCCGCCTTTATTACCCTACGTATATGATTAACGGTTCTATTTGCCACCTTACCTCTCTAGAACGAACTCTCTATTAAGCTGTAGACGCTTCCCTAACAAGCTAATTAGCACCATTAAGGGGGGAGGAGGTTCCCTTAGGCTATATTTTCTTTATTGCCTGCAGCGTGAAATGTGCCCACCTAAAAAATTATGACTTTTTGTTGGCTTGAGGGGTGACAGTACAATCGATCGAATCGTTGCCTTTTCACCCAGCCCCAACCGCTTTACCGTCAAACTAAGAAAACAAAGTCGCCCCTTCAGGTAAAGCTCGACCCGCCAAGCCCATAAAGCTGGCTTCGCTCACACCCTAGCTTTCTACAGATCTTCCATAAAGGTCTCAAATTCCGCTATCGGAACATAGCGATATCCGACTCCTCGAACTGTTTGCATTAAGACAGCACGCGGTCCCAGCTTTTGCCTTAATGACTTCACATGAACATCAATCGTTCGTTCCGTTGAGCAGTTATCTTCTCCACGACAGGCTTCGAGCAGTTCCAAGCGACTGTAAGTTCGCTCCGGTTGTTTCATCATAAACCACAGCAATCTAAGTTCTGTAGGAGTCAGCACCATCTCCGCACCTTCCAGATGAGCGACATAGTTCAAACGATCGACGCGAATCCCACAACTCTCAACAATATCATTCTGCGTCGATTCTCCGAGAGGCCGTCGCAACAAAGCTTTAATCCGATGCATCAGCGGATGCAGTTTGTAGGGTTTGATGACATAATCATCGGCTCCCATATTGAAGCCGACCACTTCATCCACTTCCTCCCCTTTAGCTGTCAGCATTAGAATACTAATATTCTGAGTGTGGGGATTACTTCGCAACTGACTGCAGATCTGCAGACCATCCATGGAGGGCAACATAATATCGAGGACAACCAGGTCAGGCTCAACGGCCTGAGCTTTCTCCAGACCTTCCACTCCATCATTTGCCGTAAACACCTGATAGCCTTCACGCACCAGATTGTATTCAAGGATATCGGCCAACGCCTTTTCGTCCTCGATAATTAATATTCTCTCTTGAGCCATTTCCTTCTCCTCTGTCTTGTGTCCTTACCCAGTTCCCACTTCACAAACACACCTCATTTCAACTCATCACCTGGTGTTGATGGCGAACAATGGCCCCTTCCACAAGGTAAATAACATCCTCCGCAATATTTGTCGCATGATCTGCAATCCGCTCGATATGGCGTGTAGCCGAAAAGAGATGCAACGCCGGTTCTACAAAATCGTGCTGAGCACGCATGACACCTAGGAGTTGAGCAATGATCTGGGACTGCAAAGAATCCACATGATGATCGGTCGCGAAGACATCCCGAGCCAAATCACTATCGAGACGAACATATGCATCAATACTTTGATTGAGCATCTTCACAGCAATCCACATCATTTCAGGTAACGTTTCCGGGATCGTGATGACTGGGCCCTTCATAAGCCCTATTGCCCGCTCAGCAATGTCGACGCCAAGATCTGCTACACGTTCCAACTCATTAGAAATTTTCAAAACGGTCGCAATACGTCGCAAGTCACCAGCCACAGGCTGATGTAACGCCAGAATTTTCAGACAAGTATCTTCAATTCGGACATCCCATTGATCGATTTGATCATCTTCTTCCGCCAACAATTTTGCTGAATCCAAATCCGGTGACGTTAACTGTTCCACAGCACGTTTCACAAGTTCTTCCACCATCACGCTCATTGTCATGACGTCTCAATGAAGATTGTCCAAGTCTCGTGTTAAGTGCGTCGACACCGTGCGATTTCATCCATAATTGTGCAACAAATTCAGGGCATCAAACCCTAAGGAACTTCTCAATACCTTTCTAATCGTATGAGTTTTTGTTAAGAAATCAGCAGAACGCCTATGAAAATTCAGTGAAGAACGTTTTAGCCTATTAACTTGGCAAGAACTGGGAAGGCAAGAAAAAAGTCGCGGGGCCCTTGAGGGTAAAACGGGATACAAAGCGGGGTATAGGCGATGGCTTGGAGACTGCCCTACGTACTGCGACTGGTGAGCCTTCCGCCTGATGCTTAAATCTATGCCTTAGAACCGGTATAATCGGTTCAGTACCTAAACTGACAATTACCGTTTTCAAGATAAGTCCGGCTCAAATCAAACTACGACTTGAAAAATAGCCCCAAAAGTGTAATTATTAGAAGGGTAGTAGGAACCCTCAACTATGTTTTAACTCTCACTGAAATAGGTGTGTGATATGGCTTCGGACGTAACCCGATTCAATATTCAAACTATCGATGGCGTTACCATCGCTAAATTTATCGACAATCGAATTCTTGATGAAGCAACCATTCAGGTTATCGGTGAACAGATGTATCGCCTGGTGGATGACCATGGATTTCGTAAAGTCCTACTGGACTTCGAAGCTGTTGAACACTTGTCCAGTGCTGCACTGGGAAAGCTGATCAATATGAAGAAGAAGATGGATGCGGCCGGTGGGCAACTAGGTATGTGTAGCTTACGCCCTGAACTATTGAAGATCTTTAAAGTGACCAAACTCACTAAAGTCTTTGAAATCTCCGCATCTGTTGAAAAAGCCTTAAAAGGATTTTAAGGTAACCTCCCCGCTGGGCAATGGACTGGAATGATCATTGCCCTTTTTCGCTTCTTACAGATTTCCAGAGCTCTCTGGCACGTCTTATCTACTGAGTTCTCGCGTCTGCAAACGCAAATATGTCCGAATTGATAATTTACAACCAGACTTTCGCAAGCGACTTGCATGTTTCCGCCGATGTCCAAAAGGAAATCCAGGAACTGTGGCAGGCTCGCGGGATGAGCGAAATGGATCTCCCGGACATGCAACTTGCGTTAGAAGAGGGACTAGCCAATGCGATAAAGCATGGTAACAAAATGGACCCTGAGAAAAAAGTGACCGTTGAATGTTTCCTCAATGAAGACATCGTCCGCGTGGTCATTCAGGATGAGGGACCGGGGTTTGACGTTAACGAGGTTCCCGACCCAACCCTTCCTGAGAATCTAGACAAACCAAGCGGACGCGGTGTGATGCTCATGAAAGCCTTTATGGATGACGTTCTCTATAACGACGTCGGCAACCAGTTAACCTTCATTAAACGCTGCACCTTTAACAGCTAAAATTGCCGAACAAATCCAGTCCAGATCAAAGCTACAAATTGTCCATTCGCCGGTTCACGATTTGGATGGGATTAAAGGCATCTACGGTGCAACCTTACAGAAAACCGTTTCCACGGTGTCTTCGAGTCTGAATCTGCTTTCAATTGCTCGCTCCAACAAATACTTAATTTGAGAATTACTCCAGAGCGTCCAATTCCCGACGAAAGCCGCCTGAGAGAATCGGGAAGCGACACCAGGTCTTGGGGTCCAGATTCTCATCATCCACATGAAAGGACGGTGCGAATCGCTCTCGCTTCCATTGATTACGAGACCAAAGTTGAAAGAAACGCTTAATCCAGTCAATGACTTGCCGGCGATCGGCCTGGTAGGAAGCTATCAATTCGTGTTGTTGTAAGACACGAAGGACCTCGGACGGCATCATCTTATCTCGAATAGCCAAACGCTCAATCAGATCCAGAATCTCGTACGGCATTAAATCAGATTCGTCAGTTTGATTTTCTTCCGGCGGTCGGAGTTCTGCGGTCGGCTGTTGAGCATTCACCTTCCTTAACTCAGGAATAGGTTCACCTCCCTCGGGGCCGGTGATTTCCAACCAATGAAGCCATTCTCTTAAGAAAGCTTTATCAATGCCGGCAATCGGGGAAATTCCGCCGCAGGTATCTCCATCCATCGTGGTATACCCCACCGCTGCCTCAGAACGATTACTTGTTGCCAAGAGCAATCCACGTTTGATATTTGCTAACATCCAGACACTCGGTGCACGCCCACGCGCCTGAATATTCTGTAATGCCAGATCATCACGATCCCATGTCAATTTTCGTTGCAGCACACCACTCACCAGTGACTTATACTCTTCAACCACGCCATCAACGTTGAGTTCATAAAATCGGGCACCGATTGCATGAGCAATACTTTCGGCAGCGTCACGAGTAATCTCGCTACTGTTGCGGGTGGTCTGATAAACACACCACAATAATTCACCAACCAATTTTTTCGGAGTTTCGGGAACTGAACCCTCAAAGCAATGCCGTAACCGGCGTGCTAATCCCGACAGACCGATCTCCTTCACAGCAAAGTCAATCATGAGTTTGACAAGCACAGCCACGGTTGCCGAATCGGCGCCTCCACTGAGCGACAAAACAAAACCGCGGGAATACGATTTGCGCATGTAATCGAACAAAGCCAATGAAAGAGCTCGTGCAAACTCTTCCTCTTTCAACACTGTGCTCGTTTCCCAGGCACACTCTTCTGTTGCGCCAACAGTTACAGGCTCAGCCGTTTCAGACAACTCAAGCTCGGAGGGAACAGCCGTTAGAGACTCGGTTACCGGTACAGCAACAACAGCGGTGGTTAACACCACGTCCAAATATGAGAAACGAGGGCCGGACGCAACAACGACTCCATCTACACCGATCATCGTATCGCCGTCATAGATGGCTCGGCCTGCTTCATTCCCAACGAGATTGGCGTACACGTAGGCACCTTGAATAATTTGACTACCCGCCACGAGCAACTGCCGCCGAACCTGATGTTTTCCAAACGCAAAATGCGATGCACTTGGATTGAGCACGACGTCAACCTTTCTCGATGCTAATCGTGTGGCTGGTCTTTCTTCTACCCATGCGTCTTCGCAAATTTCAAATCCAACATGCACTCCACCAATCCGAAACGTCACATCACCGAAAGGGAGCTTGTTTCCGGCAACTTGAACGAGGGTTTGTTCATTGGCCGGCCAGGCCGTAAACCAACGAGGCTCATAATGCAGGCCATCCCCAGCTAAATTCTGTTTGGCTACAAATCCCTTTAACTGACCGTCAACCACCATCGCAGCGGCATTATAAGTCCGACCAGCAATTCGCATCGGCAAGCCAAATGCAACGGCGATACCTTGGGTATGTGGAATGAGATCTTCCACAAGCAGTTCAAGCGAAGTTGCCAGTACACCTTGAGACATAAAGGCGTCTTCGCATCCATAGCCTGAAATACATAACTCCGGGAGACAAAGCAGGTCCACCTGTTGGGCCTTAGCTTGCGCAATAGCTGAAAGGATATTCTGACAGTTTTGTTCCCAGGCAATCGGAGTTTGATTCAACGCAGCGGCAGCTAGCTTCATCCGTTTCATCATATGCTCCACTGAACTGAAATCATCAAATGCCGCAATTGCCAGACCCTATTCTTTATCCCGTAATTCTTTGATGGCTTTGGGAAGTAGCTTATCGACAAACCCACGGGCTCCACGCCCTTCTTCGTCGATACGAAAATCAACGTCATCAACGATGATCTGAACATCTGCTTTCCAGAATTCCTCTTTTTCTTTCATCGATAGTCCGTCCTCTAATGGGCGGACTAAACGCATCCCAACTCCCAGGGCCGGTCCACTCGTAAACCACCATGGGCTAAGAGGGATATTAGGATCTTCACCGCGCCATTCATCATCACTTGACGGAAACCTTGAAGCACTACGACAATCCTGCGGATCCAAATCATAGTAGCCCCCACGAACCACACGTGGGAATAACTCCTTGGTCTTAACCAAAGCATCAGAGGTGGAAACTCGCTTACCATCAAATTTGGCATAGCCATCTTCCAGCATCCCGTCCAAGACCCACTCACAGGCATTCCCGTACATGTCATAAAGGCCCCATGGATTAGGACTCTTTTGACCAACAGGATGTGTGGTTTCGTTTGAATTTCCGTAATGCCAGCCATAGTCATCCAAGTCTGCCGGATCATCACCGAAATGATAAGCCGTCTTAGTCCCCGCGCGGCAAGCGTACTCCCATTCTGCTTCCGTCGGTAATCGATAAAAGCGGTCACTCATTAGTGATAACCACTTCGTATACTGCTTCGCAGCATACTGACTCATCGAAACAGCTGGTAGCTCTGGCTCTTCACCATTGCGATAAGTGAAAGAGGTATCGTAAAGATTTGACGGAGCTGAAATGACGAGTGGGTTGGTATCTTCAGACAAAAGACGCAATTTGTGGGTTTCAAAACCTTTGAAAATGTCATGCATTGACATATAGGATTTGTATTCTTTCCACGTCACTTCGTATTGGCCAATCCAGAAAGGGGGTATTTCCACTTCGAACTGAGGACCTTCCTGATCCTGACGATCAGCTTCCATGTCCGGGCTTCCAATCGTCGCAACGCCTCCGGGGACTGGAATCATCTTATACTTGACGTCAGTACCCGGAATCACTGTCTCATATGGCACCATGTAGCCGCGTTCGGTCTTTACAGAAGGGCCTTCTTCCGGCTTTTCAAGTACCATTCCAAACGGCAGTTTCTCTTCAGCTGAGCAAACACCTGTCAGCAAAACCAGCAGACCAATCCCGATAGACGTACGCATTTTCATCATCACTATTAAATCGCTTTCTCAATTCCATGCTTTGGCCGCGTAAGATACTCGCAGCATTCTTTGCAACTCTTAGTGAAGTATCGTTTGCCTTGGCTTCTGTGTAAAGAGAACGCTCCGACTGTTGAGAAAGATTCACCTAATGTTGGTTCGTTTTCAGATGATTTGCAAGTTGAGAGATAACTCGGTGGTGTTCTTTGCACAAACTCTCTCTCTGTCTCTTGGAAACCTTTCCTGTCCGTAAATACCCTAATCGTGTATTCCACTGAAGACGACAGAATGCTCCATCTGGAAACAGATCGAATTGGTCGATGCTCGTAACGGAATGGGCCAGAGACTGACTGATTAAACACAATCGGCGATCATGCCACGCCTGAACGATTTCCCGCGAGTTCATGAAGTTCGTCCCGCTTAAGAACAACACCTGACCGATGCCCGGTTGCTGGGTTGCCTGACAATACTCCGCTGCTTGCCCATACCATCGCCACCACTTCGACAAATCCTCAAGTTCTCGATAGATCGTAGCCGGTGAAAAAGGAAGACGATGGACCGTAGTAAACTCCTGTCGACGTAAATGAGCCCGCAAACCCAACCCAATGCGAGCAGTCAGTAACAGCATGAACACGGCCAAAGAGATTGCCAACAATATTCCAGGATCGACCACGATTCACCTCCAAATCACCACAACTCAACTCTTACCAAGAATTATCGGGAAGAATGGATATTTGTCATGTATTTGGGAATTCCATAAAAAATCGAGTCACTCCGCCAGGGAGGGGGCAGTCTCCTCCTTATCCGTACTCGGCATTAGATACACGGCTAGTATTCCAAGCAAATACATGCACCCGCAAATACGCCCTACAGTGTCATAGCGCCCTTCGAACTTCTCTTTAAGGATAAAGGCCGTCAAAACAATTAAGACCCCAACAATAATACGCCCAAAGTTAAAACTAACGCCACTCCCCGTCGATCGAATTCTGGTATCAAACATCTCCGGTAAACAAAGAGGCAGCCAACCGAAGAAAAATCCGCTAAAAAAGCCAAGGCCTCGCACCCAAAACATAAAGTCATCATGACTCGGATCCGGCAACGCATATAAAAATTGAGTGCAAATAAATGCCAAAACACATAGACCTGCGTAGCTCAATCGGCGACCAAGAAAAAATGCTAGCCCGCCACCCAACAAGCTGCTAATACTGCCCGGCCAAGCTCGATGAAAGTTGGCCTCGGCCTTTAAATTCGTTTTTGTTTTTAGTTCAACTGTTTCAGCTTCTTCCACTTCCATCTTGGCTGTTTCATTTTGCTTGTCATAGTCAGCCGCCCAATAGTTGGCCCAATTCGCTACACCCCAACCACCAAACAGTGGAACAAAAGCTAGCACGATTCCAATCGCTGTCAACTTGGCATTCTTGCCACGAAAGACTTCCCCAAATGTTACGGGGCTCGGATCGCTCTGATTCGCGGTAGCCCCGCCTGCTTGCTCTGAGAGCCAGGAAGGCGACTCGGGTATAAAAAACCAAGTAAAGATAGCTAACAGAATTGGTGCGGAACCTGCTTGAAGTGTCCAGTGCCAATCGCCAGTGTTCACGTCCTTATACATACACCATAGGGAAAACAACATAATTCCCACATTGGCCGAAGTACCCAATACTCCGGCCAAAATTGGTTTTGCAGTATTAGGCCAAGCTTCCTGAATGAGAGCCATTCCGTTGGGCCACATTCCGCCAATTCCCATACAGGTTATAAAACGCATAATCCAGAAGATATAAACATTCGGTGAAAGAGTAGATAGGAACGAGAAGATACTGTAGCAGGCAATACTGATAGCCATAGCTTTCGAACGGCCAAATCGGTCCCCTACCCAACCAAATAAATAACCACCGGCTGCAGCTCCAAAAAGAAAAGCACAAACAAAAAACCCTGCCCATTGCGCCGCTGAGTCAGCCCTTGCTTCCCCGAGCAAGTCGGCGGCAGCTGGAAAGTGCACAATCCCATTAATGCTCATTTGCGTACCAGCAAACATCCATCCTAAGAAGGCGACTACTAAGATGAGTACTCTTTGATTCATACTCAAAGAGTAACCTGGTGGGTTAGTCCCTTTCGTTTCGATTACATCGCTAGCCATCTATTTATCTTCCTATGTGGTATCTACCACCTGAGTACCGGGTCACCTGAGAGCACACGACCTCTAATCATCAAACTTTACACAACGCCATTCATCACGATCGGATGTCACATCGATGACATTCCCATCAGGGTCGAGCACTTTGAAAGAACGCCCGGGGCCTTCGGACAACTCAACTTCTGTCCGGTCTTTGACATCTCCTTTGGAGATTTCAGCACCCCACTTCACAGCCCGGTCCCAGATTTCCTGAAGGTCATCCACGATCACACCAAAGTGAATATACTCATCACCTTCTTTAAATCCCGGACGATGACCATCGTAGGGCAACAGTGTAATATTGATGCAACCATCCGTGATGTCCATCGAATCACCCTGCGGACGCCAGGCAAAAAATTCAAAACCAATAACATCGGTATAAAAATCGCGAGACTTCTCGAGATTTGAACAGCGTAGTGCCATATGAGCCATGCGAGTGATCGCCATCTATACTTTCCTCAGGTCTTAGTGGATGCATCTAGTCATTACGTAGATATGAAGCACCATTATACTAATATCGAAGGCCCCCGCCAAAACCGACTAACGCTGGCAAGCTCCAGTTTGGTTTCTAAAAAAGCGGCGACATTTTTTCACATACTCGGTTGCTGCTTCCAGAGTCTCGATTCCCTGTGCCTGATGAATCGTGAAGCTACCAACATACTCGATATCACGTAAACCCTGAAAAACCTGAGTGAAATCCACTCCACCTGTCTCCCACAAATACAGATGATGAAAGCGTACAGGGCCTCGACAATAGGTATCTAAGACTTCCGGCCCCTTGGGGTCAAGACGATGATTCTGTACATACACATTCATAATGTGAGGGGCGAGTCTTTGCAGCGTCTCGACACCATAATCCTGACCATTGAGTAACAGATTCGCAGGTTCATAGATGATGCCGAAGTTGTCACGGTCGATTTCTTTCAACACGTCCAAGATTTGATCAACTTCTTCAAACAAGCTGCTCGTGTGACATTGATGCGCAAGGCGGATTCCACGTTCTGCCGCCAGTTCTGCCGCCTGTCGTGCAAAAGTAATATCGGTTTCGTTCTTCATGCAAACACGAATCAAATCACAATCAAATGCTTCCGCCACGTCGAGTGATGGGCGAATATTCCGCAAACTGTTTGGGCCTTCCGCATTATTAAGCGGAACATCGTAATCTGCCGTGACCATGGTCACCGGAAGATTTGCGGACGCTATTTTGGAAGCAAGCGTTTGCAGTTGCTCTGGACTTGCTTCCACACCGGCACCGCTAGCTCGCATACAAATCGCACTCGCTCCTCCCTGCTTTACGATCTCGATAAACTCTTCGGCGGGGACATTTAATTTTGTCTTACAGGTAGCCTCAACAATGCGAACAGAGACAGAAAGATACATCAAAGTGATTCCTGTAAAGCAATATTTAGAGACAGACCAACCAGCCTTCATTGTAGAACATCGTCTTTGGGTTCGACGTGCTACCATGTCAAAAGCGCACAAAAATACCCATCGACCGAAGCCGATGGGTACTTGTGAGGGTGCAGGGACTTGAACCCTGGACCTACGGATTAAAAGTCCGTTGCTCTACCAACTGAGCTACACCCTCAATATGAAACTTAGTTGAATGAGAAATCCTCAGTTTGTCAACCAGTCTATTACTCTAACCATTCGGCAATTTACGTTCCTAACTGTTCAAGAATTCCCTAAACTGTCGAGATTACTTCTGTCTTATGTTATAGAGCCGTTCAGCCGTCCGAATGATAAGTTGATCGCCAGCAATTGACGGCGTCGCCATTGCCATATCTTCCACGTGTAATTTATTCTTGCCAACGACTTCAAATTCATCTCCAGCCTTAATGACAAATGTTTCGCCAAACTCATTAATGCAGAAAATATGCCCGCGATAGGCCCAGGGTGAACTGGTGAAGGCTCGGCCCGCATTTAATCTTTGTTTCCCATAAATCTCTTTTCCTGTCTGGGCATCAAAGCAGGCAAAAAAGCCGCGATCATACAGCACATAAATACGACCTTCATACAAAATCGTACTCGGGTTGTAGGGAGCGGCCTGTTTCTGACACCAGGCTATGTATTCATTACTGGTCTCTCGATCTTGCAGACTGATATCCCCACTTGCCCCGGGCTTAATCGCAAATAAAGGTTTTTTCTGATCAAGCACATAGCCACTACTAACATAGAGTAAATCGTTCTCAGCATACGGCGTGGCAATCGTGATACTTGAGTTTCCTCCAAATTCGTACAGTAGTTCCCCATCTAAACTGTAAACGCGATTCATTCCCGTGCCGGGCGTAACAAGTTCTGTCCGCTGAGAATTTTTCCAGACAAACGGTGTGGCCCAGTTACTACCCTCGGGCCGCTTCGCCTGCCAAAGTTCTTGCCCCGTTTTCTTATTCAACGCTAACAACGTGGACTGTTCTTCATTGTCATCAACAATAAACAATTGGTCTTCATAAAGCACCGGAGAAGCTGCTGTTCCCCATCCATATCGAGTCTTGGCAACCTTACCGCGGCGTTCCCAAAGCAACTCACCGTCCAGATCTAAACAAAAAACTCCCACATGCCCGAAAGATAAGTACAACCGTTCGCCGTCAGTCACTCCCGTTTCTGAAGCATAGCTATTCTTAATGTGGACCGCGCCTCCCGGAATCCCTTTATGAACTTCTTTTTTCCAAACCAGATCTCCAGATTTGAGATCGCGACAAATTACTACCCAATGATGCACACCTTCCGGTGGTTTGGAACGATCTCCACCAAAATACAATCCTTTGCGAGCACCTTCCGTCATTCCTTCATTACTGACAGTCGTGTAGTAGATCCTGTCGGAGGTGATGATAGGCGAGGACCAGCCGCGACCTTCCGTCTTGACTTCCCACTGGATACCCTTGCGTGTTTCATAATCCCACTCAACAGGCAATTGATTATTGTCACTGATTCCACGTGAACCCGGCCCGCGAAACTGATGCCATTGCTGAGCCCATGTATGTCCCGTCAATATTTGAATCGATGTCAAAGTTATGAATACGAGTAATATTTGTTTCATCTTGGTTTGTTTTCTTGGTTAATTAATTTCTTAAACTTCTGTCGCATCATCGTCGATTGGCTAAGCCGAAGAGGCTATATTGCATATAGTCAAACTGACACAACAACTATTGCAACTATAACCGAAAGGACATTCTGATGAAGCGATCTTTCATGAAGATCTGTGGAATGCTGGCCTTACTGGCGATGACTGCTATTCCGCTGAATGCCGAAGTCAAAACAGGAGATCGTGCTCCTGACTTCGCGTTAGCTGGCAGCGATGGTAAAGTCCATAAATTATCGGACTACCAAGGAAAGATCGTTATTGTCGCATGGTTCCCTAAAGCATTTACTGGCGGTTGAACGGCCCAATGTGATTCGCTGCGTGTCAGCGGAGTAAAAAAAGGGTTTGATCTAAAACTACTTGGGGATCGAACATTTAGCATTGCGGCTCGTGAAAAAGGCTCTGGTCTCGACAAGTTTGACGTGGCCTT
>Ga0315322_10001803_pt1 | contig 16609 bp, 9 predicted proteins | sample M110021515metaG_FD_203461 | JGI IMG/M metagenome (GOLD analysis project Ga0315322, IMG submission 203461) | Ammonia-oxidizing marine archaeal communities from Monterey Bay, California, United States - M1 100m 21515 | ecosystem: Environmental > Aquatic > Marine > Intertidal zone | place: USA...
ACTACCGGACGTTTTTTAGCGAATTGAGCTGGGCTGGGATAGTCAGCCTGCCCCCCAATTATCTTGTTCTAGGCGGCTTGATCGTGTTGTTGGGGGGATGGAGGTTGCCCATAATTGACGTTTTTGGTCGGTGTGGCCCTTGCGACTCTAGCTGTTGCATCGACAATATCACGGCGTGGTTCTCTCTCTCATTCCTTTGGCGGTTTCCTTGCTCACGCGAAGATTACGTGCGATTGTCGGGCCGGTGTTTGCCGCCGTACTTTTCGTGTTGGCGATTCGCCTCCTGTATCGCGAGGTGCAGGGGACTACGTGGGAGGAGTTCATGGCGGGGCTGACCGGTGTGAGGCCACTCTACATCGGGTTTGCCGCGTTTTTGATCGCTCTCAATTACGGATTGCTGACTGCGTATGACTTGTTGGCGCTTCGCTACGTATGTCGGTCGCTTCCGCTTCGACGCGTGGCGCTGGTTTCGTTTTTGGGCTTCAGCCTCGGGAACAACCTCGGTACTTTGCTCGCTGCCACTCCGATTAGGTTTCGGTTTTATTCTCGTTGGGGGCTCTCACCCAGTCAGATTGTCGTGATGATGGCGATTCTGGGGCTGACCTTCTGGAGTGGACTCTGGTTTTTAGGGGGCACCGTGCTGGTTTGTGTGCCGGTTGAATTACCTGAGGAAGTGAGCCTGCCATTTGGGACACGTACGCTAGGCGTCATCTTGTTGGTATTGGCGATTAGCTATCTGCTGGTGTGTTGTCTCTGGCGGAAGCCTTGGCCAATCGGAAAGTTGAATCTACGCCCACCCGAGCCAGGCTTGATGGCAGTGCAGGCCTCGGTTGCTGCAATCGACCTCCTGATTTCTGCGACGGCACTGTATCTGGTTCTGCCCACAGCTGCGACTGTTCCATTTGCGATGGTGTTGGGCGCGTATCTCGTCGGAATATCCGTTTCCCTGTTGACGCAGGTTCCCGGGGGGCTTGGAGTCCTTGATCTGATTCTGCTGACGCTGCTCAAGGGTACTGTCGGCGATTCGGTTTTGGCATCCGTGTTGATCTTCAGGTTGCTTTATTACATCTTGCCATTATTGGTGGGGATGGTTGTGCTAGCCGCTCACGAAATTTATGGCGGAGCGGTCGAAGCGAGGGAAGCGAGACGGGCACGTTGACTGTGATCCAACGTTGTGCAGAAATAGGTGGATAGGTCCCCCGCCTTTGGGAATCGGTTTACCTGCCAAGACGCTCGTCCGATGGCAGACCATGTTTCCCAAGTTTTCAAGGTAAGGGGGGAGTCAATCACTAGAATGCCATGTTTACGGTGTTTTGGGCGTTTCTGGCCTTTCAAAAACGGTCGAAACCGTGGTGATTCGCCGGAATTGGCATTCATTGCCACCAGATCGCGCAGATTAGCGTGAGATTGCTGGGAGGGGGCTACGTGGCTGACTGGATGTACTCAATGGTGTCTCGATTAAATACGGCAGTTGCAACACGTTGATGGCATGGGTATCGCTTGGCTTGCGTTCACCGATCGGCGGTTATCTACCATGCTCCAATAGTACGCCAAGAAGCCGTCTGCCAAATTGGTATCAATGCCTGCCTCTATCCAAGCATCCCCCTCCTGCTCCAAGCGTGTGGCGTCTTTGGGTAACGCTCTACGCTTTGATAGATCCTCCTCTATCACCCGCATCAATCTTCCAACTTTCTTACCCAATTTTGTCTCCAAATCCGAAAGCCTATTTCTTGACTCGGCTTCTTCGTCTCCAATCGTGTTAAGGTAATCATTTTGCGTCACATTGAATGCTGAAAGTGCATTTCCCAGCAGATCGAGGTGCTGTCTCGCACGAGATCCATGCCCCCGTTCCCACTGATCGTCGGTGATGTTACTTGCAAACTTTGAATTTAATGATCGTTTACACCCTCAGAGTTCCTGCACGCAGCCTGTTTTTCCTGGTCTGTATTGCAGGGATTGGCTTGGGAAGTGATTTTGATAGTCAAATCCGCCCCCTGTTGGCTCGGCATTGTTTTAAGTGCCACGGACCCGATGAAGGAGCGCGAGAAGCCGGTTTAAGGCTAGATGTTGAAAAAGGTGCAAAAGAAGATCTTGGTGGTTATGCAGCGATCATTGCCGGTGATTCTGAAGCCAGTGAGTTGATGAGTCGTGTCAGCACGGATGATCCAGAGCTTCGAATGCCGCCACCGGATTCGGGCAGAAGTCTGACTGAAAGTGAAGTCAAGATGCTGGCTGAATGGGTTGAAGCTGGCGGGCAGTATCAAAAGCACTGGGCGTTTGTTTCGCCTGTTCAAGCAAGTGTCCCGCGAGTTACCAACGCGGGTTGGTGCCGAAACCCGATTGACAATTTTGTTCTCAGGAGAATGGAAGCAGTCGGGCTGAGGCCTGCCGATGCTGCCAATCGTGAGAGTTTGATTCGACGACTATCGCTCGACCTGATCGGAACCACTCCTGAGCTCGAGGAGGTAGACCGATATTTGCAAGATCAAGAATCAGGTGCTTACGAGAGACTCGTTGATCGACTTCTTGCTTCACCCGGATACGCTGAGCGATTTGCTCGACCGTGGCTTGATCTAGCCAGGTACAGCGATACCAATGGCTACGAAAAGGATCGAAGACGCACGATTTGGCCGTATCGTGATTGGATCATCGCGGCTATCGGAGCGGATATGCCTTTCGATCAGTTTTCCATTGAACAGTTGGCTGGGGACATGTTGCCAGATGCATCCAATCAGCAGCGGATTGCTACTGGGTTTCATCGAAACACCATGCTGAACGAAGAGGGTGGTATCGATCCGATGGAATATCGATACCACGCGATCGTTGATCGCGTGGCAACGACCGGCACCGTTTGGATGGGACTGACGACAGGATGCGCGCAATGTCATACGCACAAGTATGATCCCATCACCCATTCGGATTACTTTGCGTTGTTTGCCTTGCTGAACAATGCAGACGAGCCCGATGTGGTTGTGTCAGACAGGCAGCGAGACCAACTGGCAGACGAAATTGCACGTCGCATCACGGAGGAAGAAACACGGATCGTCGAAGATTACCTGCCTGACTTTCAGCAGTTTAAGAAACTACACCGATTACGCCAGAAATCATCGTCCAATCCGCAATCGGAATTCAAAAGCAAGCTTGAAGCCGTTTTCTATGACTGGGTTGAGAAACAGGTGAACCAGTCACGGCCATGGACATCCCTTGCTCCGGTTAGCATGAAATCCACCAAACCACTGCTCGAGGTGCTGCCTGATTTTTCGATTCGCGCCAGAGGTGACGTAACCAAACGAGAAGTCTACTCTTTGAGCTATCAGTTGCCCAAAAGCGATGAACCCTACACCGCTATGCGGCTTGATGTGCTTCCCGATGTTTCATTGCCCGCTGGCGGTCCCGGTTTGGCGTTTTATGAGGGAAGACGTGGTGACTTCTTTCTCAGCGAGCTGACAGTCAACCGTGAAGGAACGAACGTCGCTCTGCGGGATCCGTCTCACAGCTATGGGAAAATTGGTGTTGGTTCTGGAAATGCTGACGCCGTCAACGTGATCGACAGTGAAGGTTCCACAGGATGGTCGACGTCAGGGGCTGAGGGGACTTCGAATCAATGGGTGGTTAATTTTTCGAAGCCTCTGGAGCCAGGTAGTAACGTTGAGATTGAGCTCGTTTTTGAGCGGCACTTCGCGGCTGGTTTAGGTCGTTTTCGATTCTCGTTCACTTCCGGTCGAACTCCCGTGGTGGCATCGAAATTGCCCGAGTCGATGTATGGCTGGCATGTGCCAGGGATCGCTGATATTTCGGAGATGGATTTTGACTTCCTGCAAAAACACTTCATCATCACAACGCCTGAACTGAAAATACAACGACGGAAACTATTGGCTTTGCAGCGCGAAATCCCATCTCAGGTTCGAACGCTTGGGATGCAGGATCGGGGAATCGCCGATCAACGAATCACCTATCGACATCATCGTGGTGAATATTTGCAGCCACGTGAAGCTGTGGAACCAGGGCTTCCAGCTGCGTTTCTCGCTAATGCGGAAATCACGAGTAGCGATACCATTCCTCGCGACCGCTTGGGCTTTGCGAATTGGCTGGTGAGTGAGAATAATCCTCTTGCTGCAAGAGTCACAGTGAATCGTGCGTGGCGTGAGTTTTTTGGTCGCGGCATCGTCGATACCGCCGGTGACTTTGGGACTCAGAGCGAACCGCCCTCGCACCCTGAATTGCTGGACTGGTTGGCTGTCGATTTGTTTCAAAATGGATGGTCGTTGAAGCGGCTCCATCGAATGATTGTTTTGTCATCAACCTATCGGCAGGCAATACACAAGCGTAGTGATGTTGATCCCACTAACCGGTTGCTTGCTGGAATGCCGAGGAGGCGACTTGCGGCTGAGCAGATCAGGGATTCCTTGTTGGCTGCATCAGGGCTGCTGACAAGACAAGTTGGCGGGGCAAGTGTTTTTCCACCACAGCCCGACGGCGTTATGCAACTCGCCTACGGCGCTCCCAAGTGGACGACGTCACAAGGTGCGGATCGTTTTCGACGGTCCGTCTATACGTTCAGTAAACGAACCGCTCCTTTCGCGGCGTTTGCGACCTTTGATGGCCCGTCTGGAGAAACCTGTCTCGCGAGGCGGGATCGTAGCACGACTCCATTGCAAGCATTGTCTCTCCTGAACGATGAGATGTACTTGGAGTACGCCAGTGGCTTGGCGGACACGGTCACCAATCAACTTGGGAAAGACGGAGATCCAAGGGAAATCGCATCTTTGATGTTTCGACAGCTGCTCTCACGGGCTCCCAAAAAGCCTGAGTTGCAAGCGATCATGGAGTTTTACCAACGCTATCAACATAATCCACAGGTCTGGATGCTAACAGCAAGGGCGTTGATGAATGTTGACGAAGTGATCTCAATACCATGAGATGCTAGCAATGCCGATTCGCTTCCGTTGTTGCAGGAGCGACTAGCGTTGTAATAGGAACATGTCTGCCTGTAAGATACTCGCTGACGCTTGCACAAGAAGATCCGCGATGTACCAAGGAAGGTCTCGCTTTGTCCGGTCAGCCAAGACAACAGCAACCCGCTTCGAATGCCCACCTTTCTACGCCCAGTAGCATGCTGGAGCGTTTGCGTCTGTTGCGATCCAACGTAAGCACCGAGGGGCATGCAATCCTCTCGGCGTCGGCTTCACTGGGGCCGGAATCAGTCGTTGCGGCTGAGTTGACCGCGGGTTGCGATGGTTGTGTCGTGGTCACTGGTGTTGGGAAAGCGGGTCTGGTTGGGCAAAAGTTGGTTGCCACACTTGCAAGCACCGGATCACCGGCTCATTTTTTGCATCCGTCCGAAGCTGTTCATGGTGATTTGGGACGCGTGCGAAAGTGTGACTTGGTATGGGCGATTAGTAATTCAGGTCGCAGTGAAGAGGTGGTGCGGATTGCGCCGCATCTGCGAGCCAACTCTTCTGGTTTGATTTCCATCACGTCCGATCACGACAATCCATTGGCCGTTGCCGCTGATTGTTCTGTGGCGATCGGCAGGCACGATGAGGCGTGTCCCAACGGACTCGCACCCACGGCGAGCACCGCTGTGATGATGGCCGTAGGCGATGGAATAGCGATGTTGGCAAGTCAATTACGATCATTCACTGCACAGGACTTTGCGCGTTATCACCCCGGAGGTTCGCTGGGTCGGAAACTGACGGAAGTGGATCACGTCATGCGTCCACTTTCGGTTTGCCGCGTGGCTTCGAGTGGTGTTTCGATTCGTTCAGCGATGGTGGCTACGTCCCAGTCCGGTCGGCGAACCGGTGCTGTGATGTTGGTGGATGAACAAGGAAAACTTGCGGGGATTTTTACTGACAGTGATCTGGCGCGATTGTTGGAGGCTCGTGAGGAGACCGCATTGGATGCTTCGATCGCTTCACGTATGACTCAGGAACCAGCCACTGCCCTGAGTGGGACACTATTGCAGGATGCGATGGCCTTGATGTCCCAACGCCGAATTAGTGAATTGCCTGTGGTCAACGCCGATTCGCACCCGGTGGGGCTACTTGATATCACCGACCTTGTTTCGTTGACCGAAGTAAGGCAGGGGCCAGCCACACTTCCATTTGCCCCCGGTCAAAAACCATCAACCTGATGTTTGTACCTTTTGTCCATTGTTTTCTGTTCGTTCTTCTGACCTCCAGTTTTCACTTTTCATGCCAGCCTTGTTGAAACCCGACTGCGAAATTGCTGATCCGATCACTTGTATTCTGTCCGATGTTGACGGCGTGATGACAGATGGACGCATCGTTTATGACAATCAGTGTGTTGAGACCAAGCGGTTTCACGTGCGAGATGGTGTGGCAATCAAAGCTTGGATGAAGAGTGGCTTTGGTTTTGGCATCCTAACTGCACGAACCAGTGACATTGTCAGTCACCGGGCTGCTGAACTGGGCATCGAGAATGTTCAGCAGGGGTACGAGGACAAGTGGCCGGCTGCTGAGGGCATGATGTTGGCGATGGGCTGTGAACCTGAGCAAGTTTGCTACATCGGCGATGACTTGCCCGACATTGCGGTCATGCGACGCGTGGGGCTGGCTGTCGCGCCGGCGGATGCGGCGTTTGATGCTCAGGAAGCTGCTGGTTGGATCTTGCGTTCCAAGGGTGGCGAAGGTGCATTGCGCGAGTTGATTGAAAGACTGTTGCGTTCCAAGCATCGTTGGGAGGAACATTTGAGCTAGTGCCGTCGATCACTGTTGCGTGCGTGTTGGTTTTGAATCAAAACGCCAGCCTGAAATCCACGCTTCAGCTTTCGACTGCCCCATGCTTCGAATTGCACCATGTTTGTAAAATTCCGAAGATATCTGCTTGCCCTCACCGTTGTTATCGCAATGGCCGTTGCTTACCAGATTCTGGTGACGCCATCTCTGCATGCTCCCAAGGTGAAAACGATGCATTTGGCTACCATGCCACCGCTCGATCGCTTTGCGGATAGCATCAAATATTTGTTTCCTGATGAGACGTGCTGGCAGCGCAGCGGGTGCAAAATTCTGAAGACAGTTGACGGGATGCTGCTGTTTGAGGATTGGGTAGATCTAGAGAACAACAAGGTTAAGTTATCCCCCCTCTCAATTGTGGTTGGTGGTGGCTTAAGGCCCGGCAGGTCAGCAACCCCTATCGTGATTGATGCGATTCAGGGAGCGGAGATCCAGTTCAGTCGCTCGCTCGTGATTGGCAGCGGGCCAACACCGGCGATTGAACGCGGACGCGTCATTGGCCCCGTTGTCGTGAAGCGAATTGGTGACGGCGCAGAAAATAGCGATCTGCTGGTCAATACATCCAATGTTGGAATCGATAACCAGAAGATATGGACCACCGACGAATTCGATCTTAAGTCAGATGGACTCACGATGCGGGGCCGGGACCTGACGCTCCATCTGACGAAAACGGGAAATGGCATTCCAGGACTTGAACGACTCGAATTGATTTATTTGTATGGGCTAAATTACGCTGTTGACGAGCAGAAATCGATGGATTTTGCTTGTGACGGTAGGGTTGAGTATCTCTTTGACGAGAGAGTCCTTGCGATGCGAGATGGTGTGTCGCTCGTTTATCGTGAGGGTGCGGAAGTCAGTACATTCGACTGTGATACCCTGCAGTGTGTACTTGCTGATCCTGAGGTGCAGGATGCTTCTGGTGCTGGGAGTACTTCCGTTACTAATCAATTTGAAAAGATCACGGCAACGGGACAGCCTGTGGTTCTTAGGTCGGGCAGCATGGGAGCCGATTTCACGGCAAATACGATTGAAGTGAACTCGGGCAGCGGAGGGCGGTTGGCGGTTCTAGCGACTGGCCCCAGTGGCGTCAAAGTTGACTCCGCTGATTGGGGAGGAACCTTTGAAGAATTGAAGTGTACTTTGCAGATGGGGGAACAGCCGAGGTTGCTTCAGTTGTTGGTGGATGGATTTGGGCGTGCTTTCTTTCGCGATGATTCTGGCACTGTCGGTGATATGAGCTGGGAGAAGTCATTCAAGTTGAGTGAAGCGGCTGCCACCGCAAATTCAAGTGTCGTGTCCAATGTGGGTGCGGCTACCGTGAATGAAGCGAACGCACTGACGCAACCATCACAAGCCACCCCGCTACCAATGGGACAGGAAGCAGCACCCCGAAGGTTCGACTTTGTGATCGGTGGTGATGTGAAGGGACGATTTGGGTTGAGTAGTGCTGCGGGTGAAGATCGTAAAACATCCGGGCAATTTGGAGCCCGTACACTCGCAGGTGCGGTTAAGCTGATTGCCAAAGAGTCGCGGCAAGCCACAGCTACTGGGAGCATTGCACGGAAGGAAACCAGCTGTTTGCCTGAGTGGATCAGCTTGCAGGACCAGGTGCGCATCTCAACCGACAGTGTCGATGCTGAAACAGATGAATTGTTGTTGTTCTTTGATCAAAAACAGTTCTTGGCCAATGCCAATGTGAAACAGGCTGCACCAACACAGCGTTCAGCATCAGCTGTTTCACCCGCTGCGGTTGAGCCGGTTGTAAAGAAGTCCAATCAGCGGCAGACAATAAGGGGACGACGAATCAGTGCCAAGCTGGCGGTCGACAATGATGATCGCTGGACGCCCCAGAAAGTAAATGTTGAAGGAGATGTGTCGATTGAGTACATGCATCAGCATGAAGGCGTTGCACTGCCCGCGAAATTGACGGGTGAAGATTTGCAGTACGAAGGGCAGCTTGGCAGTGATGTGGTTCAGCTTCGCGGTAACGATCGGAAACTCGCGCGTCTTGATGTGGGTGATGGTTTTTTTGTTGGTCCGATGATTCAGTTGCGGCCAAGTCAGAATATTCTTTGGATGAATGCAGCAGGTGAGTTTCAGCTGCCATCTTCGATGATGCAGGGAGCGGATCAGGCTGCAGACCCGGATTCGTTGCGTTGGGTAAATACGCCGCACTGTCGTTGGTTGGGCGAGCTTCTGTTTGATGGAAGTACAGTTGTGCTGTCGGAGGGAATCGACATTACTGCGTCGGTGTTATCGGGCGGCGATGCGATGGACTTGCACCTGACTGGCGATCGAATGCAGGTCGATTTAGCCGGCGAGGTAGAGATGATGAAACCGAGTCAAATGCAGCAGGCCAGTATCCAGCGGGTCACGATCACTGAGACGCAACAACGGCCAGTTGAAATCCAAGTCATGCGACTGGCTGCTAACGAGACAAGACAGTCCAAACACTTGCTGTACACCAAGAAACTTGAGTTCACGCCCAGTGAGGTCGGCGGCTTGATCAAAGGTTTCGGGCCAGGGTGGTATCGTGGATGGATTCCCGCGGATGAGGGGCCTTCGCCCTACACTGGAGTCCATTTGTTGTTCAAGGATGCGATGCAAGTGAGTGTTGAGGCCAAGACGTTGGATTTTCTGGGTGGCGTTAGGGTTGGCAAGCGGGGCGTGCCAGGGTTCAACGCTGCGTTTTTTGATGCAGCAACGATGGATTCGATTTCGATTGGGGATTCGACGCTTGATTGCGAGCGTATTCGGATCAATGCTGATCCTGCTGGTAGTGTTGTCCGGGTGTCCGGTGCCAAGGCGAGTCCTTGGGAACTGGAGGCTGTTGATGGCGTGGTATTCCGCGATATGGGAGCCGAGAATGGGTTGCTGGTGGGGACGGCTAGCCGCGTGACCTATTCAAATTCCAAGGACCTCTTCAAAATCGATGGTTCTCCCAATCGACCGGCGTTTTTTGAACTTACCAATCCAGACGGTACGCCTCGCGCAAAGGGGACGGTCCGTACGATGACCGTGCGAGTCTCGACCAAGGAAGTCGAAAACATGATCCTGGAAAGTCTAGATATTGCAACGCCGCAAAATCGAGATATCAGGTGAGACCCTAGGGAGTGGGTTGGAGTACTGTCACCGTGCAGTCGTTCCACCGTGCAGTGATGGCTCATGCATCTTTAGTTCTCAGTGTCGTCGCCATTATCCAGCATGTAGTCCTTGATTTTCTTGTGGAGTGTGTTTCGGTTGATACCGAGTTTTGACGCCGCTTTGGTTTGGACTCCGCCGCAAGAGGCGAGTACCTGAGCTATCAATTCCTTTTCGATTCGGTCGACGATCACGGAGTGTATTTCTCCGGTGATTGCCCCGGCGTCATTTAATCCACGCATCACAACTTCGCGGGTCAGTGAGTCAAAGTCTCCGGTGGGAAGACGAGTGCCCGTTGGTAGCTCGCGAGAGGTGACGCACTTGGGCAAGAGTCCCAGGGTTAGTTCGTCAGTTTCAGCCATCACAACAGCACGTTCGACGTAGTTCTGTAATTCGCGAACATTTCCGGGCCAATGGTAGTCCTGCATTGCCTCCATTGCCCCAGGCCCTATGTGAACAACGTAACGATCATTCACTTCGTTGTAGTGTTCAAGGAAATGCGAGATCAAGCTCGGGATGTCCTCTCTGCGCCTTCTCAATGGGGGAATCTCAATGGGTACAACATTGAGCCGCCAGTAAAGATCTTCGCGAAACCTGCCCTCTTTGGATTCTTGCATCAGATCACGGTTGCTTGCCGCTATGACTCGTGCATCGGTGCTGAGGGTACTGGTATCGCCCACACGTTCGAATTCACGTTCCTGCAAAACCCGTAAGAGTTTCACCTGGAGGGTTAACGTTGTGCTGTTGATCTCATCCAAAAATACTGTGCCACCGTGCGCTGCTTCGAAGCGTCCGGTACGGTTGGCGACGGCTCCCGTAAACGCACCGCGCACGTGTCCAAAGAGTTCGCTTTCGAGTAGGCTTTCGCTGAGAGCTCCACAGTTGACTCGGACGAAGGGGCCGTTGCTACGGTGACTGAGTTGGTGGATCGCACCAGCGATAAGTTCTTTTCCAACTCCTGTCTCGCCGAGAATCAAAACCGACGCGTTGCTGCCAGCCACGCGGCGCGTCACTCGATAGACTTCTTGCATCGCTGGCGAATTGCCAATGATTCCGGGGATGGCGGGCACGCCAGAGCCCGACGATGAGGTTCCGAGGATCGACATAAGGTGATTTTGGGGCGGATGAAAGTCCGATACCGCGATCTGTGTTGCGTGATTCTTGTCGTTTTGACGCACATGTGGCGCAGACGATCAGGTGTGAAAATACCCGCATTTCATTCGTTCGGATACCAGACCGGCCATGTTTAGGCGTTTGGGTCGCTTTCCCTACCCAGAACATCCTTCTTGGGGCGTCATTCTGCGCTGGTTGGGCTCGGAACTATCCGCGGTCTGCCAATGCCTGAGCGGCTTCGGTTTGATAGGTCTGGCGGTCCAGAAACGTCATTTGGGGGATGCGACGGCTCTGCTTGACTTGTCGTCGCAGATTCTCAAGTTCAGCAGTCGAGGCTGGTTGGTCGATCCAGAGGGTAGGAGCACGCCATCGCCGACTGCTGAGATCTGGTCCCGTTGGCCCGTAGAAAACAATCGGTACCTGTCTGCCTCGGTCGAGCCGGCGAACGCTGTCAACCATCTCGATGGGAGGTAGGTCAGCCAGCTGGGTCTTGGCAAGGATGAGCCGTAAGTCACCACCACGCCGAATTGCCCGCTGAAGTTCTGCAACGCTTCGTACCACTTCAACGTCGAATCCGATACTGCTCAGCAGGGTTTCCGCTTGCAACGTTGTGTCAGACCTCGTCTCGACGAGAATTGCATTGGGCTTGTTGGTCAGTGAATTCATTTCGCTCAAGGTTCGCAATACAAAACTGCTACCAGGGAAGGCAGAGCCGTTGGCAAGTTCAGCAATCTTTAACGCCGCCTCAAAACGAATACGGGGTTCGGGAGAGGAAGCCGCTTTTACCAGTGCGGTGCGGTTGATTCCCGTGCCCCGTAAATAGGTTTGACGGTCTGCATCCGTTGCCGTCGCAGGATCGATGACGCGAAGCAGACCTACGGCAGCAGGCAGGTCGTAGGTGTTCGTTGCATGTTCAAGGGCATGTAACAAAGCTGCTGCATCATTCAAGAGCGGATATTGCTGCTTTGCATCCTTGACCTGTGATTCATCACCCCAGTCGGGGTCAAGCATCAACCGATAGCCGATCTCCGCGGCCAGAATGTCACTGGCTTCATTTAAGGTAAGGCCGCCAAGTCTTCGAAGCCGTGATGCTGCATCCGCAACATTCCGATAGGTCCCCAGGATCTGCTGGGTTGTTTGATGAGCAACGCCGGTACGCGCTTTATCAACGCTCCATAGCACTGTCCGGGAATCGTCGTTCTTCGTGAGTTCTGCTGCTGTCTCGCGTTCAGCAAATTTGATGAGCAGTAGTTCTCGGCCAGATGCCAGAGAGGGAACGGCGCCCTCAAGCACGATGAGGTTCTTCTCGCCGATGCTTCGTTCTTGGGGGCTTGAGTCCTGAGCTAAAGCAGCCGTTAGGAAATCAATTGTGTACTTGGAGCGATTGATTCTCGCGAGGCACTCCAATGCTGGAACTCGAACCTCTTCGGTTCCATACAATGCAAGTTGCTGTAGTGCCTTTTCACCTCCCGAGCCAAGCTGAAGCATGGTTCGGAGGAGTTGGTCGCGATTTTTTGGGGTAGGCGTCTTGACCGCTGCAGCAACCAGTTCAACGATCGAAGCCTGTCCGCCGGCCAGTAGGGCGCGGGTTGCGGCCAGCGACTTGTCCGTTGTTCTTGCGTCCAAGTCAGCGATGGCTTGACGCAGTCGAGCGGGGGCCTCGATTGTGCTCCGCGAGGCTTTGATAAGCATGTCTAAACCTGCCGTCGCCGATTTGCCAAGCGATGGCTCACCTCGGATCGCAATGAAGTTACGTGAGCCAATTTTCTTAGCCATCTGACTGAGCACTTCGTCAGAAGCGCCACTACCAGCAACGCGCGAAAGCAACGCATCTACCTCAGGCCATTGCTTTAGTCGACCGAGTGCCGCGATCGACTCAGCCAGTTCTAGGTTTCCCTGAGTTGAAAAACCCATCCAAAGATCAGCCAGAGGTGACCTTTCTGCGGGCGTTGTTGGAGCCTTGGCACTGTTTGCAGCGTCAGCCGGTTTGGCGGGCGTAATGTTCTGGGCTTGAACAAGGGCTGGTACCACGCAGACCATGGAAGCAATGCAGACGAAGACGAATGTTGAAATATGATTGCGGGTCGACATGCTTACGTCGCGTGGTTGTAGTAATTGGAAGCAGGAGACATGTCCCTCCATCATACTCGCGCAAAACCAACCGGAAAGCACTTGAGTGCTTTGCATCTCAGGTTGTTTTGCACCGGTTGCCGCGATTTTACGGCTAGATGGTGCTGTTCGGCCAATCTGGGTGCCGAGGGGACGCTGAGAGTATCGGCTGGTCAGTAGCACTGGCTCCAGAATGCCGACGGGGAGTACCGGTTGGGAGTGTCAGAACCATTGGTGCTGCCAATCGGCGAAGACGTAAGATCCTCCGGCTTGGCAAATTTGAATTGGTTTCATGTGTTTTTGCGGTAGTCTGCAACTGCTGGCCGAATACGGGCAGGGGAAGCAACGACTGCGCAAATGAGTCACTTGGGCATTGGATAGGGATCTGCGAACGATCCGAGGGCGCCCAGGCCGCCATCCACTTCGAGGTCTGTTGCTGTAACAAAAGAGGCTGCTGAACTGGTCAGCCATAGCACTGCTGATGCGACCTCATGGGGCTCGCCAATCCGGCCAAGAGGGTGACGATTACCAAGTGCTGCTGCACCTCCCTGTTCCGCCAAACTGGCACGGATCATTGGAGTGTTAATTGCACCAGGGGATACTGACAAAACGCGAACACCGTCGCGAGCGTACTCGACTCCCCATTGGCGAGCTTGCATGACGTTGGCGCTTTTGATGGGGCCGTAGACGCCGACCTCACGGGCTGTCCGATGGGCTTGCCCACTGGCAAGATTTATGATGACTCCGGATTGTTGCCTCTTCATATGTGGTAAGACTTCAGTGGCCATCCGCATGTATCCACATAGATTGACATCGAGCATTCGCTGCCAAACCTCTGGTGCAACGCGGTCGATGGGGTGATAGGATTCAGGTGGTTGGATTGCTGCATTGTTGATCAACACATCGACTGCACCACGTTCGTCAATCACCTTGGTCACAACTGCCTTGCAGTCTGCATCTGAGGCTGTGTCGCAGGGCAGGTACTTTACATCTGAGTTTTCAGAAGGTTGATGCCACGCAGGTGGTGTGATGTCTGCGACATACACATGAGCACCTGAAGTGGCAAAGGCGTGTGCAATCGATTCTCCGATTCCCGCGCTTCCACCTGTCACGATCACGACACGGTCAACGTTGTCAAATGCTACATTTCCGGAAGGGCGTTTCAGTGCCATGGATCACTTATTGCTGGGGTCAGAATTCTGTTGAGTGCTTTTGCTTTTCTGCTGGTTTGTAGCCCGATTGTTCTGTTGAATGCCGAATTTTTTCAGTCGCTTTTGAAGAACATTATCAAGTTGTTGCAGACGTAAGGCAAAATGAGGTTTCCCTACGAGGTTTGAAAATTCACCGGGGTCAGCTTTCATGTCATAGAGTTCTCGAGAGCCATCCCTGTACAGCATGTAATGCCAGTCGGGTGTTCGTAAAGAAAAGCCGCTGTTGAATGATAAGGCGCCAGGTTTTACTTGATCTGCGGTTTTGTTGAGCAGAGGCAACAAGCTGGTGCCCTGTACTTCATCAGGGATTTTCTGTCCTGTCAGTTCGCAAACGGTAGGGTAAATATCAACCAGTTCGACAACAGCATCCGATTCTCCGCTGGGTAGGCCCGGTGCAGATATCACCAACGGGACGCGAAGAACCTGTTCGTGAAGGTTTGACTTCTGCCAAAACTGATGGTCTCCAAGATGGTATCCATGGTCGCTAGTGAAAACGATGGCGGTGGAGTCGCGTAAACCCAAGGCATCCAACTCATCGATGATCTTCCCGACTTGTTCGTCCATGAATGAAACAGACGCGTAGTAGCCTGACCACATCCTTTTTTGATTGTCAGGGTATTTACCGATTGCGTTGGTTGATGAGAGTGTTTTTGCTTTTCCTAGTTTCGGGATGTCGGCCAAATCGTCGGTTTGTTGCGCTGGAAGCTGCATTTGCCGCCATGGATAGGGTTCAAAATACTGGCGGGGAGCCACCATTGGATAATGGGGGCGAACCAGACCGACCGCAAGAAAGAATGGGTTGTCCCGGTGTTCCCGCAAAAGCTCAATCGCTTTATTTGCTGATTTGAAATCGGGTTGGTCAGAGCCATCGCCATCATATTGAACCGTCACGAACATACGATGCGCCATCTTTGTCGATTCCCGTGACTCGAGAGCATCTGTAAACACATTCTGGTTCAGGCACGCATAATCTCCAGGAGTATGTGCTTCGAGTCCGGGCGAGTTGAACCGCTCGGTCCATGAGGAGGCAATATCTTCGCCATTGGTGCCAGCGATGATATCGCCCGGAACACGCATGTGGTAAATCTTGCCGACCCTGGCTGTGTACCACCCGTTGTCGCGAAAGTATTGGCCCATGTTGACTGTGCCAGTGCCTTGATAACGGCTGAACATAAGAGAGCGGCGTGATGGACCACATGACGTCCCCTGACAATAGGCACGTTCAAACAACATCCCTGAACGCGCCAGCTTGTCAATGTTTGGCGTTTTGCAGAATGCGTCTCCATAGCACCCGAGTACGTTGGCTCTGAGATCGTCAGAGATGATAAAAACCACGTTCTTGAGTTTCTGCGTCGACTCTGATGCGGTTGCTCTAGTTTCCCAGCAACTCGTCATTTGCAGCACAAAAATAAGGCTCAGTGGTGCGATCATCAGTGATGAAAACAAGGTGCGCATGCCGGTCATCAGGTGAGTGGGATAGGTTGTGATTCAGTGAATCAATGTAGCACGTCATGGGCACGGCTGCGCGACGCCATGAGAAGCACTTGGAGGTACGCGGAGCGTTCTGGGGCGGAAAGGTGTTTTGATCTTCCGTTCCCGCAAAATGGGTTCCATGAAATGGTGGCAGGCAACTTCAACCGTGATGCTTGGCTAAGTTCGGCGTAGAGGTAAAGGTGCGGTTCCGCAGTAGCCGTCGGAACGGCACCTGATTTTTGGGTGCGTGATGCTTGTACTGACGAATTTTGTTTGTTGTTCATGCTGTCCAGTGACTAGTGAATATCTAACCCATCCCATTTGTTCGCTGCCTGTGTGTCTTGTTCACCTCGATGTTGATTTGTGTTGAGGCAGCCCTTGTTGTCACTTGTTGGCTTTTGTATTGCATGGCTAGTTGCTCTGTTGGGCTTCTGTTTTCCCGTGCTGGTGGCGTGCCTCCCAGAGCACAGTTAGATTGCTTCGTCACGATACCCTCGGCGCGAGCTTCGTGTGTCGCTAAACGAGTGAGCAACTGCTGCGGTGCAGTCTGAGGTTTGCATGTCATTTGACGCAAAAAATCAAGGACGGCAGGATTGTTGCGTTCCATTGATGTGTCCGCAGTGAGCACTAGGTGCGTCTCTTGAATCTGTGTGTTTGGTGCAAGGTTTTGTGAAGTCGGGGTGGCAAATGCCGCCGAAAATGTCGTGCACGGGCGTAGCCGAAGGTGGCACGTGGTACCGGTAGGCAAAGGTGCCCTCGTAGTTGCGTCACCACGGAGGCATTCTGCTAACGACGGCTTGTTCG
>Ga0315322_10001807_pt1 | contig 16591 bp, 16 predicted proteins | sample M110021515metaG_FD_203461 | JGI IMG/M metagenome (GOLD analysis project Ga0315322, IMG submission 203461) | Ammonia-oxidizing marine archaeal communities from Monterey Bay, California, United States - M1 100m 21515 | ecosystem: Environmental > Aquatic > Marine > Intertidal zone | place: USA...
CCGATTCCGCGACCTTCCTGTCGCATATAGAGAATCAGTCCACGACCTTCCTTGCCAATAGCTTCCATGGCCGCCTGTAATTGCGGCCCACAGTCACAACGCAGGCTAAACAGGCAATCACCAGTCAGGCACTCTGAATGTATACGGCAAAGCAATGGCTCGTCTGATTCGCTATCACCAAGGACCAGAGCTACGTGCTCCTTGTTATTCTCCTTGTCTTCGAAGCCATGGATAGTGAATTGGCCCCACGTGGTAGGAAGCGCTGCTGATGCGACAAATGTTACTGACAAGGATTTTCCCCTGAAAATTCAAATACTGTTTTTAGTGATTTTACTAATTGCCCGTGTATTTAGTCAGGGCATCAATACGACAACGGCCTGAATACACAGGGCGGCCATTATACCTGCCAAAACATCATCTAGCATAATTCCTGTGCCACCCTTTAGCTCTTTATCCGCCCATTTAATGGGCCAGGGCTTGGCAATATCCAGTAGCCTGAACAGGGCAAAGCCGATAAAGGCCCAAATCCACCCCGGTGGTGCCATGAACATGGTGATCCAATAGCCGACAAATTCATCCCAGACGATTCCGCCGTGGTCATGAACCCCAAGATCCTGCGCAGTCTTGCCACATATCCATATACCGATAATCAAGCAGATCAGGACAAATACACCATATATCACTGGCGTCATGGCTGGCAGCAACAGATAAATTATCATCGCCAGCAGGGTTCCAGCGGTTCCCGGCGCTTTAGGCACAGTACCACTGCCAAAACCGAATGCCAGTATATGTACCGGATTTCGCCAGATTGATGTTGTCTGCCTGTTCATCTGTTGCGTTCTTCTATTTATTCTTCTATTTATTCTGTTGAAAGGGCGTTTAGAAATCAATAGTGCATATAGGCATGGCCGTCGAATTTCTGTTCCCTGCCATCATGATCGAGACAGCTTAATTTTTCACCTTCTACTATCTCACCAATGCAGCTGATTTCTTCGCCTATGCCGGCCGCTATGCTCTCCACCTCGGCACAATGTTGCTCCGCGACGGTGAAACACAATTCGTAATCATCGCCTCCAAACAAAGCCGCCTTGACCAGGTTGTCCGCTTCCACACAGCACTTTGCCGAATCCGAAAATGGCAGCTGCGGGAGGAATACGTTGGCTCCCACTTTACTTGCCCGGCATATATGACCCAAGTCTCCCAGCAGCCCATCGGAAATATCAATATTGCTATTGATCAAATGTTTTATCGCCTGCGCCAATCTAACCCGGGGCTGTGGCCTATAGTAGGCATCATCAAAATACTGTCTGCAGGTCTCCGGCAAATCCCTGTTACGAAGTGCGAAGGCTTCCCCTAAATGGGACTTGAGACCCAGGCTCAATAAAGCAATTGCCCCATCACCCAGTTTACCGCTGACATAAATTCTATCATTTGCTTTAGCGCCACTGCGCAAACTGGCCCGGTCCGGATCACACAAGCCATGAACCTGAATGCTAATATTAAGCAGGCCCGAACCGCGGCTTGTGTCACCCCCAACCAGTGGGCAGTTAAATTCCCTAGCCAGCGGGAGAAGCCCTGCACTAAAAGACTTCAACCACTGCTGGCTGGAGTCGGCAAGAACCAAGCCCATCGTAAAGCACAATGGTTGTGCAGCCATAGCTGCCATATCACTTAAATTGACCGCCAGCGCCCTGTTGGCAATCAATGAGGCATCGGCTGCGGATGAAAAATGGACCGTCTCCAGCAATACATCCATGGACATGGTCAGGACCTTGTCTTCGGGAATCCGCAGCAATGCGCCGTCATCCCCTATTCCCAGCTCTAACTCACTGCGGGGAAATCCGAGACCAGAGTCGACAAAATAACGCTGAATGATCTCGAACTCAGAAGCTGACATTGTTCTGTTCCGCTCAGGATTTCTTACGATAGGCGGCGATTTCCGGAGCCCTCAGGGATGTAGCCAATTTATCAAGAATGCCATTAATGTATTTGTGGCTCTCGGTAGCCCCGAATACTTTTGCCAGTTCTATACATTCATTAATCACTACTCGATAAGGCACATCAACACGATGAGCTAACTCATAGGTGCCTAGATAAAGAAGTGCTTTTTCGATGGGGTCCAGTGCGGAAATATTTCTGTCCAGCAAGGGTTCGAACTGTTGTTGAAGCGATTCTATTTGTTTGGGGATTGCGAAAAATACTTCCTGGAAATAGTCCCAATCCACCTTATCACTGGTCTCTTCACGAAACTGGGATTCGATTTCCTTTACATCGGCTTCTGCCAACTGCCACTGGTATAGTGCTTGCAAGACTAGTTGTCTGGCTTTTCTACGCTGGGCTAGCGGGACTTTCTTCTTCGTCTCAGGGGCTTTTTTTGCCGCAGGAGATTTCTTAGCGGGACTCACCTAGCTCTCCAACTGACGCAACAGACTTACCATCTCAACGGTGGTAATTGCAGCCTCTGCTCCCTTATTGCCTGCTTTGGTACCGGCACGCTCTATCGCCTGCTCGATGGTATCAACAGTCAGCACGCCGAAGGCTATCGGTTTACCACTATCCAGACTAACCTGACTTAAACCTTTCACACACTCGCCGGCAACGTATTCGAAATGGGGAGTTCCACCACGAATAACAGCACCCAATGCAATCACTGCATCGCAGCCTTCGTCCGCGACCAGTTTTTTGACCGCCAGCGGCAATTCGAATGCACCCGGCACCTTTACTATTGTTATATCCTTGTCCATCACGCCGTGACGACGGAGCACATCGAGTGCGCCATCCAACAAGCGGTCGACAATAAAGCTGTTAAAGCGACCAACCGCGATGGTGTATCTGGCAGATGCATTAGTAAAACTGCCTTCTATAGTTCTGATATTACTCATTTGTTGAACCCTAAATAATTATTCGAAGCTGGTTTTTCCAAACCTGCTTTCCAGACCTAGCTCTCGTCGCCTTTATCAAATTGCACAAAATCTACAACTTCAAGATCGAAACCGGTAACAGCATTGAATTTTGCCGGATAACTCAGCAGACGCATTTTACCAACACCTAGATCGCGCAGTATCTGCGAACCAGTACCAATAGTGAGGTCGTGTCCGGGTCGGCTGGCATGAATTAGCTCATTACCTGTTGCCAGAGCCAGATCCTGCTCCAAATCACGACCGTAATCTTTACCTGATAATAACACAGCAACACCTGCACCCTCTTCACTAATCTTTTTCAGCGCAGAGCTAAAGGACCAACTCGTGCGCTCTACGTTATGGACTTCGCAGACGTCGCGGAGAGTATTGGGAATATGCACTCTCACCAGCAAGTCTTTATCTACAGATATTTCACCTTTGGTAAAAGCCAGGTGAGTAGAGCCGCTAATGGAATCCTTGTATGAGTGAACTTCAAAGCTTCCATGCTCGGTTTTCACCGTATCGCTGGAAACCCGATCCACTGTATGTTCATTGGCTATTCGATAGTGAATCAGATCGACAATAGTGCCGATTTTCAGGCCGTGCTTCTCCGCAAACTTTTCCAGATCGGGCCGGCGGGCCATTGAGCCGTCTTCATTCATGATCTCAACGATTGCAGCTGAAGCCTGGTAGCCAGCCATTCTGGCAAGATCACATCCCGCTTCAGTATGTCCTGCTCGGCGCAGAACGCCTCCTGGCTGAGCCATGATCGGAAAAATATGACCGGGCTGAACAATATCTTGCGCCACGCTCTCTCTGCCCACAGCGACCTGGATAGTACGAGCACGGTCGGCAGCAGAGATACCGGTAGTTACTCCGGTGGCCGCCTCGATAGACACCGTAAAATTGGTGTTATAAGGCGTGTTGTTTTCATTAACCATCAGTGGCAGCTGGAGATGCTGGCAATGCTCTCTAGTGAGAGTCAAACAGATTAAGCCACGGGCATTAGTCGCCATGAAGTTAATATCTTCCGTACGAACCCGCTCGGCTGCGATGATGAGATCGCCTTCGTTCTCTCTGTCTTCATCATCCATCAATATAACCATCTTTCCCTGGCGTATATCGTCGATGATTTCTTCAATTGAATTCAATTTCATTTTTTTGTTCCAAAACATTCACTCTATTAGTGAATTATATCCACATTCTTTAGCTAACTAGTCTACAAAGCCGTGCTCGGCAAGAAAGTTCTTATCCACTGCAGTATCGGTATTGCCGATTTCGCCGGCGGTCATTAGCCGTTCCAAATACCTTGCAACAAGGTCTACCTCGAGATTAACTTTCTGCGCCGCAGAATAATCCCCTATTATTGTTTCTTCCTGAGTATGGGGAATAACATTAATGCTGAACCTTTCTCCCTGAACCTCATTTACTGTCAGGCTGGTGCCATCAATGCAAATAGAGCCTTTTGCAGCTATGTATTTCCACAAATTTGCAGGAACCTGAAAAGTCAGACGCTGGCTTTTTCCATCTGCTTTCGCGCTTACAAGCTCACCAACCCCATCCACGTGTCCACTTACGATATGGCCGCCAAACCTGCTGGTTACCAACATGGCTTTTTCCAGATTAACGCGACTACCCTGCTTAAGAGATCCCAGCGTGGTGCAGTCCATAGTCTCATTGGATACATCCGCGCTAAAACTACCAGCATTAAACTCAACTACAGTTAGACAGCATCCGTTAACGGCGATACTGTCCCCCAACTTTACATCACCTAGATCGAGCTCCCCCGCATCTACAGTGAGTCGCCATTCAGACTCTATCTGCTGCAGGCCCCTGATCCTTCCGGTGGCTTCTATAATTCCAGTAAACATGGTTTGCTGCGCAAAAATTCCAGTTTTTTAAAATTAGGTTGATAAAACCAGTTCTCTATTACCGGCGCTTTAATACCAGGATTAAGCAGTCGGAAATGCCCGCACCCGAATATCCGTTCCAATTGATTCGATATCACGAATCTCAAAGCTGAGGCTTTCTGACAGTGACTCAATTCCTGTTATATCTAGCAAGCCTTTTGCATCGCTGCCCAATATCTTAGGCGCAATATAAATAATAAGCTCATCTACCAGACCGCTGCGAATAAACGAAGCGCTAAGAATCGAACCGGCCTCCACTAACACATCAGTACAGGAATAATCGGAAGCCAGACATTCTAGCACATTTTGAAGATCTATCCCCTGCTGGCCCGTATCCGCCTTCACTATTTCCACGTTAGCAGCAAGGGTTTTATCCACATCTATATCACTACCAACGAAAATTTTTACCTCTCCCGGTCGCTGGAGAATATTCGCCTCGTCCGGTGTGCGCAGACTAGAGTCCACAACTACCCTCAGAGGCTGTGTAGACAATGTTTTTGAATTTTTTTGAAGTTGCTCTTCTTTGAAGCCAAGCTCTTCTACTCTCACGGTCATGGATGGGTCGTCTTCGAGTACCGTTCCAATTCCAGTGACAATAGCGCTGCTGATCGCCCGGAGTCGCTGAACATCTGCGCGCGCTTCTTTGCCGGTAATCCATTTACTTTCACCATTGGCGAGTGCAGTTCGACCGTCGAGACTCATAGCAAGCTTGCATCGAACATAAGGCAAGCCTTGTTCCCGTCGCTTGAAGTAACCTGAGTTTAGATCTCTTGCCTGACTATCGAAGTCCGTCAGCTGAAACACTTCAATGCCCGCCGCTTCCATTTTTTCTATACCCTTGCCTGACACATCGGGGTTGGGGTCTACACTGGCAACAACCACGGTCGAAATTTGCGCCGCTACCAAAGCATCGCAACAGGGACCGGTTCTTCCGCTATGGGCGCAGGGTTCAAGACTGACAAAAGCGATGCAGGACTTTGCCTGGCCAGAGCAGGATTTAAGAGCCATTATTTCGGCATGGTCTTCACCTGCCGCTTCATGCCAGCCCTCACCTACTACAGTCTTTCCAGAAACAAGAACACAACCTACGCGAGGATTCGGTGCCGCGCTGATTACATTTGCAGCCAGATCCAATGCTTGTTGCATATGGACAGGCCAGTCATACTGGTCTGCCCCGAGCTCGTTGTTAGGAAGAGATTTCATGTTGATGATTGACCGATAGCGAATTAATTCACCCGGCTTTTGTTAGCGCAAGCGCGCTTGGCAAACAGGAATAGCTAATATACTTAACCTATTTGGAATTGTCTTGAGAGAGACGGTCTATTTCTGCCCGGAATTCTTCTAGGTCTTTGAAACTGCGATAGACAGAGGCGAAGCGTACGAAGGCCACTTCATCCAAACCGCGCAATTCCTTCATTACCTGCTCCCCAACATCGCGAGACTGGATCTCTCTTTCGCCAGTGGCTCGCAGATTAGCCTTAATACGCGTTACCGCTTCTTCAACTTTTTCTATACTGACAGGTCTTTTTTCCAGCGCCTTGCTCAGTCCGGCGAATAGTTTGTCTTCATTAAAAGGCTCACGAACACCGCCCGCCTTAATAATGCGAGGCATAACAAGTTCGGCAGACTCATAGGTGGTAAATCTTTCTTCGCAGGTTATACATTCGCGTCGGCGACGCACATGATTACCTTCAGATACCAGTCTGGAGTCAATTACCTTGGTGTCTATGGCACCACAAAAAGGACAATGCATATAAAACCTATCGTTCTATTTATTTACTATTATTTATTAGCAGTCATCAATAACTAATCATCAAGCGCAAATATTATTTGTTATAACAAACTACACATACACCGGGAAATTCTTACACAGATCCAAAACTTTCTGCTTCACATCGTGGATCACTGCTTCGTCTTCAATATTATCGAGGACATCACACATCCATGAAGTGAGATCTGCGGTTTCCTGCTCTTTAAAACCTCTTGAAGTAATCGCCGGCGATCCGATTCTAAGTCCACTGGTCACGAATGGTGGCTTGGGGTCATTCGGAATAGCATTCTTATTAACAGTGATATTGGCACGCCCTAAAGCTGCATCAGCGTCCTTTCCTGTAATGTCCTGCTTAACCAGGCTCAACAGAAACAAGTGGTCATCGGTACCGTTGGATACCACATCATAACCCCGATCGATAAAGCCCTTGGCCATCACTCTTGCATTATTAAGAACTTGCTGTTGATAGCTTTTAAACTCTTCACTCATGGCCTCCTTGAAACACACAGCCTTGGCAGCGATGACATGCATTAGCGGCCCGCCCTGACTCTCAGGGAATACCGCAAAGTTTAGCTTTTTCTCAAGCTCAGGGTTGGCCTTGGCCAGAATCACACCACCGCGAGGACCCCTGAGAGTCTTGTGGGTAGTGGACGTAGTCACGTCCGCAATATTAACCGGGCTGGGATAAACCCCTGCGGCTATTAATCCCGCAACGTGAGCCATATCCACCAGGAAGTATGCGCCAACGCTGTCAGCGATATCCCTGAATTTCTGCCAGTCGATGACACGTGAATAGGCAGAGAATCCCGCCACTATCATTTTCGGCTTGTGTTCCTGTGCCAGAGCATTGACTTGATCGTAGTCAATCTCACCGGTTTCATTGTTCAGACCATATTGAACCGCGTTATAAATTCGGCCGGAAAAGCTCACACTGGCACCGTGGGTCAAATGACCGCCATCCGCCAGACTCATGCCCAACACCGTTTCGCCCGGCTTCATCAATGCCATGTACACAGCCGCATTAGCCTGAGAACCTGAATGGGGCTGCACATTGGCATAATCCGCATTGAATAATTTTTTAACCCTTTCTATGGCCAACTCTTCGATCACATCGACATGCTCACAGCCGCCATAATATCTCTTGCCGGGGTAGCCCTCAGCATACTTATTGGTCAGTACTGAACCTTGAGCTTCCATGACCAGCGGGCTGGTATAGTTTTCTGACGCGATTAATTCAACATGCTCTTCCTGACGGGTTCTTTCCGCCTCGATAGCCGCGCTGATTTCTGGATCATTTTCCGAAAGGCTGGTATCGGTCTTAAACATCTATTGCTCCGGGTCTTTGATTGCTGGTTAAGATTAGTATGGTTAGGCAGCCCCGAAATTGACCACTCTAGGGGTGGAAAACGGGGTATTTTGCGAAGGCGTTATTCTACATGATGGCTCCTGATTCATCATCAATATTCTCTCCCAATGAGGGTCATTTTTAGCAAAAAATCCCTCCCCCGAAAGACACTACAGCAGTATTGAGAAGTGCAAAGCTCGACAGCTCGTGATTTAATCCTGCCTGCAGACAATAGAGACTGTCTGGCAGGCTCCCTAGGAGTCAACCGGCGAATCAATTAGATACATCCTAGGAATACAAATGGCCCAGTTCGTCTACACAATGCATCAGGTTGGCAAGATCGTGCCGCCTAAAAGAGAAATCCTCAAAGACATTTCCCTGTCTTTCTTCCCCGGCGCAAAAATCGGTGTTCTCGGCCTCAACGGCTCTGGCAAGTCCACCCTGCTGAGGATCATGGCCGGACGTGATAAAGAGTTTAACGGCGAGGCCAGGGCCCAGTCCGATATCAATATCGGCTATCTGCCACAGGAACCGGAACTGGATGAGTCTCTCGATGTAAAAGGCAATGTCCAACAAGGCGTACAATACATCATCTCGCTGGTTGAAGAATTCAATGCCATTAGTGATCGATTCGCCGAGCCCATGAGCGATGAGAAAATGAATGAGCTGCTGGAAAAACAGGGTGATTTACAGAACAAAATCGACGCCGTAGATGGCTGGGAAGTGGAGCGCATTCTCGAACGCGCTGCCGATGCCTTACGTCTACCACCGTGGGATGCCGATGTCAGCAAACTCTCCGGAGGAGAAAAGCGCCGGGTAGCACTATGCAGATTACTGCTATCGAAACCGGACATGCTGTTGCTGGACGAGCCCACTAATCACCTGGATGCTGAGAGTGTGGCCTGGATGGAACGCTTTCTTCAGGACTACCCCGGAACCGTAGTTGCCATTACCCATGACCGCTATTTCCTGGACAATGCCGCCGGCTGGATTCTGGAATTGGACCGTGGGCATGGCATTCCTTATGAAGGGAACTACAGCGCCTGGCTGGAGGCGAAAGAATCACGGCTGGATGTGGAAGCCAAACAACAGGCCGCCCATGAGAAAACCATCAAGTCAGAACTGGAATGGGTAAGAGCCAACCCCAAGGGTAGACAGTCCAAGAGCAAAGCACGTATCGCGCGCTTTGAGGAACTGAATTCCCAGGATTTCCAGAAGCGTAACGAGACCCAGGAACTCTATATTCCCCCAGGCACACGTCTAGGGGATAAAGTTCTCGAGGTGAATCACCTGTGTAAAGGCTTCGGTGACAAAACACTGATCGACGACCTGAGCTTCTCCGTACCCAGGGGCAGCATCGTCGGCATCATCGGCGGTAACGGTGCGGGTAAAACCACATTCCTGCGAATGCTGATAGGTGACGAGCAACCGGATAGCGGCTCAATCGACATCGGGGAAACCGTTGACCTGGCCTATGTTGATCAGAGCCGTGACCAGCTGAATGGCGAGAACACCGTTTGGCAGGAGATATCCGACGGGAATGACATTCTTCATATCGGCAAGTTCGAGATTCAGTCACGCGCCTACGCCAGTCGCTTCAACTTCAAGGGCGGTGACCAACAAAAATTTGTTAAGGATCTTTCGGGTGGTGAACGTAACCGCCTGCATATGGCGAAGCTTCTAAAGCGTGGCGGCAATGTATTGTTGCTGGACGAACCCACCAACGATCTCGACGTAGAAACACTGAGAGCTCTGGAAGAAGGTCTGTTGGCATTTCCTGGTTGTGCCATCGTAGTTTCACACGATCGCTGGTTTCTGGACAGGATCTGCACCCACACCCTCGCCTTCGAGGGGAATAGCCAGGTGATCTGGCACGATGGCAATTATTCGGACTATGAAGCCGAGCGCAAAAAGCGCTTAGGCGACAGTGCTGAGCCTACGCGGATCAAGTATAAGAAACTCAACGACTAAACGCTTTCTGAAAGTTTTACTCTGTTTGTAGGTTCAGCTTTTGGGCTTGATTCTTCAACGACAGAACTACAGGCCGAGTTCCTCGCGCATCTTGGCAATGCGTTTTCGTAATTCTTCCGGCTCCAGAGGCTCTTCCATCTTTTGCGGAATAGGTGCGGGCTGCACTGTGTCGAGCTTTTCACCGTGCATGACTTTCTTGCAGATAAGCGTGTAATGGTATTCGAATACCGGAAAAGCAACAGACTCTGATTCGTTGCCAAGCAGAAACCATCCGGCAGCACGTCCTGCGTGATAAATGGCTGGATGACTCCATGCAAACTCCTTACGGGGAGGAGTAGCGGCACAGGCCTCAATATAAGCCTGTCGCGTTGAAGGCAGGCCGAAAAGATCGAGCCCGCTCTCGCAGGCAGTCACAATTGCCGCAATAGAGGGCAAATAATCCTGACTGCGAATTATCTTCTTGGCCGCCTGGACGATTTGCAGGGGAGAATAATCTTCCAGGCTGCTTAACCAGTATTTCTTGGCTATAACCAGACTGTCATTTTCGGCAAAGGCCTTATGGAACTGATTATGGTAGGCGAATTCAAACTCAGCAAAAATCTGATTAATCGCGTCCACGCGATCCATTCCGGAACCCTCCGAATGCTCGGAATCAGGCTCGGACACTGTGGCGGCTTCGATATCCCGCCCTGTCCTATTCTGCCCAGGATCGATCTGCGATGCGCTTGAACCTTTCTTCAATTCGCTGCTGACCTGATCCAACAAGGGTTTGATTTTCTCCATGACTTATATCTGCGTCTTCCAGTTGTTTGAGCTTTCGAGCCCAGTCCTGCTTTATAAATTGTAAGAATACGGTATTCCAGGAAGCTTTAACCTGCTGGCTATCTCTCCAGTACATTACGAATTCGGGAATCCTACCACGCGCATAGTCTTCATCAATTTCTGCCAGCTGCAATATTTCATAACACTCAGCACTTGGCTCCCAATCATTGGGAATTATCTTTGGCGTATCATCGAAACCGAATGACGCACTGAACTTCCCCCATTGTCGGCGGATATGCTCGATGAATTTAGTGTTCCACGCCCCCGCTACTATACCCCTTTCCCTCCAATAGAGAACAAACTCCGGGATAGCATCTTCGATAAAGCTAGAATTGATCCCCGCATTTACCAATATGCCGAAGGCATCTTCACTGGGCTTCCACTCAGCCGACATGGTTCCAGACTTCTCCCATGCGCCCTGTCTGCTCTGCTCTTTACGCCACTCTTTAATAACATGTTTATAAAAGGCATTGCCCCAGGAGAACCTTGCCTGGCCACGGTCGCGCCAATAGGAAACAAACTCAAGTACCAGACCATGGATGAATGGCTCCGGGATGCCCTGTTGAAGACATTGCTGAATCCAGTTCTGATCCGGCTGCCAGCCGGCATCAATTAATGCAGCCGCTCCACTAGACGGGCTCGGCCTTGGAGGAATCTGTGCTGCAGGAAGCAGGCCTGGCTGCACTGCATCGCCGGCGGGCCTGGCTTCGTCAATGGCAAGGAATATGCTTCGCGGAGAGCTGGCATTAGCCTCTACAGCAATCAGACCCAGACTCTGCAAATTCCCCTGCACTCTTTTGATATCGATAGCTGCCCAAAAAGGAAATGCATCCTGCAGGTCCTGATCGCTGAAACTTGCAAACACAAGGTTCGGACGGGCAGATAATTGTTGGGCTGGCCGGTGATCGATCAATTCGGCCAACAGCTGCAACATCACCGCTTCTTCCAGACCAATGGTGGAGGCCAAAGTCGGGGATATAACCAGTGGTCTCTCAGGTAATAGTGATGATGTCATTTGAATGTCTTTCTATGCCCCGCAGGAAAACCTGCAGTTACTAGCTGTGGTGTTTAATTCTATCTGCTTGATAGCCTGGCCGGTCGGAAGTTGACAACAGAGGCTCAGCCTTTTGGCGTTTCCTTGGTGTTCCTTGAGAAACTCTCACTCTTCTGAGACATATGTTCTTATGACAGAGCTGTTTTTCTTGAACTACTGGCTTTGATTTACTTGGTATGAAACCAGATAAATACAGAAATTTACGAGAATCCTAACACGGTATAATGCATAAGACACTGTCCCGAGCGACACAATAATGGTTGAATTGCTAATTAATTTTTCAGGATCATCACGCAGCTAAAAATGTCTGACTTACACACAAACTATCAACAGCTTGTTGATAATTTTGTCCGCCAACAGTCACTGCCGAAAGCTTTTCGGGCGGATGCCGAGCAGTGGTTCATCCCTCTGGCTGGCGAGTTAGCTCAATGGATCGAACAGGCAAAAGGTAGAACCCTGATACTGGGAATCAACGGCGTCCAGGGGACTGGCAAGTCTACCCTCGCCCAATTGCTGGAAGTGCTTCTGAATGCCGAGGGATTGGAGACTATCGTGCTCTCTATTGATGATTTCTACCTGTCCGGCAGCGAAAGAGAAAGTCTGTCTGAAACTGTTCACCCTCTTCTGCGCTCGCGAGGAGTGCCGGGAACCCATGACACTACCCTGGCACTGCAAACCATCGAGGGGCTGAAAGCCTATAAATCAGGACAGGAGATTCTGCTGCCCCGATTTAACAAGGCTGAAGATGAACCACTACCAAGGGAAGAGTGGCCCGTAGTAAAGAAACAACCAAAATTAATTATTTTTGAAGGCTGGTTTATGGGTGTGCCACCACAGGCGGAGAATCAGCTAGGCGAACCGATAAATCAATTGGAGCGGGAGAAAGATGCAGACGGGAGTTGGCGACGTTATGTGAACCAGCGACTCGCAGGTGACTACCAGCAGTTGTTCGCGCAATTGGATAGTCTATTGATGCTCAAGGCCCCTGACTTCGAACAGGTTTATCAGTGGCGACAGAAGCAGGAGCGCAAACTCATTGCCAGCCTTGGGTCATCCAAGGCTGAAAGTGATAGCAGCGGGATAATGAACGAAAAGCAACTGCGGGATTTTGTTGTGCATTTCGAGCGCCTGTCGCGGCACTGCATCGCAATCGTTCCCGAGCTAGCCAACAGAATCTACCTGCTCGATAGAGAACACCGCATAGAATCCTGCCTGCAGCCCCTACTCCATAATTAGCCCATAACTAGGCAATTAATAGGGATCGGGGAATGCGCTATGCCTCCACCATCTTCGGCTTGCGGGTAAATAGCGGTTGTATCCAGACTCTGGCAACCAGGCCCGCCAGTAAAACGGCTGCTAATTGACGCCACAATGCCGGGTTCTCCCCGTGCTCCATCATGGATAGCTGCAATGGCCATTGGAATGCCGCGTACAACTCATTGAGCACCAGGCCGCAGACAATAGCGGTAGCGATTACTCCCACCAAATAGGCCAGCAATGATCTGGTTCCAAGTTGTTCCTTAATCACCCCCATGGTGGCGATGTTTGTAGCGGGGCCGGTTAACATAAACACTAGCGCCGCCCCAGGAGAAATACCTGCAAATAGCAGTCCGGCAGCAACAGGAGTTGATGCCGTTGCGCAGATGTACATTGGCAAACCGACAACCACCATTACCAACATCGCTACTACACCATCACCCCATTGCAGGAAAAATGATTGAGGAACCAGCGCTGTGATGATTGTTGCGGCCCCTAGTCCGATTAGCAGCCATTTCGCAGTGTCCGAAATCATTCTGCCGTAACCGTATTGTACAGCCGCAATTAGTTTTTCCCCCAGGCCGGGCTCCTCTTCAGCCACTTCACTGACGGCGGACTCTTTCTTACTGGAGCAACAGCTGCTACAGCTCGCAGTTTCTTCAACTTCGTTTTCTTCCTTATCAAAGCTGTTAACCAGAATGCCGGCGAGTATGGCACTGGTCAAAGCGCCGATGGGCCTGGCGATGGCATATATGGGACCAAGCATGGCGTATGAGAAGGAGATCGAGTCCACTCCGGTTTCGGGAGTAGCTACCAAAAAGGAAGACGTGGCACCTTTTGAAGCACCTGCCTTGCGCACCGCCAAAGCGGTTGGGATTACCCCGCATGAACATAGCGGTAGGGGAGCGCCAATAAAAGCCCCCTTTACGATCGATACAAAGCCGGGCTTTGCCAACTGCTTGTGAACCCACTCGCTTGGTATAACTTGCTTGATAATACCTGCAAGCAAATAACCCACTAGCAACCAGGGCGCACTCTCAATAACCAGATTCCAAAAAATACCTAAAAGATTCATCGCTAATTACTCCGACTCAATTCTATTGTCGCCTTGTTTTCTAATCTCACCTTCTTCGAGGGCTTCCATAATAGAGCATTGGGTAGCAAGCTCGGGGCCACCACAGCAGCTCTCCAATAATATCTGCAAGGTCTGCTGCATGGACTGCAATTCTTCTATCTTGTCGTTAACCTCGTCCAGCTTGTGACGGGTAATGTCGGTAACTTCCTGACAGCTATGACTGGTCTTATCCACTCTGATTGAGAGAAGCTGTCCGATATCATCCAGAGAAAAACCGATATTGCGTGCCGTCTTTACGAACTCCGCACGACGCACATCCGCTTCGCTGTAGTAGCGATAGCCGGCTTCACTGCGATTGCTGGCACTAATCAGACCATTCTTCTCATAGAATCTCAGGGTGTGGGCCGAGAGCCCGGTCTGTGCTGCTAATTCACTGATTTTAAGCATGGAGAGCCACCTGTAATAGCCAAGAATCGGGCTTCTGACCCCATTCCACTGCAGACAGTATAAGCTTAGAGTCTACTCTAAGGTCAACACTTTCTTTATCCATGCTGCAATATCAACGATTTCCGCTGGACACACAGAATGCTCCATGGGGTAGCTATGGTATTCGGGCCTGAAGCCCCTGCCCTGCAGCGTCGTCTGGCTCTGCTGGCCGAGAGATTCAGCGACCACCGGGTCATGGCTGCCGTGACATACCAATATGGGAATATCCTGCTGAAGTGCATTGACCTGCACAGTATCAGCTGTAGCAAAATAACTGGACAGCGACATGATTCCAGCAAGTGGCTTGGCAAAGCTCAGACCAGCCTCAAAGGCAACCGCCCCGCCCTGAGAAAACCCCGCCACGATAATACGACTACTATCTACACCTCTCTCAATCTCTCGGTTAATCAGGTCATGAACCCATGAAGCAGATTGCTTTAGCTGCTGGTCATCCACATGGCGGTCTATATCCATCTGCTTGATGTCATACCAAGCCGGCATGACATAACCGTTATTAATGGTTACCGGAATTGCAGGAGCATGAGGAAAGATAAAGCGAATGGCAGAGACATTTGGCAGCTCCAGCTGCGGCACGATCGGTGCGAAGTCATTACCATCTGCTCCCAGACCGTGTAGCCAAATCACAGAGGCATTTACCTCGACGCCCTTGGGCCATTCCATTTCAATAGCGGGTAAATATTCCATAATGTTTCCTGTTGCCTGTGTGCTGATTTATCAGTTTTGTATCGCCCTATTCTAACAGCTTGCTCTCTGGCTTCGCAGAAATTCCCATTTACTCCAAACTGACCCTGAAGTATAAACAGCAGTATAAGAAGGGCTGCCCGCTCATACTTATTCGAACCCGGATCGCGATATTCACTGTTTGCAAAATAAACCCTGTGAAAAATCGCAGGCTCACAGGAAATCACTCAGATGAAAAACAATAACAAGCTAGCCATAAGCGTCAGCATTTTATTCTGCCTGACATTTATCTCCAATAGTGCTCTGGCTCAGGATCATAGCGATCCGCGCTGGGTTACCAGCTGGGCCACCAGCCCCAGCACCTTACCGGGCTCGGATGATGACGGCAGCGACTTGCAAGACCAGACTGTACGACTGATTGTTCACACCAGCATTGGCGGTGACAGCATGCGCTTGCGACTGTCCAATTATCACGGCACTGGCCCCGTGGAGATTGGCGCGGTTAGCGTCGCCCTGCACAATGAAGAAAGCACTGTCATAGACAGCTCGGCCGAACAGGTACTATTCGCCGGCATGGGCGAAACAACAATTGCCCGCGGGGCAACGGTATTAAGTGATCCGCTGGATTTTACTGTTCCCGAACTCAGCAACCTGGCAGTGAGTATTTATCTTCCGGGGGATAGCGGATTTTTAACTGCCCATGCCCTATCCAACCAGAACAACTATGTATCCACTGCCGGTAACTTCACGGCCAGTACCGAAATGGCTGTAGATTCGGAAACGCCTGCCTGGTATCTGCTAACAGCTATCGATGTGATTGCGGACGAAGCTGTCAGCGCATTCGCCACGGTGGGCGACTCGATCACCGACGGTTGGGGCTCGACTGCCAGCACCAATAATCGCTGGCCCAATCATTTCGCCCGCAGGCTTTACGCCGCTATGCCAAACAATAAGTTCGCCATCGTCAACGCCGGCATTAGCGGAAACCGGGTAACAACAGAGGAAAGTCCCATGTTTGGGCAGAACTTGCAGGCACGCTTCGAGAGGGACGTGCTGGCTCTGAGCGATGTGACTCATATGGTACTGATGGAAGGAATAAACGATATAGGCATGTCTGCAAGAGCTGAAGATCCGGTATCAGCACAGCAAGTGATTGCCGGTTATCGCCAGATTATTACCCGGGCCCATGCCAACGGCATCAAGATATTCGGAGCAACTCTTACACCCTATGAGGGAGCGGCCTACTATACCGCTGGCGGCGAGATGACTCGTCAGCAGGTAAATGATTTTATCCGCAA
>Ga0315322_10001809_pt1 | contig 16586 bp, 10 predicted proteins | sample M110021515metaG_FD_203461 | JGI IMG/M metagenome (GOLD analysis project Ga0315322, IMG submission 203461) | Ammonia-oxidizing marine archaeal communities from Monterey Bay, California, United States - M1 100m 21515 | ecosystem: Environmental > Aquatic > Marine > Intertidal zone | place: USA...
TTTTTCTACTAGGCCTAATTGTACTTACAAGACCAATAAATGGATTAATTGTGTTTATTATCCCTTTTGCATCTGGTAATTATATTACGTTAAAACAGGGGATTATTTTTGGTTTTAGAAACAAGTTATGTTTACTTCTAGGTATTAGTATTTTTCTATGCATTGTTTCAATTCAACTCATTATTTATAAACTTTCAACCGGAAGTTTCTTTATCTATGCATACGTAGACGAAGGATTTAATTTTCTTTCGCCGCATATTACCGCTATTCTATTCAGTTATAAAAAAGGACTATTTCTATACACTCCAATATTTTTAGTCGCATTTGTAGGATGTTATTTTTTTTGGAAAACTTCCCGATTTGAATTTTTCTCCTGGATTGGGTTCTTCTTTTTAATCACATTTGTACTATCCTCTTGGTGGATGTGGTATTACGGTGGCAGTTTTTCTTCTAGGGTTTATGTTGAGTACATTCCCATCTTTATGATTCCTTTAGCAATCTCTTTGAATCAGATAAAGCGAAGACCTTTCAAACAAGTTTTTCTTTCATTAATTGTAATCCTCATCATTGCTTGTCAAATCCAAACTTATCAATACAGATATTATCAAATACATTGGTCTGAAATGAACAAGGAAATTTATTGGGCTAATTTTATGAGAATAGACCGTTTAATTAAGTAATTGAACTCTAATAGCCTACATCTCTTGATTGTGGAAGCTCAAAAATAATCGTTCATAGAAAAATTCACAACAACGTTTAAAAACAAGTGTAAATTTTAAATTTCACGGATATCCGTTTTATAAATATTGTGAATTGTACTTATGTTTGGGACAGTTCATTTGCGTACAATAGAATCGCAATTAGAATTACCATAAATGAAAGTAAGCCATACTAGGATTTAATATGTCAATTGAATAATTCGAATTGGTGCAGCTTCTACTATTAACTATTTGAATAACATGAATTCTTCACTTAAAAAAATTTTGCTGGAATGGGTTTCTTTACTTACCATAAGTGCAATCGTCGGAACATTGGTTTGGTGGCTAATGATTTCTTGATGACTACCCTAAAGCTCTTTCTTTTCGACCCTAACGTTTCTATTACAACCCCTTTTGACTAGAAATATCATTCACGGATTACCGTTCATTTCAGCAAAAATTCCATGTTCACGGAATACCGTTTTAATCTGATTAACGATGCGTCTTAACTTTAGCCATTAAAATATGAACCCTAATTAACATTAATTACGTATTAAATTCTACTTGCTCACTCAGGTTTGATACCTTAACAAAAGCATACTGATTAACCCATCTTTAATCATGAAAATAAATAATACCTCCTTAAATTGTGGTTCATTGAGCAATCTGAAATCTATTTTTCTGATTGTTGGGTCAATATTTATTGGGCAAAACACTGTATTATCTCAAAAAGGCCCAGGTGGTGTCGGCACAACTGACGGAACATCTAATTTATCCCTCTGGCTCGATGCAGGAACTATTACCGGAATTGCCAATAATGCCAACATGACGGGAACTTGGGAAGATTTATCTGGAAATGGATATGATGCCATCATTGGCACAGCACCTCAATATAAATCTACTGACGGCGGAAATGGACTCCCATCTTTATTTTTTGATGATAACAATAACGAATTTATGGTTGTGCCGGAAAATTCAGAAATTATGCCTACTGAAGAAGTTTCCATTTTTGTAGCAGCCAATTTTGAAAGTGGTAGTGATAATTGGGCTTCTATTATTGCTTCTTATGACGATGATGCGGGAAACGACGGTTGGGCATTTGAAAGAAACGGTGGAAGCAACAACATGAATTTCTGGGTGGATGATTATACCAGTATAAATTGCGTCCTCCCAATGACCTACAATCAAGATGAAGTTTGGTCCATGGTTTTCAATACAACGGACAATGTTGGTTACGCTTACCTAAGTGAAAACACCTGTAATTTTCCATTTAATGGCCCGTTGGATTATCATGGAGGTGCCAATGACGACCTACTAATTGGAGCAGGTGCGAATAATGGAGGACCAGGCTATTTTATGAGAGGTGACATATGCGAAGTCATTGTATATGATATCGCTGTAAACGATGCACAGCGAATAATCATCTCGAATTACCTAGCAGCAAAATACGAGATTGCTTTAAACAACTATGACATTTATGACGAAGATGATAACGGAGATTATGATTTTGAGGTTTCAGGAATAGGACGAACAGACGCATCAAACATACAAGATGATTCTCAGGGTTCTAGCATGCTGCGCATTCTAAACCCTTCAAACCTGGGCAATAATGAATTCATGATTTGGGGTCACGACAATGGAATTACTAATGCAACAAATACAACAGATATACCAGCAAGTGTAGATGCTAGGTTAGATCGCGTTTGGAGAATCAGTGAACGAAATACAAGTAATACTTCAAATGTAAACGTTGGAACCGTTGATATGCAATGGGATCTTTCCTTTTATCCTACCCCAATAACCGCCGGTGATCTTGCACTTCTTATTGACACCGACAATGACGGTTCTTTTACAGATGAAAACCCGATTACTGGTGCGACACACTTAGGGGGTGATATTTACCAATTTTCTTCTATTCCCGGAGGTGGCGCAGGTATACAAAACAATAGGAGATTTACCCTGGCAACCACTAATTTATTCCAAACACCATTACCCATAAATTTATTGACGTTCGAAGCATTGCAAAATCAAGACCATGTTGAGCTTAGCTGGATGACCGCTCAAGAGTTAAACAATGATTACTTCACGTTAGAGCGATCAATAAATAACATTGCTTGGTTAGAAATTGCGAAAATTGATGGTGCTGGTACTTCAACTAATTCTATTACTTATAGCTTTAATGACTACACCCTTGGAACGGGACTAATTTATTACCGTTTAAAACAAACCGATTATAATGGCGCTTTTACGTATTCTGAAGTTAGAACAGTTCATAGTGAAGATCCGATGGAGTTTAACTGTTATCCTAACCCCAGCAATGGAACAATCACCACACTAATTAGAAACCCCCAAGATGCGATCTTAGAAGTCTATGCTGCTGACGGTAGAATTTTATATAAGAATGATGCGCCTTCTGCTTTAGGCGAAAAAATTCAGCTCAAAGAATCAGGAGTGTTCTTAGTTGTTTGTTCGTCTCGTTTCGGAAGACTCTCAAAGCGAGTAATAGTTGTCAAAGATTAAAAACGAACTTTTCATTAAATCTTACCAAAAATAAAAGAGCGTCATATAGAATTACTTGATATTTCTGATGCCTTCATAATCAAGGCAATTTTCTTATTACTCGACGTTGTGATATCAAATATTGTATACATCCGACGTAAAGATGAACTAACACCTTCTATGCTTAACGAAACATTTTCAGCTATTTCCTTATTGGAAATTGAAGGGTCTTCAAAAATCAGGTTTAGTATCATCCAAGCAGATTCACCCAGCTTTGATTCTATTACCTTTTCAATCTTTAATTTATCTAATTCTAAAGCTTTACGATTCCCCGGTTCAGATACTGAGAGCGCAACACCTCGCATTTTTAAATCAGAAATTTGCTGTAAAAGAAGGTCTCTTTCATGTTTTGCATTTGCGTAACGTCTTCTAAAATAACAGGCTACAATAAAAATAATCACCAAGACAATTACTATGTACATTGCCATTATCTTTAAATAGTCTTGACTCTTTTCCATTTCTTGATTCATTCGTCTTCGCTGATCCTCTATTATCCAATCTGAATAATCATGCATAGCTAAATCATAATCAAAACCGCAATGCGCAAGAACTACAGTATCTCCTTCCTTCATTACATGTAACAAGCGATAAATGGTATAGCCCAGTTTAGCTTCCGCATCGTTAGTACTAAATTCCATATCGGAATCTAAAATAGATTCTCCCGTTATTTTTTCTACTAATTGGAACTTCCCTTCATTATTGGATTTTTCAACCAAAAATTCAGCTCCTTGAACAACCTTTGCAACTTTACATCTTAAATAAATCAGACTATCTATGATTTCCGTCTGGAAGTATTTTACATAATCATCAAACCCGTTTTCGGTTTGACTAGAAGCCGTTCCAAACGTAAATCTAACGCCATGCTTTAGATGGCTCACATTTGAAAATTGAAATTTTCCTGACCTCATTAATTCCTTTGAAGATAAAGGAGTGTCATTTAAAAATGAACCGTCATTATCGACATCGATTAACATCACTACATTCCTTAAATCTAAATGGTGGTATTCAGATAAATCAACCACCACATTCACATTGCCTATATCAGCTTCAAGTCCAGACAAATTGGTTTCTGAAATACGCCATATCTTATTTAAACAGCCAGGAACTCCACTAGGAAGTTCAAGCTGTTTCGTTTCTTCCCAACTCAGCTCTTTATTTGCCCAAAGAAAAAACTCCCCATTATTTAAATCGCTTGGAGCGTCCACACATACAATGCCAGACCCTCCTCCAGAGCTAATATAACGTGATCCATCTAATTCTTGTCCAAAACCATTAAGATCATTATTGTAGCCCTCATCCTCAAATGGGTACAAGTCGCCTTCAATTGAAAGAAGATATTTTGTAGCTAAATAATTTTCAATTAATCTCCTTTCTACTTTAGAATTGCGTTTATTAAACATAATAATTTCGGCAATACTCCCATCCAGATGGCTTCCGGTCCAGCCAATCCATAGACTAGACCTGTTTCTCGTAATTGAATCTATTGCATTGTGCACTCCCTGACTTTCTCCTTGCGCTGAAAATTCTAAGACCGAATTACCATGATGTAAACTGACCAAGTTCCATTCGTTGTATTCAAATGGTGCTTTTATACCATTCGCTTCAAAATCTGTAGTAAATCCAATAAACTCTTTTAAAGTATCATTCCTACCAATACCGTATCCATTTTCCCAATTAGCTCCGGTCTCTTTTAAAACAAAACCTGCCCAACTTTCACTTTCTTCACTTATTTTCCCTACAACATAAAGCGAAAGCTCATCTGGTGACATAAGGGCATTGTCCGGAATAATAAGATGTTCGCCCCATTTTGAATCAAAATTAATTACTCCTCTTTTGGAATTAAAGTCCTGGGTAAATTTCGGTCCAATTCCTGATTCCGGGACCGCATGATTTCCATGGCCTGAACGATCAAGCCACAAGCCAACATGCACTCCACTATTTTGTTGTATGTAATCAGCATCGAGCCATAGCAACAAAGGAGAATTGCCATCTAAGCTTCCAACACCAGCTGGACCATCTTGCGCCTGACAGGTCCATGATATTGTAAATAGCAGTAATGGAATGATCAATACCCTCATAATCTATCTCGCTTAAAACACCTTTCTTTTATTCGTAAAAAAGGAATAATTGTTACCTAAAATTAACCCTATATTGAAATAATATATCTGATTTGACTTTCACCCCTTAATTTGTTAACTCCCATTATTGTGATAATAAACTTATAAAATCCGATATCATGAGTTGTTTTTTCAAATCCCATTATATCCAATCCTTAAAATTAATCTTATTTGAAAATCAAATATTCAGAAAAATCTAGCATTCCTCAATATAATTAAAACAATTTTTAAACCTTGAGTGAGTTCCATTAAATGAAATATCTTTAGCTAACTTAAAAATTGCCAAATCAAAAAATAACCATAAAAGAAATATCTCATGAAAGAATTTAAGAAATTTATTAGTAAAGGTAACGTAATGGAAATGGCTGTTGGATTAATTATGGCTACCTACTTTGGTGCAATTATTAAATCTCTGGTCAATGATATCATGATGCCACCAATAGGAAAATTGCTGGGGAATGTAGATTTTGCCGAACTTTCTTACGTCATCCAACCAGAGGTGTTAGAGTCTGCAGATGGTGTCGGAGATGGTATCGCGGAAGTAGCAATTAATTACGGTCTTTTTATCAATGCAATCATTACTTTCTTGATTGTCGCTTTCTCAATCTTTATGGTGGTAAAAGCATATAATAAAATGAAGGAAAAACTAGAAAAGGCGGAAGAAGAAGCACCAGCTTCTCCACCAGAGCCTTCTAAAGAAGAGATCTTATTGACTGAAATCAGAGACCTATTAAAGAAATAAATTCACAAGAATTTCTTTGAAGATTTAACAAGTACCCGTATCTATCATGGATATGGGGTTTCTTATGTATGACCTTTTTGCTGCGACCCTTGTAAATAAATCTGCAGCGTTTATGGCTTTTAACTAATCGAGTCAAATTGACTTTTTTTGACTTGCACATTATAATTCTTAACTTTAAATAACCGCCATCTAACTAATGAATAGAATTGATTAGCCGCAATTACACCTAGAAACCAACTGTATCTCCGTTAATTCTATGGAAAAGCTGGATCAAATCCGCTCATTAAGAGGCACAATTGTATGCCGTTATGAAGTTGTTAAATACCTTGTTTTTCAAATGTCTTCTAGGTTCAATAGGAGTATTATTTTATACCGTAAGTTGTGACTCTGATGCTGCAAAAGCACAAGTTGATGGTAAAGAAAAAGTCACACAGAAAGTATCCAAGCCGCTGCTGGAGCTGCTAAAACCGCACGAAACAGGCATCGAATTCACAAATATTCTGGATGAAACAAACGAAGTAAATTTTTACCGTTGGGACTACCTATATAATGGTGGGGGCGCAGCCATAGGCGACTTGGATAATGATGGTTTGCCTGAAATATATTTCACAGGCACCATAGTAGCTGACAAGCTTTATAAAAATAAAGGGAATTTCGAATTTGAAGATATTTCAGAAACGACTGGAATCAGTGCCTTTGGAGGTATCAAGACTGGTGTTACCATGATTGACATTAACAACGATAATTTACTTGACATATATGTTTGCCGATCAGGATTTTTCCAAGACAAAGATACCCACAAGAACTTACTTTTTATCAACCAAGGAGGACTCAAATTTAAAGAAATGGCGAGTGCATATGGCCTAGATGACAGCGGTAATTCGATTCACTCAGCCTTTTTCGATTATGACAAAGACGGCGATTTGGATTGTTACATTGCAAGTCATCCAGAATTTCGGCTGACTTACAAAGCAGTCTTTGAAGGAATAGCCGACCCAAAAGATAAAGTAAGTGACAAATTATACCGCAATGATAACGGTAAATTCGTTAATGTAACAAGAGCAGCCGGAGTTCAAAACTTTGGCCACGGACTCGGTCTTGCGGTTAGTGACATGAATCATGACGGGAATACTGATGTGTATGTCGCTAATGATTTTCAACTACCTGACTTTTATTATGTCAATCAAGGAGACGGCACCTTCAAAGAACAGTTAAAAAACGCATTCCCACATTGTTCTTATTTCGCAATGGGAACTGACGTTGCTGACTTTAACAACGATGGATTACTTGACATTTTTATCGTAGAAATGTTAGCTGCAGATAATAAAAGAAAAAAAACCAATATGGCATCGATGGATGCTGACCTTTTTTGGAAACATGTAAAAGCTGGGTTTCATTATCAATATATGCGAAATACACTTCAATTAAATAATGGAAATGGCACTTTCACTGACATTGCAGATTTTGCCGGTGTTCGAAATACCGATTGGAGCTGGGCCCCTATTTTCGCGGATCTGGACAACGATGGATTGAAAGATTTACTGGTTACCAATGGCTACATCCGTGACACACAAGACAAAGATTACTTAATTAAAACGTCAGCTATTGCAGCTCAACGTGGTGGCGAGATGTCATTTGATGAATTACAAGAGCATATGAAAAGTACAAGAATAGCCAATTATGCTTATCGAAATATGGGGAACTATAAATTTCAAGATAAATCCGAAGAATGGGGTTTTAGCTTCTCAGGATTTTCAAATGGTGCCTCTATGGGTGATCTGGACAATGATGGAGACCTAGATATTGTTGTCAACAATTACTTTGACCCTGCTTGTATCTATAAAAATAATGCGTCAGAAACTGCTACAAATAACTTCATTCGATTCAAATTCGAAGGACAAAAGAATAATAAATCAGGACTCGGGACTAAAGTCACCTTACACTCCAATGATGGAATTCAATATCAAGAGCTACAGGTAACAAGAGGTTTTCAATCCTGCGTAGAACCTTTATTACATTTTGGCATTGGTCCGAAAACAAGCATTGATTCGGTTACGGTTGAATGGCCCGATGGAAAAACACAAAACTTAACCAACGTCCTAGCTAACCAAACTAAGATTGTAAAATATGAGTCTGCCATTGTAAATTCAAACTCAGAAAAACCCATTGAAAAAGGACTATTTAGGCCTATTGGACCAAGTACAGGTTCTATTTTTAATCATGTTGAAAATGAATATAACGATTATGAGAAAGAAATTTTACTTCCTCATAAAATGTCACAGTGGGGACCTGCTTTAGCCATTGGCGATGTTAACAATGACGGGCTTGATGGCTTTTATATCGGCGGAGCAGCAGGTCAGTCAGGAGTTTTATTTGTTCAAGATGGGCCTATGAATTTGACTACGATTTCGTCCTCAACTTGGTCATCCGATGCCAATTGCGAGGATATTTCAGCCCATTTCTTTGATGCAGATAACGACGGTGATCAGGATTTATATGTAGTTAGTGGTGGTAATGAATTCGAAGCTGGTTCAAAGGAGTTGCAGGATAGATTATATATCAATCAGGGAAATCGAAATTTTACCAAAGCGCGCGATGCTCTGCCTAATATGCCAACAAGTGGTGGAATTGTAGCTAGTGGTGATTACGATAACGACGGAGATATAGATCTATTTGTAGGTGGTAGAGTTATTCCAGGTAAGTACCCATTTTCTCCACGTAGTTATATTCTTGAAAATTTAAATGGCAAATTTAAAGATGTAACATCGGAAGTTGCACCTGAACTTACTACTCCAGGACTAATTACATCAGCCAAATGGTCTGATTTTGATAGTGATGGGTTTCCAGATTTATTGATTGCAGGAGAATGGACGGGCGTCTTTGTATTTCACAATACTGAAGGAAAATTAGAAAACATTTCTGAAAAGTCTGATCTTGACAAACACGTTGGCTGGTGGTTTGATATTCACGAAACCGACATTGACAAAGATGGTGACTTAGATTATGTTATTGGCAACCTCGGACTTAATTACAAATATCGTGCAAGTAATAAGGAACCTTTTCAAATCTATTGCCATGACTTTGACAAAAGTGGGAATGTCGATATTGTATTAGGTTATTACAATGAAGGGAAATGTTTTCCAGTACGAGGAAGACAATGCTCCAGTGAACAAATGCCTTTTATAAAAAAGAAATTTCCAACTTACGATGCTTTTGGTGAAGCAAGCATTTTTGATGTTTATGGAGAAAATCTTCATGACGGTCTGCATTATAAGGCAACTGATTTTGCTTCTTCCATTTTGCTCAATAATGGAGATGGTAATTTTGTAATAAAACAACTTCCAGCAGAAGCGCAATTCGCACCAATAATGGGCATAATTAGCGACGATTTTAATTCCGATGGGCATACAGATCTTCTTATTGCAGGGAATTTACATGTTGCAGAAGTTGAGACACCAAGAGCGGATGGAGGCACTGGAAGAATATTACTCGGAAATAGTAACGGTACATTTGAACCAATAAGTGTCTCAAAAGCTGGGATATACTGCGCTCAAGATGTACGAAAAATCAATAAATTGTCAACAGGCAAGGGAAATCCGCCCATTATCATTATTGCCAACAACAATAGTGGAATTCAATTATACATCCAAAATCAGTGAGGTCTGAAAAAGTAATCTTTCCTCTAAAACAAAAATTATTCTAGCTTAAGAAGGAATCACATCAGATTTTTCAAATAAAAAAGCCTTTTGAGAATCAATTGAAAGAAACTTCAATGAACTCAAAAGGCTCTCAGAATTTTTTAGAATTTCAGAATATTAATCCACATCACATGCACTGCTGCGCACAAAAAAATGCGACATACATCCTTAACACTAGTTAAATTCTAATAATTTCTAGCGGCGTACAATAAGGTCTAGATAAAATTGTCACCTAGAACCAATCTGTCGCCAAGATAAAATAGTACTCTTGACTATGCTTTACCTAAAATACGGAACATACCAGTTCCACACTCAGGACATTTTCCCTTCATGGCTTTTCTACCATTTTTCATAGTCACTTCGTTAGCATCTTTGATGTCTCTTTTGCTTTTACACTTTACGCAATAACCTTCCATAATCGTTCTAATTTTTGTTCATATTAAGTTAAAACCAATTTAGGTTAAATTGAGCACGAATTAAAATTATTTTGTACTTACTTCTGAACAAATTTAATTTCATAAACAAGCACAAGTTCTTAACAACGCCTATTTGTACTTGCTAATTAATCCTTAAAAACGACACAAATGACTATAATACAGCATGTTATAGGTGTTTTATTTGTCAGGACGTTTTATAAATAAAAACAGCCATTCTTTATAAATAGGAAACTTTTGAATACTCTAAAAATGTGAAATACGCTGTTTTTTACCTGTTATTTTATCTTTCTAGGGCACAAAACACATACAAAAAGTGGTTAAAATCGCTGCAAAATAGCAGAAATTGAACCAGGTTGATTTTCTATTTTATTACACCGAGGTAAAAATCAGGTAGAATTATTGACCGTATTCCCACCTTAAAACGGTCTTTTTTCATCCCTTATATTATCTAATTATGGAAAGTTCTTGGCAACCATCAAAAATAGCAACCGTCTTTTTTTTAGTTAACCTTAAAACCCCCACCAAATGAAAAAATTTACTTCTTCTATTTTTTTGATTGCCTCATTTTTAATGTCTCAATCTCAAAGTTGCTTTGACTTTGCCTCAGTTCCACCCGTTGCGTACGGTGATAACGTACTGTACCCAGCTGGTTCGGTAATCCTATCGAGCAACGATATTGATATTATAAAACCCTCGGAAACCTTTGGAATATTTCCCATGGAAGGATTTGATATTTTAAGTGTCGATTCTACAGGTATTTATTTTGTCAATCAGCTCGATATAGATGTTTCTAATGTACCGTACTCCTGTAAAGAACTAAGTTTCGAGCTTTTTTACAACGGAATTGCCGTAGACGGAGACACCGTCTCTTTTGGGCATTTTGCACTTCCTCCACTCCCCTACGTAGGAGCAGGATTTACTGTGGATACAGTCGCTGCCAACTCATACATCATCACTGGGACTTTCGATGTAATTCATGTCTTTGGATCAACAAGTATACTAAGTAATTTATGTGTAAATGAATGTGCTACTGGAGGCTGCTTTCAATTCCCCAATTCAACAACCGGTCCGTACTCCGATAACACTTTGTACCCTGCTGGTTCTGTAATCCTGTCGAGTAACGATATTGATATAATAAAACCTTCTGAATTATTTGGAATATTTCCCATGGAAGGATTTGATGTTGTAAGTGTAGATTCTACAGGTATTTATTTTGTCAATCAGCTCGATATAGATGTTTCTAATGTACCGTACTCCTGTAAAGAGCTAAGTTTCGAGCTTTTTTACAACGGAATTGCCGTAGACGGAGACACCGTCTCTTTTGGTTATTTTGCACTTCCTCCACTCCCCTACGCAGGAGCAGGATTTACTGTGGATACAGTCGCTGCCAACTCATATATCATCACTGGGACTTTCGATGTAATTCATGTCTTTGGATCAACAAGCATATTAAGTAATCTCTGCGTCAGCCCATGTAACACAACTGAGATTAGCGAGGAAAGATTAACAAATAATGCTAAAGTCTATCCTAATCCTTCTTCAGGACTTCTCATGATTTCTGATATCCCTGATCAAGCTAGAGTCATGATCTATGATGTTTCAGGTGTGCTTCTTTATGACAGGTCTTCAAATGCAGGAAAATTACAAGTTGACTTGACTAATCAAAAGTCAGGCACATATATTATACGGGTTAGTTCAAAATCAAAAATTTATCATACGAAATGGATAAAGTATTGATGTCAATACTAATCTTTTTGATAGCTTATTCCATAGACCCAGTCATTTTGGTTGGGTCTACCCATTCATCGTATTTATCAGCTGGCACGTAACCCAGGCGAATCGCTTCTTCACGCAAGGTAGTGCCATTGGCATGAGCAGTATTTGCAATCTCAGCAGCCTTGTAATAGCCAATTCGAGTGTTTAGAGCCGTTACCAGCATAAGAGAATTATTTAGCAACTCGTTTATCACAGGACGGTTTGGCTCGATTCCAACAGCACAATTGTCATTAAAGGAAACGCATGCATCTCCAATTAATCTAGCGGATTCTAATAGATTAGAGGCCATCATGGGTTTAAAAACATTTAACTCATAATGCCCTTGCGTTCCTCCTACTGTTATCGCAACATCATTACCAATAACCTGTGCACAAACCATCGTAATTGCTTCGCATTGAGTTGGATTTACTTTGCCTGGCATAATAGAAGATCCTGGTTCATTAGCTGGAATGATTAGCTCGCCAATTCCTGACCTAGGACCTGAAGCCATCATTCTTATATCGTTAGCAATCTTATTGAGAGAAACAGCAAGTTGTTTAAGAGCCCCATGTGTTTCCACAATTGCATCATGAGCTGCTAATGCTTCAAATTTATTTCCTGCCGATACAAAAGGATGTCCTGTAAAACTGGCGATTTTTTCTGCTACCAATTCCGAATACCCATTTGGAGTGTTTAGTCCTGTACCGACTGCCGTTCCTCCTAAAGCCAATTCCGACAAATGAGCTAACGTGTTCTTCAAAGCCTTTAGCCCGTGATTCAACTGGGACACATACCCTGAAAATTCCTGCCCAAGAGTTAAAGGTGTAGCGTCCATTAAATGCGTTCTCCCTATTTTAACAACGCTCATGTACTTTTCAGCTTTACTTTTTAGGGTGTTCCGAAGCTTTTCAACACCCGGAATAGTATTTTCCACTACCATTTTATATCCGGCTATGTGCATCCCTGTTGGAAAGGTATCATTAGAAGATTGGGACTTATTCACATCGTCATTCGGTTGCAATGTCTTTTCTCCTTCTCCTAGTTTTTTCCCTGCAAGTACATGAGCTCTATTAGCAATAACTTCATTGCAATTCATGTTACTTTGAGTCCCTGAACCAGTCTGCCAAACTACCAAAGGGAATTGATCATCATGCTGTTTGTTTAAAATTTCATCGCAAACCTGACTAATTAAATCTCTTTTGTTTTCATCTAAAACACCCAGTTCGCAATTGGCGTGGGCCGCTGCCTTTTTCAAATAAGCAAAACCATAAATCACCTCTATAGGCATAGAAGCGGATACCCCAATTTTAAAATTATTTCTAGACCTTTCGGTTTGCGCTCCCCAATATTTATCCGATGCCACTTGTACCTCGCCCATGGTGTCTTTTTCAATTCTATAATCCATCGTATTTAATTTTTATGTAATTTTGGTCTATCTTTAGACCTCTAAAATAATCAGAAATGGCCATTAAGTTTGGATTAGTAATATTTATGTTGTTAGCCGGTATGGCTTTTTGGATTTTAATTTTTCTCGCTAGCCTTATCCCAGGCTGGATAGGGCTCAATTTAAAGGAGTATCTCGAAGAAAATGTATTAAAGAATAAAAACCCCTTTGAGGGAAGAGATTAAATTTTATTTCTTAAATGTTAAGTGGCTATCATAACGTGATGGCCTTTTTTAATTGAAAAATAAAATCTCTAAATTAATTTGCAAAATAATTCTGGAGGCCGACCAACAATTGCCTGATTTTTATGCACTAAAATGGGCCGTTGTATCAGTTTCGGATACGCTACCATTGCACTAATCCAATCCTCATCACTCATTATTTTTCCTCTGAATTTCTCCTTGTAAATCGCTTCTGTTTTTCTCACGAGTTCCTCAGCCTTAAAACCAAGCTGTTTAATCAACAAAGAGAGCTCTTGAACCGTCAAACCGTCCTTTAAGTATTCTACAATTTCAAACTCGCACTCGGCATCTTGAAGTATTTTTAACCCTTCTCTACTTTTTGTACATCTTGGATTGTGATAAATTTTCATTTTCTTAAATCTAAAGATTAGTTCAGGTACTACCTGATCAGGTGCACATAGCTGGAAATAATTCGATCTTCATTTGAACATTGATCTCTGTATATTAACTCGTAATAGTATATACCTGCTTCCAGTGCATTGTCATTAAAAATATTGGTGCCGTCCCAAGGTTTTGTATGGTCAACACTTTCGAATACTTTTTTACCCCACCTATTGTAAATTGTCCATGAATAAACCGCTTCTGGGTCTACTCCAGAAAATTCAATTTGATCATTTTTCAAGTCACCATTAGGAGTGAATACATTTGGAACTACAACCTCCGAAACATCATTGCCTAGAAAGGTCAGTGTATTATTAATCGTTTCTGATTTGTTACAATTGGTATCTACCGCATACAGAGAAATAGTGTAATCTCCTGGTATAGTGTAATAATGATTAACCGACGTATCTAGATAAATTGTTCCGTCGCCCATATTCCATATTAATGAGTCCGCGCCCGTTCCAGTAAATTGTAAATCAACAAACATCGTATCAACTCCGCATGGTGGTGGCGGCACAAAATCAATAGAAGCTGAGAATGACTCTGATTGATTAATCTCCACCGTTAAATAAGTGGTATCGGCAATATTGCAAGTTGATGAATCGATTGCGACATACATCACATTGAAAAATCCCGTATCTGTAAAAATATGAGTTGGACTATTTAAGTTTGAAGTCGTACCGTCTTGAAAATCCCAAAAATTGATTGGCGGGGCAGGTGAACCTCCAGAAAAGCTAACTTCATAAGGCGGGTCACAAGCCAGAACATTGGGAAATGCAGTAGCCGTAACGACCACAAAATTTTGAATAAAATCAATCGTGTCGAATATGGTTGTATCTGTCATGCACACAAGATCGTACGCAGTTAACGACATCACATAATTCCCCAATGTGGTATAATAGTGCAAAATAGCAGTATCGTTGGTGTAAACTGTACCATCTCCCATGTCCCAAATAAGAGAATCTGCACCCGTTCCCGTAAAAGCGGCAGCAACTAAAAGGGAGTCATTATCAGCGCAAGGGTCTATTTCAGGTATATCAAATTCAGCAGAGAATTCTTCCTTTAAAGTAAGGTGCACGTTAAAGTATGCTGTATCAGAAATATTACAAGTATTAGAGTCAATGGCAACATACATTACGGTATATGATCCTGTGTCCGCGTAGGTATATGTTGGATTCAGACTGGTTGATGTCCCTGAGCCATCTCCAAAATCCCAAAATGCATTCGGGACCGTTCCATCACCTGCAAAAGGAACATCATAAGGCGGTTCACACAACAGAATATCCGGAGGAATACTTGCAATTGCTTCCACTCCCAAAAAGTTAAATCCAAATTTTATTGCGCCTAAATTACAATTAGTGCTTCCATTAACCGAGCTCCACACACCCGGTGTCGTTGGAAAACTCGTTCCACCACATGCAGCACAAACAGCTTGATAAACATTTCCTTCTTTATCAAATCTGCTTGTTCCACCGTCGACGTGCTCTGATGCGACATTGCTTCCAAGAAAAGATCCATACAATTGCGAAGCTGCGTCTCGCTCCATTACAAAAAAGTAAAAGTCACTACCGTCAGTTGTAGCTTGTTGTGCATCTGATGTTACCGGCATTCCGGTTGTCGTTCCGCCAGCAGTTGCGAATGCATTGACCGTTCCGCCCCATCCAGAGACGTAAACATTTCCGCAATTATCAACTAAAAAAGCTGTAATTGAAATATTAACTTGTGATCCAGTGCCTGAACCAAAAACTGTACTGTAATCAACCGTAGCAAAATCATTACTCATTTTATGAATAAACTGTTTTGCATTCGCATTACTAAAAGCTGCACTGATTACTGGCCAAGCACCTAGCGATTGCCCGGTAGTATACACTGCCTCCAGTTCATCTAATTCAAGAATAAATGTTTGATCGTAACTGGTTGTTCCTAAGTAAGTAAGCTCACTTAGTGCACCGTCGGTACCGTTTAATCTCGCAACAAATCCGTCATGAGTTCCACCATGATATGCTGGCCCAATAACGCCTGTAGTAGTAGCTAAGCCTAAACTTTGCGTACCTCCGCAGAGATAAGCATCCCCTGAAATACCACCAACGCGAACGGAGTAGAAACCGTCTGTAGACGAACCACCGAGATAAGTTCCCCAAATCATTGTGCTCAGGTCGCTGGAAAGTTTTACGGCCACACCATCCTGTCCACCAAAGGAGGTCTGGCTGTAGCTTCCTGGAGTGGTTGGAAAATCTGTCGATAGCGTTGATGAAGCTACAAATACCTCATCTAAATCATTGACAACGACCTCTCCCCTTATCTCATCACCATAATTATAAACAGAATTCACATTAAGGCCATCGTTACCTGATCCCCCAATAAAAGTACTTTGCATTAATGCTGTTCCAACGTTGTTCAGTCTGAAAATTGCCATGTCAGAACCCGTTGAGAATGTCAGTGAGGCTCCAACCACCGACAAAAAACTACCGCCATTAAAAACCTCGTCATATGAGCCAGAAGTAGTCGGGAAA
>Ga0315322_10001815_pt1 | contig 16560 bp, 18 predicted proteins | sample M110021515metaG_FD_203461 | JGI IMG/M metagenome (GOLD analysis project Ga0315322, IMG submission 203461) | Ammonia-oxidizing marine archaeal communities from Monterey Bay, California, United States - M1 100m 21515 | ecosystem: Environmental > Aquatic > Marine > Intertidal zone | place: USA...
AAAAAATACAAAAATTGCTGATATGATGGCAATTAATGTCGTAGAACCAATTGCAGTTAAAGAACAAATCATCAAATCTGCAACTGAAGCAGCATGTATGATACTAAGAATTGATGATGTTATTGCCGTATCTGGTGGACCAGGTGGCGGTGGCGGCATGCCTCCAATGGGATAAATTTAGTTAAAACTTAATCCTACTAGTTTTCATAAATTATTGTTGCACAAAGTTGGTATTGATCTAGGTGGTACTAAAACTGAAATTATTGTTTTGGATGAAACCCTAAATGTTTTAGAAAGAAAAAGAGTTCCTACACCTAAAGATAATTATGAAAAAATTATTCAAAATATCGTTAATTTGGTAAATGATGTATCACAAAATATTTCTGATTTTTCTGTCGGCGTTTGTTGCCCTGGCGCAATTTCAAAAAATACTGGTCTTATCAAAAATAGTAATACTCAATGTTTGATTGGTAAATCATTAAAAAAAGATCTTGAAAATAAATTAAAAAAAAATATTTCTATTGAAAATGATGCAAATTGTTTTGCTTTATCAGAATCCAAAATGGGTGCTGGAATTGGATTTGATTTTGTTTTTGGTGTAATTTTAGGTACTGGTGTAGGTGGTGGAATTGTAATTCATAATTCTCTTCATTGTGGAAGAACCAATATTGCAGGTGAATGGGGTCATCATACTTTACATCAAAATGGAAATTTTTGTTACTGTGGTAAATCTGGTTGTGCGGAGACATATCTAAGTGGACCTTCCTTGGAAAAACGTTGGAATCAATTAACTGGATTAACTCAATCTATGCCTGAAATTATTAATAATTTAGATTCTGAAATTGGTAAATCTTGGAAAAATGAATTTTTAGAAAATTTTGGTTATGGTCTTGCAAATGTTATTGATATTTTAGATCCTGATGCAATTATTCTTGGTGGAGGATTATCAAATATTGATTTCTTATATGATGAAGGAAAAAATTCCATATATTCAAAAGTATTTTCAGATATTGTTGAGACACCAATTTTGAAAAATAAACTTGGTGATTCTTCAGGTGTATTTGGAGCTGCACTTTTAGATTAATTATTGTGGACATCCTTCCATTTTTGCAATAAAATAACCGTTTGTCATAATTTCAATTTCTACATCTTCTGAAACTGATTCTGAATGACAAAATTTGCATTCTTCACTAGTTACTATGGATTCCTTTTCATTAATTGATCTTAACCATTCTTTTGCAAAAGAAATTGCTTCTTCACTATTTTTTTTATCAGTGATTACATCAAAATGCATTGTATGACCATCTTTAGCTTTTACATATGTGTCAAAAACATGAAAAGCCATTTTTATCACTAATTATTAGTGTGTAAATCTCTAATTTCAAGAGTCTTGTCTACAATTTGATTAACATCTACATCTAATTCTGTAGTAATCAAAATTAATCCTGCCCCTCCAATAGGTATTGTAATTCTGTAAATTTTTTCATATTTTGCTAATGCAAAAATTGGTGTTCCGATTTTGTCTGCAGTTTTTTTCCTTGTTGACCAACGGTAAATTGCTTGTGACAATGATGTTTCAGTTTCTTCTCTTGTTAAATGAGATTTTACACCTGGTTTTATTTTATCATGTAATTCGCCATAATCATAAACTGCTGCATATCTAATATTCTGATTCAACTCTAAAATTTCATCGCAGATTTTATCATAATTCATAATTCATCACTTATTGTGGCTCAATTGTTGCTGGTGGTTTGCTTGAAATTGTATATGTCACCCAGGTAACATCCTCAATTTCATTAGTAATTCTATTACTCATTTTTTCTAATACCCCATGTGGTAGTCTAGTCCAGTCAGCAGTCATTGCGTCAATAGAATCTACCACTCTAATCATAACTATGTTTCCATATTTTCTCTCATCTCCAACTACTCCTACAGCCTTATCATCTCCCACTGCTGCATATGCCTGCCAAACTTTTGTATAAAATCCAGATTCCATTAACTCTTCTTCAACGATTTTACTAGCAATCTTTGAAATCTGCAATTTTGTTTCAGTAATTTCTCCCATAATTCTAACTGATAATCCTGGACCTGGAAATGGGTGTCGCATGAAAAGTTTTTCAGGAACGCCTAAAATTTTGGCAATTTGTCTTACTTCATCTTTGTATAATTCTCTTAATGGTTCCAAAATTTCCAAATTTAACCAATCTGGTAATCCTCCAACATTATGATGCGATTTAATTACATCTGCTGGACCTTTTGAAACTCCACTTTCAATTACATCTGGATACAAAGTTCCTTGTGCTAACCATTTGAATGGACCTTCTTTTTCAGCAAAATTCGTAAAAACACGAATAAATTCTTCACCTACAATTTTTCTTTTCCGTTCCGGATCTTCTACTCCTTTTAATTTTTCAAGGAATTGATTTCCTGCATCAACTGATGTGAAATTCACTTTAAAATTATTTTTGAACATTTCTTCCACTTCTTTTTCTTCGTTTAATCTTAACAAACCATTATCAACAAAAACACACTTGAGTCTATCTCCAATAGCTTTGTCAATTAACAGTGCTACTACTGTAGAATCTATTCCTCCACTAACACCACATAATACATTTCCATCAATTTTCGAAATTTTTTCTATTGCTGAATCGATAAAACCTTCCATTGTCCATTCTTGTTTTGCTTTACAAACTTTTAGAACAAAATTCTTGAGAATTTCAGTACCTTGCTCTGTGTGAACTACTTCTGGATGAAATTGAATTCCATATACAGATTTTTCATCTGATGCAATTGCAGCAGCTTTAGCTCCTTCTGTATGCCCAATAATTTTGAATCCTGATGGTATTTCTTCAGCTTCGTCACCATGACTCATCCATGCACGAACAGATTCACCAATACCATTTAACAAATCACTGTCGTTATCTATTGTTAAAAGTGAAGAACCATATTCTTTGTTGGCTCTTTTTACTTTACCTCCAAATTTATCTACAATTAATTGATGTCCGTAACAAATTCCTAAAAGTGGTAAATCCATTTCAAAAATTTTATTTTCTGGTACTGGAGCTTCTGAACTATAAACACTTGATGGTCCTCCTGAAAAAATTATTCCTTTTGGATTGTGTTTTTGTATTTCTTCATAACTAATATCAAATGGTACTAATTCTGCATAAACAGAAAACTCTCTAATCCTTCTACAAATTAAATGACTATACTGTGAACCAAAGTCTAAAACTAAAATTTTATCCATACAATCACTTACTAATATTTTCCAACATCCTAGTTAATGACCATCCTGCTGTATTGATTAATTCTGTTACTCTTTGTTTTTCTCTATAATTTTTAATAATTATTTCTCTTATATCAGTCCCATTTTTATTAATAATGTAATCAATAATTGATTCTTTTTGGATTTTTCCATTTTCTGCTTCCACAAAATCTTTTTTCTTCATCTCTCCAATTATTCTGTCTAAAAAGAATGATTTGAAAGGTGGTGTATCTGCATTAATCAAAATTTGTTCATCTAAAATAATTGAAACTTGTTCTGGTGTCACATATGCATTGGCAATGATTTTTCCATCATTTCCTCTTTTAATTGGAATTGAGTTCTCAACTGGTTTTGATATTTTGATCTCTTCTTCAGGCTCAATTTTTGTATCTAATTTAGATGCCTTAACAAAACTAGAATCTTTTAGAAACCCATCTAATACAATGATATTTTTTTCTAACATCTCTATTCCTTCCTGATGTTTATCCACTTGTTTCATTAGATCTTCTCTTAGAGCAACTATTTCTTTTACTTGTTCTTCAGAAAATTTCATAATTTAATTAATCAGTAATGGGTATAAATGCATTCTAGGTAATTATGATATCCAAGTCTTTGTATGGTATTTTTTTAAATCCTTTAATTGCCATTGATGTAGTAAATAATTCTGATTTTGTGATCGTTGCTAACCACATTAAAAGTTCTTCACCTATTTTCAATTTTTTCAATTTTATCTTTCTGTCTGATTTTTTTGTATTTGAAAATTTACCTATTCGTGTTCCAAAATCCATACCAAAAAGAATAATTTTTTTTGCATTAAAATGACTTGCTAAAAAAACACCTCTATCTCCATCTGTAAATCCTCCAAAATTTTGAATTTTATTAAACGGTTCTGTTTGAGTTGTTCCAATACAATTTTCAATTTTTTTTACCATTTGTAATTTTTCAATATTATCTCCATGAGCATGTACTACAAAAATTGATTTTTTCTTTGAAATTTTTTTGATTGTGTTTTCATCTCCATCTAAATCTGTTACAATGATGTCTGGAATTATTCCATTATCTATTAATGGTTTTAAAGAACTATCAGCTGCAATTTTTATAGATTTTTTAAATTTCTTTAATTTAGGGATTGCAAATGATAATGATGGTCCAGAACCTATAACAAAAACTGTATTTCCTTGAATTAATTTTTCAATTTTTTCTATATTCTTTGTTTTTCTTAAAATTGAGTCAAGAATTATGGCTGATTCTTTATCTTTTTTTTCAGAATATTTCAATTCTTTTAAAATTGATAGATATCTTGTTTTCCAACCTGAAATCATCATATAACTCAAATTGTATGAGGTTTTGATAAACTATATGGCAAAAATTGCAAATATTTCTGTTGGAGGACAAAACCCTGTTAGGATAATGGGAATTTTGAACACTAGTCCTGAATCATTTTATAAAAAATCCATTAATACCAGTCGTACAAAAATCAAAAATGCTGTAATCCAAATGGAAAATGATGGTGCAGATTTTATTGATGTAGGTGGAATGTCTACAGCACCTTATTTGTCAACAATGATTTCTGAAAAAATAGAATCTAAAAGAGTTCTTGATGCAATTAAAATTATTCAAAATTCTACTAATCTTCCAATATCTGTTGATACCTGTAGATCTAATGTTGCTAAAATTGCTTTAGAAAATGATGTTGAAATAATTAATGATATTTCAGGATTAAAATATGATAAAAATATGAAAAATGTAATTTCCAAATTTCAACCGTCATTAATTTTATGTGCATATGATTCAAAAACAATATTGGGAAATTCAATTAATTCTACAAAAAAACTTTTTAAAACTAGTTTAAAAATTGCAAAAGATTGCCAAGTACCAGATAAAAAAATTGTACTGGATCCTGCAATTGGATTTTTTAGAAAAACTGGAAAAGGTAAATTTTTTACAAAAATTAAAACAGACTGGGTAGATAGAGATCTCTCTATAATTAAAAACCTCAATTCTCTTAAAATGAAATATCCTATTTTGATTTCAGTTTCAAATAAATCCCTAATTGGTAATCTTTTACAAAAAGAAAATCCTTCTGATCGATTATTTGGATCTATTACTGCAGAAGCAATATGTGTTTTAAATGGAGCCAACATCATACGTACTCATAACGTAATGGCTACTCGAGATGCTATTACAATAGCTACAAAATTATCAAAATAACGCAAAGGCTTATAATCAATTTTTAACTTTTGAAACAAGGTTTCATTGGAATTTAAAGAAGGATTAACATTTGACGACGTTCTTCTTGTACCCAAATATTCCGATATTACTAGTAGAACTCAAACAGATCTTACCACTCAATTATCTCGAAATATCTCTCTAAATATCCCATTTGTGAGTGCAAATATGGATACTGTAACTGAATCATCTATGGCAGTTGCCATTGCTCGTGCAGGTGGAATTGGAATAATTCATAGATTTCTAACAATTGAAGAACAAGCTGATGAAGTTCTAAAAGTTAAACGATCTGGAAGTGTAATAATCGAAAATCCTTATTCAATAACTGGAGACAAAACAATTGAAGATGCATTAGATTATGCTGAAAATCAAGATATTTCTGGACTACTAGTAGTTGATGATGACTCAAAATTAATTGGTATTGTTACTGAAAGGGATTTACTATTTGCAAATTCTAAAAGCCTTATTCGAGATGTAATGACTAAAGATGTTATCACTGCAAAATCTGGTGTGTCAATTGATGATGCAAAAGAACTTTTACACAAACACAGAATTGAGAAATTACCTCTTATTGATGATTCAGGATTGGTAAAAGGTTTGATCACCAGTAAAGATATTACAAATAATGCTGATTATCCAAATGCATCAAAAGATAGTAAAGGTAGGCCTCTTGTTGGAGCTGCAGTTGGAGTAAAAGGTGACTTTTTAGAAAGAAGTGAATCTCTTTTAGAAGCAGGAGCTGATACTTTGGTTGTTGATATTGCTCATGGTCATAGTGAAAATGCAATTAGTACTGTTAAACATATCAAAAAAGCATTTCCTGATTGTGAATTAATTGCAGGAAATATTGCAACAGCCCAAGGAGCTGAAGACTTGATGAAAGCAGGAGTTGATGCAGTAAAGGTCGGTGTGGGTTCAGGCTCAATATGTATTACTAGAGTAATTACTGGTTCAGGAGTTCCTCAATTAACTGCAGTAATGGATTGTGCAAAAATAGGTCGTGATTATGGAATTCCAATTATCTCAGATGGTGGAACAAGAACTTCTGGTGATGCTACAAAAGCATTAGCAGCTGGAGCTTCAACTGTTATGGTTGGAAGTATGTTGGGAGGAACTGATGAATCACCTGGAACAGTTTTGACAAAGAATGGAAAACGTTTCAAAGTATATCGCGGAATGGCATCTCTTGCTGCATCAATAGGAAGAAAATCTAAAGAAACTGGTTCAACATCATTTGATGATGATCTAAATGACTATGTTGCTGAAGGTGTTGAAGCTATGGTTCCATACAAAGGCACTGTTGTAGATATTTTAAAACAATTAACCGGTGGAGTTCGTTCTGGTTTAAGCTATTGTGGTGCACATACAATTCCTCAAATGCAAACAAATGCTGAATTTATTAAAATGTCTAGAGCTGGATTCGCAGAAAGTCAGCCTCATGATGTATCTTTAATGTAGATAATTTTTTAAGCAGCACGTAATGTGATTTTATTATGCTTGCAACAAGAACCATTATTGGTATGATTGTAGGTGGTTTAGTTATTGGATTAGGTGGTTATTCTTTAGTTAATACTTTAGGCCCAACCATTTCTATGGATGAAAATTTTGTTATTGGTTCAGGAGATAACGCTTCTTTTTCAATTCCTGCACCAAAAGATGCAGCACAATATATGAAAATAATTGGCGATGATTTTGATGTTAAACTTGATAGTCCTGGAGATGGATTAAATATTCCAAACACATCTTACAAAAAAGAATTAGTTTTAGAATGGACTCATGCTGAAGAAGGTCAAACAATAATAGTAATTCAAAATACTGGTGCAAGTGAGTTAGAAATAATTGCAAATACAAATCAAACACCTGATCCATTTGGAATTACATTTGATTTTATGGTAATTACATCTGGAGTAATAATTCTTGGATTTAGTTTAGGCTTTACATTAAGAAAACCAAAAGGCTTCTAGTTAATTTTTGCAGTAGAATATGAACCTAAAATTTTAATGAATAATGTTTCTTTTTTAATTTGATTTAACATTTGTAAAATCTTACTATTTTTTTGATGACCTTCAAAATCAACATAGAAATTATATTCCCATGAATTAGATTTAGTTGGTCTTGATTCTATTTTTGTCAGATTCACTTTATTGTTGTTAAAATTTTCAATTATTCTAAATAATGAACCAGGTTCATGTTTTATGGAAAAAATTATTGAAGTTTTATCATTTTCTGTTTCATGAGTCTCTTTTTTGGATAATATGAGAAATCTAGTATAGTTATTCAGATTATTTGCAATATTTTCCTTAATTACTGGCATGTTAGAAATTTTTGCTGCTTCTTTACTTGCTATACATGCACAATTTTTTTCTTTTAATTCTTTGATGATTTTTACACTACCTGCTGTATCGTAAGTAGGAATTGTTTTCATTTTGTATTTTTCAATAAATTTCCTACATTGACCTAAAGCTTGTGGGTGTGAATACACTGTGTCAATTTCTTCTAATTCGCCAATACCAATTAAACAATGTTCTATTTTTTGATATGTTTCTCCAGTAACATTTAGATCTGTTGAATACAATAAATCATAACTTTCCCCTACACTACCCTCCAATGAATTTTCTACAGGTAAAATTGAAAATTCTGAAATATCCTTAGATGTATTTTGTAAAATTTCTGAAAATGTTGGTAATGGAATTGTTTGAATATTATCATCAAAAAAAGATTTTGCTGCAGCTTCACTATATGCACCTCGTTCACCTTGGAACGATACACTAGTCATTTTTTTACTCTCTCAATTTTACGAAATTGTTTTTTCCAAAATTTGAAGAAAGTTTTCTTTCATCAATCCATCCGCAATCTGTACATTTTATTGCATCTGAAGATTTGGCAACAACTTTTCCCACACATTTTCTACATTTTGTAAACATAATTCCTAATTCTGGTTCGTTCATTACTGCATGAATTGTTCCATTCAGATGAGCAACAATCTTCAATGCTGCAATATCATTAACAAGTGCTACATTTCTTATTCTCATATTTCGTGTACCGCAAATACATTCTACTTTAGAAGTAGTTGGACTTCCATTAATGTAATCAATTGTCACTGCAATCATTGATGACATTACAGCTGCTACTGTACCGATAATTACATCACCAACTTTTGGAACTGATAATAATTTTGGGTGATTAACGTCAGCTACTCGTGTTTCTTTATCCATATTTCTTTCCCCTACTGTGGCTGCTCTGACCATATCACCATCATCAAAAGTGTTATTTCCAGCCTCGTATTCTTCAATTGATGCTATTTTATCACCTGGAAAAACTGAATTATCAGACATAATCTAATTTTTCTTTCTATGATTATAATTGTTTTTGGTACAAAAGATCTTGATAAATCATATATCTGGAAAAATTAGAGAATAATCATGAGGGCATTAGTATATGATGAATATACAACTGACGATGATTTTTCTAAAATTCTAAAAATCAAAAATCTTCCTATTCCTGAACCACGTTCCAATGAAGTTGTTTTCAAAGTAATTTCTGCTGCATGTAATTATGATGATATTTGGGGAATGAGGGGAAAACCTTTGGCAATACCATTACCTCACATTTCTGGAACTGATGCAGCAGGTATTGTCACTGCTGTAGGAAATGATGTAAAAAATTTCAAAGTTGGGGACAGAGTTGTTTCTCATGGAAATATGTCATGCAGAGTTTGTAAAGCATGTACAGATGGACGAGAATTTGATTGTAAAAAAAGAACAATTTGGGGTTTTGAAACTGGTCCTCTTTGGGGTGGATATTGTGAATATACACACTTACCAGAAGTTAATGTATTGAAAATCCCAGAAGGTGTATCATATGATGATGCAGCAGCTGCATCAATGACATTACTAACTTCATGGCACATGTTAGTTGGTAGAGCCAAAATTCAACCAGGACAATTAGTACTCATTATGGGTGGAAGTTCTGGTGTTGGAAGCTTTGGAATTCAAATCGCCAAATTATTTGGTTGTACAGTTATTGCAACTGCAAGTCCAGACAAACTAGAAAAATGTAAAGAACTTGGAGCCGACTATGCAGTTGATCATAGAAAAGAAGATTGGCATAAGGAAGTAAGATCAATTGCTAAAAAAATTCCAAAACCATATGGTGAGGTTCCAAGCATTGATGTAATTTTTGAACATATTGGTGGTTCTCACTGGAATAAGGAATTGACTTTGTTAAATTATGGTGGAACTATTGTTACAACAGGTGCTACAACTGGATACAACGTTAAAACTGATTTAAGACATATTTTCTTCAAAGGAATTAATATTTTAGGCTCAACTCAGGGTACTAGATCTGAATTAGAAGACTGTTTTTATTGGATGTCAAAGGGTAAAATCAAATCTATTATTGATTCAGTATACTCTTTGGAAAATGCTGTTGAGGCTCATAATAAAATGCTAAATGGTAAAGGACTCTTTGGAAAAATCTTGATAAAACCCAATTTAGATTAATTATGAGTAATCCTAAAACAAATTCATTATTAGATGAAGGTAATAGATTATTTTTACAAAAAAAATTTCAACAAGCAATTACATATTATGATAAAATACTAGATGAAGATCCAAAAAATATTAGTTCATTAAATAATAAAGGATATGCATTAAGTAAACTCAAAGATTTTACTAATGCTATGAAATGTTATAAAATTGCATTAGAAATATCCCCTGATGATTTATCCATACTTACTAACATTATTTCATCACTTCGAAAACAAGGAAATTTAATTGAAGCATTATCTATTTGTGATAAAATATTAGAAAATAATCCAAACTATAATGTTGTTTTATACCATAAAGAAAGGATTTTATTTTCTTTAAAAAAATTTCACGAATCAATATCTTGTTGTGATAAAATCTTAGAGGATTATCCAAATAATGGAGATGTTCTTTTTGATAAAGCATCTAGTCTTTCTATGTTGTCTAACTTTGATAATGCATTAAATTTACTTGAGCGTGCTATTTTTCAGGGTGCACAATTTAAAATTAAAGCCAAAAAATCAAAATCATTTACAAATTTATCTGAAAATCCTAAATTTCAAAATTTAATTTCTTGATTATAACCAATGTGGAATTTCTAGATATTCATCAATACTTTCTTTTCGTAAAACTTTCAAAAGTGCATTTGCTTGTGGTGTTGACAATACTGGTTTATCAAATTGATTATCTGTAGAAATTCTTGGGCATGCAACTTGGATAAATGCATCTATTCCTCTAAGGTTATTCAATCGTTCATTTGTAATATCAGTCAATGCAAATAACTGAACCTTTTTGCCTTCCTTTTCTAACTCTTTTTTAAATTTTAATCCAAATACTTTTGATAATTGTCCTTCTTTTAATCCAATTATTATTCCAAAAGATTTTGCTTCAGCTGCTTTAAAAATTGCAAGTGTTGCTTTCTTTTTTAGAGAACGTGCAAAATCAGTTACCTCTCTTACTTCATTAAAATATGGATCTAATACAAAAGTTGGTAAATTTGTTGATAATGCAATACCTGCTGCATGAAAATTACTTTGACCTAAAAATACATAGGCGTCTACTTCTTTTTTTAATTCTGTTGCTGGATAGAATTCACAACCAAATACCTGACCATCGTTTAACTGCCCTTTACCTTTTCCAATTTTAACATTAATTCCATTTTTTGTTAGAATTTTTTCAACTTTATCCATTTGATGAAGATGTTGACTATCTGTGACAAGTGAAATTAATTTTCCTTTCAATAATTTTGTACATTTTTCTGCAACGCTTTCAAATCCCACATCATCAAATGCATCAATTAAAACTAAATTATTTTCTAGTGATTCTGTGTTAATCGTATGTCCTATATTGAATTGAATATCTGCCCCCAATATTTTTGATCCTGTAGTATTCAAATCGCAAGTTCCCCATGTAGTATCTGCTAGAACATATGCTGGAATTTCATATTTTTTTGTAATTTTCATAGCCATATCTTGCACTTGTGGTAACATTCCATCTGGACCATTTAATGAAACTGAAGCTGGTTGTTTTTCTTCTATTTCTTTGAAAATTCTTGCTTCATCAATTATAATCAATTTAGCTTCGAATATTATGTTATTAATTTAAACCAACTGTAATTTTCAACAACTAAAAATGTATGAATTAATTAGATAAGTTGTGAATAAAGAATCTGTTTTAAATATTGGATTTGATGATACTGATTCTCCTACTGGAATGTGTACCACTTTTCTAGCCTACAAAATTGTTGATTTACTACAAAAACAGAAAACAGAATTTCTTGATTTTCCAAAATTAATTCGATTTAATCCTAATATTCCATGGAAAACCCGTGGAAATGGAGCTGTTTCTTTAAAAATTAAGACCAATCAGCCTTCAAAAATTAAAAAACAGATTAAAAATTTAGTTTCAAAATATTCTGATACTAAAAATGGTGCTAATCCTGGTTTGGTATTTTTTGAAAATGATATAATTCCTTCTGAATTTACAAAATTTAGTAATCTCGCTTTATGGCAATTAATTAATCGAAACAATGCTAAAAAATTTGTTAAAAAAAACAATCTTGATTTTTACTATGAGGGTAATGGTCAGGGATTAATTGGTGCAATTAGTGCAATTGGATATGATTTTTCTGATCATACTTTAGAATTATTAAGTTATAGAAAAAAAAGTAAATTTGGAAAAGAAAGAATTATTTCTGCAGAGAGTGTAAAAAAAATGCAAGAAAATACTTTTCCATATACATTCAATAGTTTTGATACAAAAAAAAGTCGAGTTTTAATTACACCTCATGGACCTGATCCTGTTTTTTATGGAGTAAGAGGTGAGAATGTAGATTCGTTGGTCACTGCAACTAAAATTCTACAAAGTAATGAAAAATTAGATGGATACATGATTTTTAAATCTAATCAAGGCACTGGTGATCATTTAAAAAATGAATTAAATTCTGAAACTATGAAACCTTATGCTTCTGGGACACTAATTGGAATTGTTTCCAATGCCCCAAAAATCGTAAAAGGTGGGCATGTATTTTTTACAGTCACTTCTAAAAATCATGAATTTTGGTGTGCTGTGTATAAAGAAACAGGAATTTCTACAATTGCTTCTAATCTAATAATTGGTGATAAAATTTCAGTTGGTGGAGGAGTTAGAAAAGCATCAAAAAATTTTCCACGAATAATTAATCTTGAATTTATCAAAATCATCTCTCTTGAAAAAAATCTATCAGAAACTAATCCCATTTGTAAAAAATGTAATAAAAAAATGAAATCTAAAGGACGTAATCAAGGATTTCAATGTATAAAATGTGGTGCTAAAAATTTGAAAAAAACAACCATGGAAATTCCTAGAAAAATCAAAAAACAGCTGTATATTCCTAAAATTTCTGCTCATAGACACCTAACACGACCTTTACAGAGAACTGGAAAAACCAACAAAACTATTACCTTTGATAACTCTCAATCTTGGTTTTGTGTTTATGAAAAATAAGTAGCGGGGAGTAGATTTGAACTACTGAACTGCGGGTTATGAGCCCGCCGGGATGACCTGGCTTCCCCACCCCGCTGAACCTAAATAAAGTTCAACGGTATATACGCTTTATCCAATCTTTGAAAGTAATTAATAGGATTTTAAAAGATAATTTTTCATGAATAAAAAAATTCAAATCGCTGCAATTAGTGGTGCCATTTTATTTTCAATATTCGTTTTAACTTCTTCAGATAACGAAACATCAATTCCATTACCAAAACCAAACTCATATTCAGAAAATGATGCTGTAATGATTTTAGCTGAAAATCTTGATAAGCCTCGTGCAATAGCTGTTTATGATAATAGAATTTTTGTTACTGAAAAAGGTGGTACAATTAGAGTAATTGAAAATGATCAATTATTAGAATCACCTTTAGCTACATTTCGTACACCTAATGTATTTGATGGAGGATTATTGGGAATCGCAGTACATCCAAATTTTTCTAATAATAATTTTCTATATGTCTTTTTGACATATGAAGAAAATGGAAATTTATGGAATAAAGTTTTGAGAATTACTGAAGAAAATAATAAGTTAAAAGATGTTGAAATAATAATTGATAAAATTCCTGGTTCTTCTTTCTATAATGGTGGTTTTCTAAAATTTGGACCTGACGGAAAATTATATGTTGGAACAGGTACTGTTTCAGATGATTCACATTTACCTCAAGATATCAATTCCTTAGCAGGAAAAATTTTACGATTGAATGATGATGGTACAATTCCAAGTGATAATCCATTTACAAATTCACCAGTTTATTCATTAGGACATAGACATACACAAGGAATGACTTGGGATGATCAAAATAATTTGTATGTAGCAGAATTTGGACCTGAAAAAAATGATGAAATAAATTTAATTAAATCTGGAAAAAATTATGGATGGCCTGAACAACAATGTTCTGGAAGTGATGATTTTGAAAATGCAATCTTATGTTATGATCCTAGCATAGAGCCTGGAGGAATTTTATTTTATTCTGGAGATAAAATAAATTTTGAATCCAAATTTATTTTGGCTTCAATGCGCGCTTCTAATCTTTATCAAGTTGATTTTGAGGAAGGATTAAGCTCTCAAAAATCAATTCTTAGTGGAAATGGAAGAATTCGTGATGTAGTTGAAGGTTCAGATGGTAGTATCTATGTAATTACTTCAAATACTGATGGAAAAGGTTTTCCAGATAGATTGGATGATAGATTATTGAGGATATTGAAATAAAATGCCTGACTCATCTATTTCCAAATTTTTTGAAAAATCTAGAAAAGATAGATTAGAAATAATTGGAAATTTTGCAAATCTTTCTGAAGATGAATTAAATACCTTAGAAAACATGAATGGTGGAATTTCTTTTGATAAAGCTGATAAAATGATAGAAAATGCAATTGGAACTTTTTCATTGCCTTTAGGTATCGCAACAAATTTTAAAATTAACAACAAAGATTATGTGGTTCCAATGGTTATTGAGGAACCCTCTGTAATTGCAGCTGCATCAAAAGGTGCTAAAATTGCACGAATTAAAGGAGGTTTTGAAGTAACTGCAGATGAATCGTATAGTATTGGTCAAATCCAAATTTTGAATACTGATACAAATACTGCAATCAAAAAAATTAATGAACAAACTAATGAAATTTTAAAATTAGCAAATTCAAAGAGTAACACTTTATCAAAAATGAATAAGGGTGCAAAAGAAATCATGTGTAAAGAAATTGATACGCCATCTGGTAGTATGTTAATTGTAGAATTATTAATTGATGTTGGAGATGCAATGGGTGCAAATGTTACAAATACAATGTGTGAAGCAGTTTCACCTCTTATAGAAAAAATTACTGGTGGAAAGGCATTACTTAGAATTTTATCAAATTACTCTACTAGACGTATGGTAAAAGCAAAAGCTGTTTTTGAAAAAGAATCTGTAGGTGGTGAAAATGTTGTAGATAATATTATTTTAGCATACGAATTTGCAGATAATGATGTCTATCGTGCAGTTACTCATAATAAAGGAATTATGAATGGAATTATTTCAGTTGCAAATGCTGTTGGTCAAGATAGTAGGGCAATTGAAGCTGCTGCAAATGCATATGCTGCAATTTCAGGAAAATATCGTTCATTAAGTAAATGGAGTAAAGATGTTGATGGTAATTTGGTTGGTATTTTAGAAATTCCTCTTTCTGTTGGAATTGTCGGTGGAATTGCTAATGTACATCCAGTAGCTAAAATTTGTGCAAAAATACTCAATGTGGAATCTGCTCAAGAACTTGCATGTGTTATGACTGCAACAGGATTGGCACAAAATTATAGTGCAATTAGAGCTCTTTCTACAGAAGGAATTCAAAAGGGTCACATGAGGCTACATGCACGAAATCTAGCAGCAGCAGCAGGTGCCACTCCTGAACAAATTGATCTTATTGTTGAAAAAATGGTTCAAGCTAATTCAATTTCACTTGATAAAGCTAAAGAATTGCTTCATCAAATTTAAACATCCTATTATATAGCTAAAAAGTGAAAACTAATGAAAATGTCTGATGTGAAATTTGCAATACCTAAAGGAAGTTTAGAAGATGCTACATTCAAACTTCTTGAAAAGTCTTGGACAAAAGTAAATAGAAAAAGTAGAACTTATCGCGTTTATCTAGACGATCCTACAATTGTAATGAAAATGCTACGTCCACAAGAAATTCCAACTCTAGTTTCTGAAGGATTGTATGATGTTGGAATTACTGGAAAAGATTGGGTTGGTGAAACTAATTCTGATGTCGAACCTATTCTTGATTTAGAATATGGAAAAATTAGACTTGTAATTGCATTTCCTGACAAATATAGTTACAAAAACCTGGATGCTATGATTGCTGATTATGGTAAAAAGAAAAAAACATTAAGAATATCCTCTGAATATTTGACAACAGCTTCAAAATTTATCAAAAGTTTGAAGTCATATCAAAAATATTATGGTAAAAAGGATCCACTAATTGTTACTCCTTGGATGAGATTAGGAAATAACAAAGACGTTCAAATTCATTTATCATTTGGAGCAACTGAAGCAAAACCTCCTGAGGATGTGGATGCAATTATGGATGTAACTGAAACTGGAACAACTCTAAAACAAAATAAATTAAAAATTGTTGATGAAGTGTTAACTTCAACTGCACATTTGATAATTAACAAAAAATCATTAAAAGATCCAAAAAAACGTGAAAAGATTTTTGATATTATTACATTAATGCGAGGTGCAGTAAATGGAAGAAAATATTTACACATCTATCTTAATGTTGAAGAAAAAAATCTGAAAAAACTTTTATCTCAAATGCCTTCTTTAAAGAGACCTACGATTAGTCCTCTCAGTGAAGACGGTTGGTTTGGAGTCAATACTGTAATTAAAAAAGAAGAATTTCACAAACTTGTTCCTAAATTAAGAAAAATTGCTCAAGGATTAGTTGTTCATGAACCTCGTCAAATATTAGAACTAGAAGAAATTAAACGCGACGAAGAAAATTGATGAAAATCCATAAAGTAACAAATAT
>Ga0315322_10001816_pt1 | contig 16557 bp, 11 predicted proteins | sample M110021515metaG_FD_203461 | JGI IMG/M metagenome (GOLD analysis project Ga0315322, IMG submission 203461) | Ammonia-oxidizing marine archaeal communities from Monterey Bay, California, United States - M1 100m 21515 | ecosystem: Environmental > Aquatic > Marine > Intertidal zone | place: USA...
TCGGTGAAGGTGGCCTGACAGAGCTCCTCTTCAGGACTGGTCGTCGGGGGCCGTCTTCGGGGGTCCGTCCCGGAGTCGGACGCGCCACACGAGGGCAAACAGCGCGGGCACCACCACGAGCGTCAGCGCTGTCGACAGCGCCAGTCCCCCCAACACGATCGCGCCCACACCCCGGTACAGCTCCGAGCCCGAGCCCGGAAAGAGCACCAGCGGCAGCAGCCCCGCCAGCGACGTGAGCGATGCCATGAAGATGGGCCGCACCCGCGCGTGGACGGCATGGGTGGTGGCGTCGGTGAGGCCCTCTCCAGCCCGCAGGCGACCGAGCGCCCCATCCACGATGAGAATGGCGTTGTTGACGACCAGTCCGATGAGGATGACAAAGCCGAGCGCAGACAGCATGTCGAGGGGTTGAGGGCCGAGGATGGCATCGATGGCCCGCAGCCCGAGCACGCCGCCCGCACCCGCAAGCGGCACGGTCACGAGGATGACCAGCGGCGCCAGGAAGTCCTCGAAGAGCGCGGCCAGCAGCAGAAACGAGATGACCGTGGCCAGCGCCAGCACACCCAGCATCCGCTCCTGCGCCTGCTCCAGGTCGCCGGCCGCCCCCGACAGCCCGACCTCCACGCTGTCGGGCAGGACAAGCTCGGCGAGCACCTCTGTGCGGATGATCTCCAGCGCGGTCTCGATGGCCATGGTGGCGGGCGGGGTGACCTCAAGCGTGATGGCTCTCTTGCGCTCGATGCGTCGGATGTTGGTGGGGGACTGCGTTTCCTGGGACACCGCCACCGAAGCCAGGGGGACCACACGCCCCGATGGCGTCGCGAGCGGCATGGCCATGAGCTCGACCGGCTGGGACGCTGGGGGACTGGCCATCACCACCACATCCAGGCGGGGATGTCCGAGCGGAGCGAGCTCGCCCACGATGCGGCCGTCAACGAAGGTGTCGACCGCTGCGCCAATATCCGCAGCATGCAGCCCGGTCTGAGCCGCGACTTCCGCCCGTGGCAACACCCGAAGCTCCGGGCCGCCGAGGTCGAGCGCCGGGTTGGGACGCACCCGCGCACTCGGCAGCACCACACCGAGCTTGCCCATCACCACCTTGCCCGCGCTCACCAGCACCGCGGTCTCTGCGCCCGCCAGCTCGATCTCCACGCCGCGTCCGCTGGACAAGGAGCGCCCGAACAGGCTTGCCTGACTGCCGAAGCCCATCACACCGGGCACCGATCCCAGCAGTCTATTGACGAGACCGACCACTGCACCAATGTCTTGGGGTTCTTGGGCTCCCGCGCCCATAAAGCCTCGGCCCGGCAGGGCCACAAAGAAGCTGCGGTGGATGGCAGGGTAGTCGGGGTTGTCCTCGACGAGGTGGGGTAGCATCTCTTGCTGCACCTGCTGCCCGATCTCGTACATCTCACCCACGCCGTAGCCAGTGGGTGGCACCACCACGGCAAACATGAAGTTGCGGTTGCCAGTGGGCAGGTACTCCATCGCGGGCACCGCCGTGACGCCCACTCCGCCCGCGAACAACAGCGCAGCAACCACCGTGAGCAGGCTCTTTCGAGGTGATTTGATGATGCCGCGCACCCGGCGGACGAGACCGGTGCGCACGCGAGCGAAGCGGCCCTCCTCGGGCTCGTCATGGGGCACCGAGCGCAACAAGCGCGCGGCGGCAGACGGAATCACAAGCACCGACACCACAAACGACAGCCCGACCGCCAAGGTGATGGCCACGGCCACATCGCGGAGCAACTCACCCACCTCGTCCTGCCAGGTGATGATGGGAATGAAGACCGCCCCCGTTGTTGCAGTGGAGGCCACGAGCGCGCCCCACACCTCGCGGGTGCCTTGCCGGGCGGCTTCTTTGGCATCAACGGTGCGTCTTCGCCACGTGTCGATGTTTTCGAGCACCACGATGGCGTTGTCCACCACCATCCCCACCGCAAAGGCCATACCGGCCAGCGACACCACATTCAGCGAGCGGCCGAGCAGGGTCATTCCGAGCACCGTGCCCATCACGCACACCGGGATCGCGGTGGCCACGATGGCCGAGGCCGACACACTCCTCAGAAACGCCAGCAGCACCCCCACCGCAAGCGCCCCGCCGAGCAGCAGGTTGTTGCGCACGAGGTCGAGCGCCCCTCGAATGTAGGCTCTCTGGTCGGACACCACATCGAGTCGCAGTCCACGGGTGGCCATCACTGTGGCGTCGAGGTGGGCAGCTTCCGCAATGACCGCCTCGGTGACCTCCAGCACATTGGAGCCCGACTCACGGTTGAAGAGCAGCGCCATCGAAGGCTTGCCATCGTTGATGACATAGCGGTCGGCTTCGCGAAGACCGATGACGGTGTCGGCCACGTCCCCCACCCGCACCACCGAGCCGTCGGGCTGCACCCGTACCACCAGGTCGTCGAGAGCCTCGGCCCGCTCCGGCGCGACCTCGGTGCGCACCACAAAGCGCATCTTGCCCAGCTCCACATCGCCACCGGACACGTCCGACAGGCCCCGCTGCACGGCCGTCACCAGCTCCCCCACGCCAATGCCCCGGCTCGCGAGCTCGGCGGGGTCGAAGCGTACCTGCACCTCGGTGTCGCGGCCTCCGAACATCTGCACCGACGCCACGCCGGGGATGCGCTCGAAGCGGGGGACCACGGTCTCCAGGGCCCAGGTGCGGGCAGCGATGGGGGTGCGGTCCCCCCGACCGGTGATGGTGAGCACCGCCATCGGGGGCCCGGCGGTGTCGGCGGTCGCAAGCACAGGTTCTCGGGCCGCATCGGGGTAGTCGGCCACCTGCGCAAGGCGGTTGGACACCCGCACCAGCGCGGCGTCCATCGGTGTGCCCACCTCGAACTCGAGCGTGAGCACGGCAATGCCGTTGCTGGCCTCGCCCACCATGCGGTCCAGCCCAACGACAGACTTCAGCACCTCTTCCTGTTCGAGCAGAATCTCCTGCTCGACCTCGGCAGGTGCGGCCCCAGGCCAGCCCGTGGAGACGGTAATGGTGGGGATCGCTACATCGGGAGTGAGCTGTACCGGGAGGTCGGCGATGCTCAATACACCGAAGAGCATCACGAGCAGGATGCCGACGATGACGCCGATGGGCCGGTCAATGGCAAGGCGGATCACGGGGGGTCCGGGGCGGGCATCTTCTGGGTCTATCGCTTGGACGGGGCGAGGGGCGAACCGAGAGGAAAACGGTGTCAGGTGTTGATTGTTTATCGAGCGGGCTTCGATAAACAATCAACACCTGGCACCTGTTCTCAGCTGCCTTCTTCGATCCGAACGTCCTGACCCGGTCGCACCCGCTCATTGCCGCGTACCACCACCGTGTCCCCCGCATCGAGCCCTTCGCCGGTCACCAGCGCCTCGCTCGCAGTCGTGGCGAGAACGTCCACCGCGAGCATCTCGGCCTTGCCATCCACCACGCGCACCAGCCGCGCCTGCTCCGGATCTGCGATGAGCGCGTCGCGCGGCACCGTGACCCCCGGATCATCGAAGGTGACCGGTACACGCACGTCCACGGCCTGCCCGGCAACCAGCCGGGTGTCCACGGAGGGCGTGATGCGCACCAAGCTGGTGCGGGTGTGGGCGTCGAGCGTGGGCACCACCGCTGCCACCACACCACTGCCGGAGTCCTGCGTCACAGATCCCAGCCCGACCGGCATGTCGGGTCTGAGGCGCGCCGCTATGGCCTGCGGCACCTGCGCACGGACCTCGACCGCATCCATCGACACCACCGTGAGCACAGGCACTCCCACCTGCACCCAGTCGCCCACATCCACCTGGCGGGCCACCACCACACCCGAAAACGGCGCCTCGATGCGATGCCGGGCGAGCACAGCACCCGACCGGCGGGCGTCGGCTCTGCGGGCATCCAGACGCGCGCGCGCGGCGAGCACAGCCTGCCGGGCATTGACCAGCTCCTCGTCGGACACCACCCCTTGCCGCACCTGCCGACGACGCTCGAAAGCAGCCTCCAAGCGGGCCAGCTCGGCCGCGGCCTCATCGCCCGCCGCCCGCGCCGCAGAATGGTCGGCCAAGGCAATGGAGGGATCGACCTGCAGCAGCAGCGCGCCAGCCTCGACCCGGTCGCCCTCCCGCACGGTCACCCGGCTCACCGGACCCTGAGCGCCCGCCGCCAGCTCGGCCTGATCCAGTGCCACCACGTCGCCCACGGTGGTCCAGGAGTCCGTGAGGGCACCCGCCTGGGCCTGGGCCACACGCACCAGCGCCGGTCCGGGAGCGCCCCGACCCGCATCGTCTGACCCACAGGCGGGCAGCCACAGCGTGAACATGCACAGGACCAGTCTCACCAAGCCTCCATCGGGACCGCGAACCCGACAAAGCAGGTTAGCCCGAATCGATGCCGTCGCCTCTCCCCGCCGTCACTCGTCGCCACCTCCGGATCGGCTGGATTGCCCTGCTGGTGTCGATCACACTCGGCGTGGTGCTCGAAGGACTCCACGCGGTGAAGGCCCCGCTCTACCTCGACGTGGGACAGGAGACGCGCCGGCTGATGTGGACCCTCGCCCACACCCACGGCACTCTGCTGGGGCTGGTCCAGCTCGCCACGGCAGCCACTGCCGCGCTCGTGGGTCCCCAGGTGGTGTCGACGATGGCCTCCCGCCTGCTGTTCGCTGGCACGGTGCTGCTTCCCCTCGGCTTCTTTCTCGGTGGGATTGGCGTGTACGAGGGCGATCCCGGTCTCGGCGTGTTCCTGGCGCCCCTCGGAGCGCTGGCCACGGTGGGCGGCGTGGGGTCCCTGGCCGCAGGAGTCTGGCGGGCAACCAAGTAAGCGCAGCCACCTCAGTCCCCCACCTGACGGCGCCCGCCCACCCACACCGACAGTCCCACTGCCGGCACGGCGACAAGGTCCGTGACATCGGCGGTGTGTGCCACCGGCACCACAGCCGGCAGTCCGTCTCCCCGCACCAAAGCCATCAGCGCGTGCACCGGCCACTGCAGCGCGCCCAGCCCATGGGTCCACACCCAGGCCACGCCATCCGACACCTGGATCCCCCCGAAGAACAGCCCGGTCGCCAAGGCCAGAGCGAGCAGCTGTCGCCGAGATGGGCCCCACGGACGGCCCATCCAGTGCAACACAACCTCCACGACCGCCTGCAGAGCCAGTGGAAAGAACACCATGCCGGCCACATCGGACAGCTTGCCGGTGACCACGCCGGGCAACAGGTCGGCACCCTTGAGCCAGTGGTCGTTGACAACCATCACCATCACGCTGATCAGCACCAATGGATGCAGCAGACCATCTCCGGGCACGGCGCTGGACTCAGACGGGGCCATGCGACCAGATAGCGCATGAGTGCGGCGTCGATGTCACGGACCGGCCAGACGTGCCCTCTATGTGGCCGCCGATTCATCGAGAACAGCCTGCTCATCAGCCTGGCACGATGCTTGCTTCCAAACCCCATGTTAGCCCTATTGACAGCCCGTCCCAAGGAAGCGCCAGATGACCCCAACCGCCAGACGCCGTCTCTCAGCTGCTGTACTCGGCGGAACCATCGCCGCCAGCATCGCCACCAGCCCGCCGCCCGGCTGGCAAGCCGAAGACAGCCTGTACATCGTCGATCTAGTGCTCGACGAGGAGATGAGCGCTGTGGGATTCACCGCGGAGGTCGACCGCAAGCGCCCCCCTCAGACCCCCCGTGTGACGCTCTCCTTCACTCTACAGGGCAGCTCCGACGCCGAGACCTCTGCCTTGCTGCGCATCTACGAGCTGTCCGAGCCATGGAACGGCGCCGTGGATGCGGACCTCCAGCCCATCCTCCCGGACGACGCCCAGATCGTCACCGAGAACTTGGTGCGCGGCGCCATCGGCGATGAGCCCGAGCAAGTGTGGCTCTCGCTGCACGGTGCGGACATCGACCAGGATCAGGACACCGCCCACCTTGTGTTGGCACTCGAAGACGGTCACGTGTCCTTCGACGGCCATCTCGAGGTGACCGCCTCGGTGCGGTCAGACGATGCCATCCCCAAAGACGCCATCAAGCTCGACCTCATCATCGATGCAGGTCCCGGCGAGGTCTCCGAGACCTCCCCCGAAGATGAGCCGACCGAAGCAGCCGACCAGTGATGCGCCGCCTCAGCCTGCTGATCACTGCAGTCGCCCTCATGGCCTGCCCGAAGACCGACGAAGAGTGCGCGAACGCCTTCCTCGAACCCGAGCCCATAGCGGTCGAAGACGGCGGCATGGTCGTGGAGCTCCACCTCGAGCGCGCGGACTGGTTCTTCGCTGTAGTCCAGGTCTCCAACCCCCACCCCACCGCCGACTGCGTGGTCGCGGTCTACCAGGGTCAAACTGTTCCCGATGCCGATGAGCTGGTCGCAATCGCCCAGGGCGAGAGTCCCCCTGACACCCTGCCTTCGGGCTCCGTGCGCGTGGCCCAGGCCAACCTCGCCGCAGCCCGCACCGATGTCTCCGACCAAGTCACCGTCCAGATCGGCAAAGCGTGGGAAGGCCTCGCGATCGCGGACGGCACCGTGCTTTCTGTGCTCGGCTGCGAGACTGCTCAGGCCGAAGCGGAGGTACAGATCAATGTGGAGTCGTGCGATGGCGACCCCCTCTTCGCCCGCGACCTCATGACTCGCCACCGGTGACGAGCCGGGCTTCTAGGATAGCATCCGCCTCCCTGCGCGCCGGAGCGGTCGATGCCACCCGAGTCCCCTTCTGACAGTGGTTCAACGGCGGAGGCCAGCGGCCCCGACACAGCGGTCGACGCTGTCCTCGCCGATGCATGTGCCCGCCTGCCCGCCGTCCTTCGCGCGCCCGCAGTGCTCCGGCTCGCGCGCAGAGTGCCGGTCGTGCGCGCGGCTCTAGGTCCCACTCTGACCGACCCGCTGGAGCGGTCGGAGCTCGGCATCGACGCCCCGCCCGACCCCACGCAGTCTGACAGCCTGCCCCACGCTATTCGCGCCGCAATGGCCACTCTGGATGCGGGCGGCACCGTGTCCCCATCGCTCGCCGCGCGCCTCGAAGCCGACGCCAAAGACCACCCCGACTGGTGGGTGCCCGCCGCCCGGGTCCACCTCCTCACCTCCGGGGAGCGGGAGCGCCAAGCCCGTGCCGCGCTGTCCAACCCCGAGCTGCCCTACGTGTTTCCCGGCGAGCTCCACCCCCGGGTGGTTGACGTGCTGGCTGGCGGCGACCGGGTGCTCACCGCCCTTCACATCGACTGGCTGCGCAAGGTCACCCGCTGGGTCGGCGACGCAGCCCTCCCAGATGCCCGCGCTCTTGGGTTCTGGTTCTGGCCCCACCTGCGCTACCTGGCGGGCGGTCAGCTCAGCAAGCCCCTCGCCCGCCTTCTCCGTGGCCGTCGCCTCCCACCCGGCGCAAAGGGCATGGTTGTCGCCTACCACGCCCGCATCGGCAAGCCGTGGCGGTCGCTGATGTCGGCGCTGCCTGCGGACGAACAGGTCGTGGCAGCCGTCGCCATCGCCAGCGACCGCTTAGAATAACGACCCGTCCGGGAGGCCCTCCACCTCCAAGACGACCGCTGAGCCGGCCTACTTGAAGGCGCGCTTGGCCTTCACCCAGCCCACGCTGCCGTCGAGCTGCTCCACCTCGGCCCACTTGCCTTCGGTTCGAAGCACCTTGATCTGCTCACCTTCGTAGAGGCGTCGGATGTCGTCACCGCCCGCGCCATCCTTGAAGTCGACCCGCTTGGTGACTGCCTTGGCGCCTGTACGGTCGACGGAGGGACAGGTCTCGGCGTGGGGGAAGGCGGTCGGCTGCGGCACCATGCCGTAGGCCGTCTTCATCAGCGCCAGCTCCGTGTTGCGCGACCGAATGCGACCCGCACCATTGTCCCACCGACCCTTCGAAAAGGCGGGGTCCTGCTCGGCGATGACGAAGTGGGTGAGGGCATCGGAGTAGATCCCCCAAGCTTCGTAGGCGATGGCCTGGTTGTAGTGGGCCGCCGCGTCCTTTTCATCGTGAGACTGGGCGTCTTTGAGCAGACACATCCCGGCGGCATGACGGTTTTGCAGGATGTGGTCGATGCCCAGAGCGGTGGAGCCCGTCGGGAAGAACTTGAGCCGAATGCTGTCCATCTGCGGCTGGATGAACTGTCCCCACACCCCGCCGGCGGCGCCCACGTGGTGGGTTGCCATCTGTTCGGGCGACTTGATCTTCTGCATGCGCTTCTTGCCGCACACATCATCGACTTCGGTGGCGCTGTAGGAGGTCTTCGCAATCACATCGCCGGCGGGAAGGGACAGACGGCTGTTGATGCGAATCTCCACGGTGCGCTTGGTGCACGGGATCTCGACGACGATCCACACGATCTTGCCATCCGAGTCCTTTACGACCTTGCCGTTCTTGTCGCGCTTCTTCTTCTTTTCCTTCTTGATGTACTCCTCGTCGGGAAGCTTCTTGAGGTTGACCTTGGCGGTGATGGACGCGTCGCCCTCTCCGTCGGCCTTCGCCTCGATGGGCAGATGCACGCCCACAAAGCGGGGGGAGTTGCCCTCCACACCCGCCCGAAAGAAGGCCGCAGTGACCTTCGCAGCGTCTTTACCGAGCCCCAGGGCCGTCTCTACTTGAGCCGCACCCACCGCGCCCGCGACCTTGGCCGCCCCATCGAGCGCACCTTGTCGGTCCGCGACCTTTTCTGCACCTGCCCGGATGCGATCTGCAGTAGTGGGACCCCCATCGGGCAGGATTCCGAAGCCCTCCGCAGGGTGCCGGTCCACGCCATCCAGACGCGCTGCTGCCTTCTCGGACCCGCCCTCCACAACGCCTTCCGCCTTCTTTGCGACGATGCCCGCACCCACCACGCCGCTGCCCGCCGCCGCGATGCCGGTCGCAGCCGCTGCAGCTTGCCCAAGACCACCGACTGCACTTGCGCCCACGTCGGCGGCAGTGCGGTACTGACCTTGCTTTTCTTTGTTGAGCGACGCGAGGGCAGACTGCTTGAAGCGGGCGCCATGCGGTCCATCGATGTGCCCGATGGTGATGACCTTCACCGATGAGAGCTTCTGAGCCACCTCCTCGGAGGTCACCTTCCTGCCCGGCACTACTCGCGAAGAGTTGATGCCAGGAGCGACGACCGGACCCGCAGCGAGCGCGGAGGAGATGAAGAGAGACACAAGATGAAACATGGGCACTCCCGATGCCAAAACGCCGACCCAGGCCGCACAGCCGCGAAGAATATCACAAAGGGATAGAATCCCTCACGGATGTTCCTCGGTACTCCACCGCAACAGTACATGGCGCGTCTGTTCAAACATCGCCCATCCCGTTCTCTACCCGACGTGGTGGCACTGCAGGTGTTCCATGACGCGGTCCGCCCGCACGCCACTTGAGCCGCTGGCCCTACTTGCGCCGCCTGTCGTGGATTAGGCGGGAAGAGCCAAGCCCACATGGGGGAAGTCGTGCTCTCTGTCCTGCTCACTCTGTCGGCTGCACTCGCATCCACGCCCGCCCCACCCGCGGCCATCCTCCAGCAAGTGCTCGCCGAGATTCCCAACGAAGCGCGTCTTCAGGCTCTGCACTGGGACGGGCGCCGGGTGTGGATCAGTGGCGATGGGCTCACCTCCCTCACCGAGGACGGACGCCGACCGACCACCGCCTGGCCGGTGCCCGCGGGCGATGCCCTCACCCCTGAGATCCTCTCAGGCAGCAGCATGAGCCCACCGTTGATGAGCCGCATGGACAGCTTCGTGATGGGCCTCGCCGCCCCGCCACTGCAGGTGGACCCCAGCGCGCCACTGGTACTCCAAGCTGCCGACGTGTGGCTGGATACCCCCGACTACGCTGCCAGCCTTGTCCACATCCGGGGCATGGCCCACTCTGCCAAGTCACTGCGGCGCCTGGAGCAGGTGGCCAGCTTGTCCCCATGTCTGCGCGACGTCAAGGTCCACCCCCACGACCAGGATCGCCTGCCCATCGCGTTCACGCTCACCGCGCGGTCCTTGGGTGACCTGCGGTCCACCTCTTGCGCTCCCACCACCACCGCCACCGCCACGCCCGCCGAGCTCGAGATGACCGGCAGCTGGTCCGACGTATGGACCGCGCTGTCGGCCCCGTCCCCTGCGCCCGTCGACACCTTGTCCATGTGGGCCAACGACGACCAGATCACCGTCAAGGTCAGCTACTTCGGCCACGCCGGCAGCGAGTCCGGCAAAGACGCCAAGGCCATCGCCAACCACATCGGCACCCCCACCGACTCGCTCTTAGCCGATGCAAAGCTGCTGCCGCCGCTCTCGCCGGACACCCTTGGCTACGACATCCTGGGCGGCGACGCCCCGCGCGGAGTGGCGACCGAAGACAGTCAGATCCAGCTCGTCGAGGACCACAAGACACGCCTCCACGAGGTGATGGGGGTCCTCGACTCCACGATGGTCGACCTCCAGGGCGTGCGTCTTCAGGAGGTCCGCCAGTCCCACCGTCAGGTCGCCGAGCTGGTGTTCGACATCCGCATGACGGGCCCCGAAGCGCAGATCGAGGCCAACCTCAAGGAGCTCGTGCTGCCGGGCGTCTCGGTCGTGCCCCTCCGCGCCGACGAGGTCCGCCTGCCGCCCACTGACGGGAAGCTGCCCGAGGGCGCCGAAACCCTCGACGCCACCCTGATTGTCTCTGTGCCGGTCCTTCCCGGCGCCCCACGCAGCCCCACCTGGCAGGCCACCGCGCTGCCGGTCGCCCCCCCCCGAGACCTCTTCTCCCGCGGACCGGGCTGGCAGGCAAAAAAAGCCTCGCTCGACGAGCTCATCGCTGACAAGTCCGCACCGCTGCGCCCCAAGGCCTGGCACATCGCCTACCTGGGCCACATCGGCACCGCCGTTCCCCGTGGCCTCGTGCAGACACCCGATGGAGAGGTGCTGGTCGTGCGCACTGGCGACCCGCTTGGCGATGCATGGGCGAAGGTCAACGACCTCGACGACGAAGGACTGGAGCTTCGCCTGGAGTACGAACAGATCGATGGCACCGAGATTCGCCGCGAAGTGGACCTTCCCGCCCCGGCCCTGCCGCCCGACGAAGCCCCAGCACCGTCCGCTTCCATCGCCCAGATCGATGCCGACGCGCTCGCCAGCCTTCGGTCGCGCTTTCCCGATGCCAAGCCGATCAACCTCGATCTTGTGGACATCGAGCTGGCCGCCTTGTTCGAGCTGTTCACCGAAGCGGGCACCCCCGTCACCTTCGCTGGCGACCTCGGCACCGACCTCCCCACCGTGTCGATCCAGAGCATGGACCGCGGGGTGGGCGACGTCCTCGCGGAGCTTCAGGTGGTCCTGCTCGACCACGGGCTGGTCTTCGACGAGGCGCGGGTGCTCCGGCGCGATGCCGCCACGGCAAGCGAGCTCCGAAGCAGCTTGCTGGCGGGCGCTTCTGTGTCCACAAGCAGCCTGCCTCCCGCACCCCTCAAGATGGCCGCCCAGGGAGAGTTCCGGGTACACATCAGCCCGTCCGACCCCCTCGATGTGCTGCGACTGCTGAAGGTGGCGCACACTGCGGTCGGCCCCGACCTCCAGATACACCTCCACGCCGACGACCTCTCCACCGCAGACATGCTCGGCGCCATCGACGCCCGCTTGTCGGCTGCGGGGTGGCAGCTCGCCGTCACCGAAGACAGCGTGCTGATGCTGAAGAAGTAGACCGGCCTCCAATGCGCCTTCGCTACCCCAGAACCCCCCACCTGCCATGGTCTCCTGGCGCGACTTCCGACGATGTGCGAGTGTCGCAGCTCGGAAGGCTGCACGACTGCGAGGTGGTGGTCACCGAGAAGCTCGACGGCGAGAACACCACGCTGGCCCGCGACTTCACCCATGCGCGTAGCCTTGACAGCGCCCACCACTCCAGCCGCACCCACATCAAGGCGCTCCAAGCCCGCATCGCCCATCGCATCCCGCCAGGCTGGCGCATCTGCGGAGAGAACCTCTTCGCCCGCCACTCAGTGCCCTACGATGCCCTGCCTGCCTGGTTTGTCGCGTTCAACGTGTGGGACGACACCGACCGTTGCCTCGACTGGGACCACACCGTCCGCTTCTGCCGCAACCTCGGCATTCCCACCGCACCCGTCCTCTATAGAGGTCCCTTCGACCCCCGCCAGCTCCGCAAGCTCCGTGTCGACACCGTCACTTGCGAAGGCTTTGTGGTGCGCACCACCGCGGGCTTTTCGCGCAAGGACTTTCCCCACCACGTCGCCAAGTGGGTACGGGCCGGCCACGTCACCGACACATCAGGCGTGCACTGGATGCTGCGGTCCATCGTGCCCAACAAGCGGGGTCCCGAGGCGGCCCTGTGGGAGCTGCGGTCGGGGGGGCGGGTCGATGGGACCGCTCTTCAAGCTGCGCTCGGCGTCACCGAAGACCTTCAAGATGGCTCAATAGAGGCCGTCTTCGCAAGGATACCTACCCATGGACGCAGTGGCGATAGCCGCCTCGCCGCCGCCGCCGCGGTGTGTACCCACCACTGGACCGCCCACGCCCGCTTGTCCCGACTCACCCCCCTGCTGGGCCACCACACCGCGCGACAGGCCACCGCACTTGCCCACTTTGCGCCCAGGATACGACTCGCAATGCCCGACCACACCCGCCGCGCGGGCCTCACCAGCCTCGCCCGAAGCGTCGACCTGGGACTGCTTCACGGGGTCGCAGCCGCTCTGGCAGAACACCAGAACGACCACGAGGGCGCCGAGCAGGTGGCGTGGTCCGAGGCGCATGCCGAAGAGGCCGGACTCCTTGCCGCCGAGCCCCTGGCATGGCTGCGACAGCCACTCGAAGCCACCCTGGCTGAACCTCTCGAAGACCAGCTCTGGGATGGCATTGTGCGCGCATTCGGAGAGGGCCGCCTCCACAGCCCCGAGGAAGCCCTCGCCTTGCTGCCCACCCTTCGCGAGCGTGCCTCCGGGGCCTTCGTCCGCCTCGTCGTCGGACCATCGGGAAGCGGAAAGTCCACCTTCCTCGCCAGCCTGTCCCCCGAGGACCGCGGCAAGACCATCTCGCTGGACGACCTCCGCGCCAAGAGAGGCGACCGGAGCGATCAAGACCACAATCAGGCCGTCGTGGCCGAGGCCACTGAGCTTCTGCGCGAAGGACTGCGCGCTCGTCGTACCCTCACCTGGGACGCCACCTCCCTGTCCGCGCTCCACCGCCGCCACGTGCTCGCGCTGGCCGACCGCTACCGTGCAGCCACCCACATCGACTGCCTGGTGGTTGAAGATGAGGTGCTCCATGCACGCAATCGGAACCGCCGGCATGCTGTTCCACCCTCAATCGTCGACGAGCAGCTCCAGCAGCTGGCCTGGCCTTGGGCCCATGAGGCCCACACCATCCTCGACCGCGACAGCCAGGGTGAGCGGCTGGGCCGGGTGCGCGCATGACGCCGTCCAACACCCTCTACAACCGCATCTTGTGGGACAGCCGCTTCGACCCCGCTCGGTGGGTGCTCGGGGTGGAGGTGAGGGCCAGCGCACTCAAGAAGGTGCGGCTAGTGGACTTTGTGCCTGGCGGCGACCTGCCGTGGCACCGGGTGCAGACCTTCGAAGCCGACGGTGTCGTCGTGTGGGACCGACGCTCGGGTCTCGACCGCATCCGTGACAGCGAGGTGGGACGGGCTCCAGCCGGTGGCCTCCTTCCCACAGGACTGTCGGTGCGGCCGGTGCTGCGCTGGGATGGCGCCGCCTGGACGGCCACCCACACCCGAGAAGGCCTCCAAGACAGCGGACAGACCGATCTTCTCACTTGGAATGTGCTGTTCGACCGCTACGATGAGGGGCAGCTCCACACCGAAGCGCGCCGCCCACTCCTCGCCGCCGAGCTCCAGAGGCAAGTGGCCGATGGGGTCGACGTCATCGCGCTTCAGGAGCTGCAGTGGCCGCTGCTCAAGCGCCTGATGGCCGCCGAGTGGCTCCGCCGGGACTTCGCACTGGTGCTGACCGGACCTCCTCGCGATGTGAGGTCCCATGGCCTCGCACTTCTCGTCCGCACTCCCGTGGCAGCCGCTGGGTTTGTGGGCCTCGGGCACCACAAGGGCCTGCTGGTCGCCCGAGTGCGCCAGTCCACCGGCCCCCTCCTGGTCATGACCACCCACCTCAGCTCCGACCACAGCAAGGACGCCTCAGGCCGTCGCGCAGCCGAGCTGGCCGACATCCGCCGCATCATCGACGCCACCGAGCTGCCCGTCGTGCTGCTCGGCGACCTCAACGACGAGTCGCCGACACCGCCCACCGCCCTGGGCCTGCGCGACCTCGCAGTGGACCACCCTCGGTTCCTGCGGCGGCCGACCTTCGACCCCTCCACCAACCCGCTTGCCCTCGAAAATAGCCGTACCAGCGCTCCTCTGCGGCTCGACCGGTTCCTGGCCCGGCCGAACTGGCGGGGTGCTGTTCCCCGTCTCATCGGCACCCATCCCACCGAGACCGGCCTGCATCCATCCGACCACTACGGCGTGCGCATGGTGGTGGCGCCGCGTCCCACCACATCTCAGGGCCCGCGCCTCGACATCGCGCCAGTCCACCACACCGCGCTCTGCTGGGTGCTTCCCGACCACCTCGCCCAGACCGTCGACCCCATTCGCCGCCACCACGATCCGGCCGCCGACCGCTGGCCAGCCCACGTGAACCTGCGCTTTCCGTTCGTGCCCGAGCACCACTTTGAGGCCGCCGCCGAGCTTCTTCGCACGGCCCTAAATCAGCCCGCCATTCCCGTGAAACTCGACACCATCGGCCGCTTCGGAGGACGGCGTCCCACCCTCTGGTTGGACCCCACCACCGCAGCTCCCCCCGCCTGGACCACCCTCGAGAAGGCCATCGCGCCATTGTTTCCGCAGTGCCCTCCCGGCCGTCCCCACCTCACCGTCGCACGCAGCGATGCCGCCCAAGAACCCATGGTGCGGCTGGCCCAGCAAGCTCAAGATGGGCTGCTGAGCGGGCTGCACCTCGCGTCGCGCAGAGAGGGCGGCTCCATGGAGGTGCGGGGCACCGTGGCGCTCGACGGCACGGCGGTCACCTGGCATGACCCCCCAGGACCGCGCATGGTCGTGGCCTCCCAAGATGGCCGGTTGGTCGAGCAGATTGAGCAACAGATCACCGCGGCCGTCCTCCACCTCGGCGGACGCCTGCATCGCGTGGGGTCCTGGGCGGTCGGTGTAGCGGTGCCCGGCAGCGACCTCGATCTGGTGGCGGTGCATCCAGAGATCGTGTCCCCAGCTGAGCTTCAAGCGACGGTGGCCGCAGCCCTGCCCGACCTGAACCACATCCGCGCGGTCGTGGGAGCACGGGTGCCCGGCCTGCAGCTCAAAGTCGCCACTCTCGACGTGGACATCGCCTGTGTCGGAGTACCTGCGGCCCTGGTGGACCGCGCCGTCGCCATCCGCCACACCTTCGATGAGCCTCGGCAGCGTGCGCTCGCAGGAATTTCCGACGCAGACGTCCTCGCCATCGCCCTGCAGTCCCACGAAGCCCGCACCCTCGCCCGCACTGTGAAGACCTGGGCCGCTGCGCGGGGACTCGATCAGCGGCCTCTCGGCGGTCTGCCAGCACTGGGGTGGCTGGTGCTTGTCGCCGACGCCGTGCGCACCGCGAATGAAGCGATCCTGCAGGACCAGAACCGCATGCTGGTGCACTTCTTTGAGCATCACGCCGAGCAGCTACCGCACACTCCGGTCGCGCTACAGTCCGGCTGGGTCGGCGCCCCTCACCTGCCCCTACAGATCAGCGTGCCAGCCGCTCCCCTGCGCGCCTGCAGCGACGCCGTGACCCCCGCCATGGCACAGCTCATCGAAGACGAGCTCCTCCGGGGCTTTGTGCTCGCCGACCGCCACGCCACGCTGTCTGAGCTGGCCGCTCCCCCGCCCTGGCACCGACGCCACGCCGCGACCGCTCTTCTGTCGGTCACCCGGTTGTCCAGTCGAGAGCTGGAAGGCCGCCTCCGCGGACGGGTGCGCGCATTGCTTCAGATCATCGAAGACAATGGCATCAAAGGCATTCACGCGATTCCACACCCGCGCGGAGTCCGCATCGGTCTCGGACACGCCCCCCCCACGCTTGACCAGCTGCACCACTGGGCGACGCGGTGGCTCGACGAGCTGGACGGAGTGTCGCTTGAGATGGTGTGAGCGCTGCTTGGCATCTTGAGCGCTGTGTTCCCCGTGGAACACAGCGCTCAGGCTGCCCCTAGCCGACGCTCGACACGCGCGAGCCGAGGCAGATGATGCACCAGCTGCCGGCGCCACCACACCCACTCATGGCTCACATCGTGGCCCCAAACATCGAGGCGGGCATCGATGCCCTGGCGCTTCAAGACGCCCGCCATCTGAATGGTCTCGGGAAGACAGCGACCTTCGTGGGCGCCCTGACCAACCACCAGCGTGGCCCCGGAGTGGGCTTGGATTCGTTGCAAGACGCCGCCCGAAAGACCGGGCACATAGGCAAGTGGCTGGTCAAACCAGGCTGCCGCCAGCACATCTTTTCGTCTGGACATGGTCTGGGCGACCTCGGCGACCACCGACGCCCGATGCGCTTCACTGTGCCAGCGGGCCGTGCCGGCATCCCCGAGCATGCCGCCCACCTCGAAGCGACCGCTCAGACACAGGGCGTGCATGAA
>Ga0315322_10001823_pt1 | contig 16544 bp, 10 predicted proteins | sample M110021515metaG_FD_203461 | JGI IMG/M metagenome (GOLD analysis project Ga0315322, IMG submission 203461) | Ammonia-oxidizing marine archaeal communities from Monterey Bay, California, United States - M1 100m 21515 | ecosystem: Environmental > Aquatic > Marine > Intertidal zone | place: USA...
AGTGAGTTGTGCTGTAACCAAGGTCTTTGGCGATACCTTCGATGATCAGTTTTTCCTTGTCATCCATCCTGCCATCGGCAAAAGCCGTGACAGTGACAATCTCCATAAACATCTGAATGAGATTGCGACGCCTGAAACACTCGCGCTTGAATTGCACCAGCACATCATGAACCGGAAAACCTGCTTTCTTGCCTTCGTTAAACAGATTCTTGGCTACAACACGCTGCTGCTCCGTGAGCCGCATCTGCGACATCACCTGCTCTGCCATTGCAATTTCTTCGCGGGTGACTTTGCCGTCGGCTTTCGCGATGTAGCCCATTAACGCAAAGGTAGTGGTGAAGAATACAGACTGAACCCTCTCGGTAGCACCGAGACCTAATGAATCGTCGAGGCTAAGAGCGTCGAGTCCGCCATCGAAATAATTCCCTAGCGCCGCTCCCATTAAAGCACCCAGCGGACCTCCCATCATGAAGCCGAACGTGCCACCAACTACTTTTCCCCACCAACTCATAAACTACTCTTTACTTAACTACTTAATTTCAAAAAACGGATTACCCTGAAACAAGGGTATATTGTCGTCAAGACAGTTAACATTATATGGTGGCTATGCCGGACAATGCATTATCAAGAAAATAGGCGCTGAAACCAGTTTTTGCTGAGGTCGCGTTCGCAACGCTCAAGCTGACTGGAAAAACGGCGGGCATTGGACTCTACTCTCGAAGCGGTATCAATAAGCCACTGCTTCTCGCGATAACTACCCCGCTGATAACCACCATTTCCTTCATGATAGGCGAAGTAAAGGTTTCGAGCATCAGACTCGGAGATACCGCTTAGACGCCTTGAATTGGCGTTGTACCAGGCTACAAAATCAACCGCATCGGAAAAATTTGATCGTGAAGCACGCCTATTGCCTGAATTTTTCTCATATTCGTCCCAGGTCTGATCGAGTGCCTGAGCGAAACCAAATGCCGAGGAAGGTCTGCGGCCAGGAAATATCCACAAGAAACGATTACGGGGTGGCCTGGCTCGCGACTCAAAGCCTGACTCTTGGTAAATAATAGCCATATTCACGGCAATAGGGACGCCCCAACGCCGTTCAGAGTCTTTTGCTGCCCGATACCAAGCCCTTCTGTCCTCAAAAACTTCGCAGATATCTGCCACACTACGTGGTGGCGAACTTGCACAGGCTGTAAATATGGGAACAAGCAACAGCAGTAGAAGCTGCTTAATAGCACGAGGAAGCAGTTTGCTAATCATTGAGACTGTAGAAATAATTGCTGGCATATTAATTTAGATCACCAAGAAAGGCTAAAAATTCCCCTTCATCCAAAATTTTAATCCCCAATTCCTCTGCCTTACTCAGCTTGGAGCCGGCACCCGGTCCCGCCACTACGCAGGATGTATTTTTGGAAACACTACCGGCCACCTTGGCTCCCTGTGCCATCAAAAGTGCCTTGGCTTCGCTTCTTGCCATTTGCTCAAGCGTTCCGGTTAATACGAAAGTCTGTCCCTGCAGTGGTTTCTGCTGCTCACTTATTTCAATATCAGGCCAGTTAATGCCCCCGTCGCGAAGCTTTTTAATGAGGTCCAGATTATGCTGGTTGTCCAAAAATGTGTGGATATGATTGGCTACGATGGGACCAATATCAGTGACCGCTTCCAGACTTTGCAAATCTGCAGCAGCTATATCCTCCAAATTTCCATAGTGATTGCTCAGACCAACCGCAGTTGCTTCTCCGACTTCTCTAATTCCTAGTGCGAATAAAAACCTTGCCAGAGTGGTTTGTTTGGAATCATTAATTGCCTTTAGAAGATTCTGCGCCGACTTTTCGCCCATTCGCTCGAGGTTAGCTATTCGTTCTTCGTCAATGGTGTATATATCCGCAATATTTTCAATCACCCCTTCATCGACAAATTGTTCTACCAGTTTGTCACCCAGACCTTCTATATCCATAGCGGCCCGAGATGCAAAATGCTTGATCGATTCTTTCTGTTGGGCCGGACAAATAATTCCTGCACTACATTTGTAAAGCACTTCCCCTTCCTTCTCGACGACAGAACCGCAGGCAGGACACTTGTCAGGGATCGTTATCTTCTTGGCTTTCCTATTCGACTCTATCACTTTTACTACTTTCGGAATAACATCTCCGGCGCGTCTTACCACAACGGTGTCACCAATACGCAGGCCAAGACGATCAATCTCATCCATATTGTGCAGCGTGGTATTACTAACCGTTACACCACCTACAAATACAGGTTCAAGTCTCGCTACTGGAGTTATAGTTCCGGTTCTGCCAACCTGAAATTCCACATCTACAACTTTGGTAGACCTTTCTTCTGCCGGGAATTTATAGGCCATGGCCCATCTCGGGCTTCTGGCATTGCTTCCCAGATTTCTCTGTAACTCCAACGCATCTACCTTCAACACTGCACCATCTATTTCGTAGCTGAGAAAATTTCTTCTCTCCAGTAAATCCAGGCAATATTTCAGGCAGGCATCAATACCCACGGCCACAGAAATGTCCGGATTCAACGGTAGCCCCCATTTCTTTAGGACTTTGAAGGTTTCTGAAAGTGAGACAGGCATTTCCAGACCTTCAACCAGCCCGATACTGTAGCAATACATTTGCAACGGAATTCTTGCGGTCTTTTTCGAATCGAGTTGACGAAGGGATCCAGCAGCAGTATTGCGAGAATTCACGAATAGTTTTTCACCCGACTCTTCAGCTCTTTCATTAAGCCGCTGAAAACCTTTCTTGCTTAAAAATATCTCTCCACGTACTTCAAGCGTTGTACCAGGTTTCATGCTTTTCAGACGCAAGGGAATATTGTGAATAGTTCGAACATTCTGGCTGATGTCTTCGCCGGTTTTGCCGTCACCACGTGTCGCTGCCCGTTCCAGTACACCATCGCGATAAAGCAGGCTTACAGCAATACCATCAACCTTGGGCTCACAACTGAATTGAATCTCCTCTTCGCTTTCCAGACGCCTTTTGAGGCGGGCATCAAATGTCAATAAATCATCTTCGCTGAAGACTTTGTCCAGCGAAAGCATGGGCATTTCATGTTGGACCTGGGAAAACTGGGAAAGCGCCACGCCGCCAACCCTCTGGGTAGGAGAGTCCGGTGTCTGTAACTGGTGATCTTCTTCAAGTTTTTCAAGACGCAGCAATAAAGCATCATAATCAGCATCGGGAATCTCCGGGGAATCCAGAGTGTGATACAAATGATTATGGTGCTCTATTTGTTGTCGAAGCTTTTCGACTTCCTGCTTGATTTTGTCAGGAACTGCCATTAGAAACTGCTACGCTTTTACCCTCGTGCGCCTGCGGTCTTGAGTCGGCGCAGTTCGAAATCGCGAACACGTTGTCGGTAATGCTCAATAGTCTGAGCGGTCATGCCGTTACGATGATCGTCTTTTAGCTCGCCGTCAAGAGCGCCACGTATTTGCTGCGCCGTATCCAGCATCTGCTCGAAACCGTCAAGATTGTTAATTGGTGTGGGTAGTGCCAGAAATAGGCTGATACCGAGTGTAGTGAATTGCTCCATTTTATTCAGATCAAAGACACCCGGATTAAGCGCATTGGCAACACTAAAAATGATAGGCCCGGTGGAATCATTGCTCAATCTCTTGTGAAAGATATTCATATCCCCAAACTTAAGACCCGAAGTAATTAACACCTGCAGCAAGTCACTACCCGCGAATACCCTGCCCTCTCTAGCCATCACATTGATAACCAACACCTCGGAGGCCTCTGTGACTGGCTCAGCAGTTTCAGGTTTGGCTCGAGCGCCTGCCAACTCATCCCTTGCGTCAACTTCAGTGGCTTGTCGTAAAAATGGAGCAACCTCTTCACCAGATTCAACAGCAAGCTGATGCGCTTGCTCTTCAGCCTGCTCGATCACATCCTCAAGGTCTTCCTGCTGAGGTTCTTCGAAATGTGCTTGTTGCACTGCTGCCGGTTCTACTCTCTCTATCGGCTCGGCTGCCTCGGCCCGCTGAGGCTTTTCAATGACTGTGGTTTTAGACTTTCGTCCGAATGCGCTAAACAGGGAACGCAGGCCAGATTTTGAAACTCCGCTCTCACTTCCCCTAGCAGGACGAGTCATTTCTTCATCATCGAACAAAGTGGATTGTGATTCCTCACTACCCAGCGATGGGTGTTGGCCGATTCGCTCACCGGCTGTCATGGAAAATTCGCCTAGGTGATCTTCAAAATTCGAAGCGGCTGCCTGTTGCGACTCTACCTCTTCCTCATTCATAACCTCGCTTGCAACCTCATCCTGCCAATCATTCTCAGGAATATGGTCGTGGGAACCTTCGAACCGCTGTTCTTCATCAGCGTAGTCATCTTCTTCTATGCTGTTATCGTAATCTGGCATTACTGAAGAAAGATTATCTTCTGGCTGGGCATCCTCTTCAAAGCTGTCATCGCCATAATCCAGCAGTACATCATCCGCAGATTCATTGCTTTGCAAATCCTCATGGGTATTAGTGTTAGTGGCTTGTTCATGTACTACACCAGCTTCTCTATACTCTTCGCCCGGCTCTCTATAACTTTCTTGCGGCTGTTGATTACTATTTGCTATTGCGCTGAAACCTGAATCATCGCTGTTGATATCTTCCTCGTCGCCGAAGCTGTTTGTTCCATCGCCGAAGCTCTCTACCTCTCTGCTAAAGCTTTCCTCAATACCCTGCTCCACCTCTTCGTCTTGCCAGCTGTCTTGCTCCTCATGATCGTTATAAACCGGATCGTCTTCACAGGGCTCGTCTATTTCCAATTCGCCCTGCTGATCCGCTACTTCGACGGCATCCATTAGCATTGGGATTTGCTGCTCTTCGTCTTCTTCTCCCAGGTCCAAGGCTTCTGCCTTATGCTGGGCTGAGTCCAGAGCGCTGTTCTGTCGATTCACTTCTTCCAGTGAACGAGTGACCACTCTTGCGCCACCACCGGGCAACTCCGCCATCTCGAGCGCTTCCAGATCGACGTTCTGGGGAATGTTTTTGTCGATTGCCAGTTTGATCTGACTCCGACGAGCCTGAATGGCTACATACAGGCCACGCAGAATCACCGCAATAATGGCAAAACCCAGTATTAAAATGACTAATTCGCGTCCACTCATAAGAAGTTCTCAACGCCCCTGTTCGGGCATTGTGTTTATTAGAAATTTTTTAGTATTATCTTACAGTTACCGCGATTTCTTTAGCACAGAAACGGGCTTTTTGAGAACTTTCGTAATTCATTCTTATATAAACATTTTTTGAGCTGCGTTTAGCCTGTTTTCAGGCCGGCAAGCAATGATTACATCGCCGCCAGTTCTACCGCCTCATCGATGTCCACTGCAACAATTCTGGATACACCCGCTTCATGCATGGTCACACCCAGTAGCTGGTTAGCCATTTCCATGGTGATCTTGTTATGGGTGATAAAGATGAATTGTACGTCCTGAGACATTTCCTTCACCAGGTTAGCGTAACGCCCGACGTTAGCGTCGTCCAGTGGAGCATCAACCTCATCCAGCATACAGAAAGGCGAGGGATTCAGCCGGAATATGGAAAATACCAGCGCGATAGCCGTCATCGCTTTCTCACCGCCTGATAGCAGGTGAATCGTGCTATTACGCTTGCCTGGAGGCCTCGCCATGATGGCAACACCGGTATCCAGCAGGTCTTCCCCTGTCATGTCCAGATAGGCATGACCGCCGCCAAATACCTTTGGAAACAGGTTTTGCAGGCCAGAATTAATCTTGTCGAATGTTTCCTTAAAGCGGCTACGGGTTTCCTTGTCGATCTTGCGGATCGCATTCTGGAGCGTATTCAGCGCCTTTTCCAAGTCCTCGTTCTGCTTGTCCAGATAGACCTTGCGCTCGGATTGCTGGGCATATTCGTCAATTGCCGCCAGATTTATCGGCCCCAAGCGGTTGATACGATTACCAAGTTTCTCCAATTCAGTCTCGCAGCTTTCTTCATCAAGCTCTTCGGGAAGCTCCGCCAATACTGTCTGTAGATCGAATTTAGCTTCTTCGAGCTGCTCCTCAATGGCTTGCCGCTTAACAGAGGCGCCTTCACTCTTGAGTCGGTTCTGCATCAGGGTTTCACGGATCTGGTTTGTTTGCTCTTGAAGCTTGTTTCGCTGCTGCTCGTGACTGCGGATGGCGTGTTCATTCTCATCCACCTTAGCCTTGGCTTCCGCCAATTCCTTCTCCACTTCTAAACGCTTCTGCAACAGGCCTTCAAGGTCACTGCGCATTTTGGCTATTGGCTCGTCAGATTCTTCGATTTGCCTCCCGAGAGAATCCATACGTTCCCGGCCACGCTGAACCTGGGAGGCCATACGATCCATCGCTTCCCGGGTGGATTGCAGCTGGGACTGCGTAGATTGCTTCTTTAGCGCAATATCGTGTGCCAAGTCTTTGTCTTTACGAGATTTTTCACGGCATTCCTGCAGGGCGTTTTCCCGCTCGATACGCTGTTCTTCAAGCCGCTCACGGCCGCCAACGTCCTTCTCCATGCTATCCAGGGCCTGTTGCAGGCGCATTCTTGATTCCGCAGTATTCTCCCCTTCAACTGCGAGCTGACGCTCCAGTTCTTCCAGTTCGTGGTGAATTCGCTGCTTGCGAAGCTCGCCTTCCTCAATTTTCGCCATTTGCGCACTAAGCTGAGACTTCAATTCACCGTGAGTTCTGGTTTTCTCGGCAATCTCTTGCTGCAGAGCCTCTCTTGAAGATTCAGACTCAGCCAGGGACTCTTTTAGCTCCACCTGTTTTTCAAAAAGAGCATTAGACTCCTCTTCTAATAATCTGATTTTCCTAAATAAATCAGCTATTAATCCACGACGTTCTACCACCGAATCCTGCTTGCTCACAGTACTGACCTGCACCCATGAGCGGCCCAACCAAATACCTTCCGGAGTGATAATTGATTCCTGGGCATTCAAGCTGCCCCTCGATAAGAGCGCCTGCTGAAGACTGTCTGCAATGTAAATTCCCTGTAGCAGGTCATTCAGACCCCACTCGCTGCTAACTTTGCTATTCAGTGTCGTTAGGGAGGAATTGCCAGCACCTTGACCCGCCCCGGATGACACATCTACAAGCGCTAGCTTGCCTTGGGGCAAATCGGCCAGTAAGTCAGCCACATTCTGTAGACCTTCGACACAGATGCTCTGCAGAGAGTCGCCAAGCACGGTTTCTACCGCCAGCTCCCATCCGGACTCAATGTTCAGACTTTCCGCCAGCCGCAGATGGTTATCTAGACCCTTATTCTTCAGCCATTGGTTCAGGGCTTCATTATCCTGCCCTAATGCTGCCTGCTGCAGTGCTTCTAGGGAGGCCTGCTTACCTTTGGAGGTCTGTAGCTCGCTGCGGGTCTTGTCCAGCTCATCAGAGCACCGGCTCAACTCCGTACGATAACGTTCTATATTCTCGCCCTGCTGACGATTCTGATCTTGCAACGATGAAATTTCTTCTTCTAACAGACTAACATCTCCGGATGCCGTCGCTAGAGACTCGTCTTCTGGGCGATCGAGAAGAGATTGCCTCTCTTCTTCGAGTTTCCGCTTTCGCTCCATGCCTCTTTCAACAATATTTTCCAATTGCTGAATGCGGGACTGCTCTACTTCCGCAATTTGCCGGGGCTCTTCCGCACGCTGATTGAACTCATCCCAATCAAGCTGCCATTGTTTGAGGGAATTTTCCGCTTCTTCCAGCTGTTTGCTCGATTCCACTTCCACTGCTGTGGCCTCTTCAAGCTGGGGAGTGATCTCCAAAAGCTCTACATCCAACTGGGTGATCATGCGCAAATCCACATCAAGCTCTTCCTTGGTCTGCGACCAGACTTCTTCAGTCTCGGAAAGGTCGCGCTTTAACTGGTCGATGCGTTCGATAGTATGCTCAATGGATTGCTCTATTCGGGCAATATCATTACCAAGACTGTAGAACCTGGCCTGAACTTCACCGAGAGCATCGGTAAGTTCTGTATTATCTGCAAGATGCTTTTCAATCTTTGCATCTACCCCCCGCTGCTCGGCAGTGGTGGCTTCGATATTGATTTCCAACTGCTTGATAGTTTCCTGATTTTCCTTGAGCTGCTCGTCCAGACTTCTCCAGCAAAGGGCATTCAGATTGGCAGTTGTTTCTCTCTCCTGCTTCTTGAATTCGGCGTATTTTTCAGCCGCAACGGACTGTCTTTGCAGGTGGGCTAATTGACGTCCAAGCTCGTCGCGGATATCAGTCAGACGCTCCAGGTTATCCCTGGTTCGCTTGATGCGATTCTCGGTTTCTCTTCTTCTTTCCTTATATCTGGAAATGCCCGCCGCTTCCTCGATAAATACTCGTAGTTCTTCCGGCTTGGATTCGATCAACCGGGACACCATACCCTGCTCGATAATCGAATAACTACGGGCACCCAGGCCGGTGCCGAGGAAAATATCGGTGATGTCCTTACGACGCACCTTGGTGCCATTCAGGCTATAGGTAGACTGAGCATCACGGTCCACTTTGCGCTTGATGGCCACTTCATCGAAGTTGGCATACTCTCCCGTGAGCCTGTGATCGTGATTATCGAAAACCAGCTCAACGCTAGCTTGACCAACGGGCTTGCGGCCTCCAGAGCCGTTGAAGATTACGTCGGTCATGTTTTCGCCACGCAGATTCTTGGCAGAGCTCTCGCCCATTACCCAGCGCACAGCATCGATCACATTGGACTTGCCGCAGCCATTGGGGCCGACAACAGAACAGAGGTTTGAAGGGAAGTCGATTGTGGTTGGATCTACGAAAGATTTGAAGCCGGCTAATTTTATACACTTGAGGCGCATTTTATTTTTAAAGACTACCTGTATTTAGAGGTCGAAAACATGGTTTAGGATAAAGCCGGGAGTAGTCTTAAAACCGCGACCAGACGATGTAGTTTCCCTAACAATCGCCGGCCGAAACCCTGCGTATCAATAGCCAGAAAGTTTATCCGATTTGCAGTGCCAATGACACCAAAAATCCCTCATTGAGAAGAAAAAACCATGGCCGAGAATGCAGCATGGTATCGGACCTCGACCCGCAAAATTGCCAAAGCCTGCGAGGCTGTTTTTTCATGCTTCTCCTGTAACCTGAATGTATATTCTCCGTCAACTTGCAGGCCGGAAAATATGACCTATAGTTAATGTCAGAAAGGAGGCAATGAATCTGTACAAGGATGTACGCACTTATTCTGCCTAGCAACGTTCACACAGCAGGGAGGCAATTTGAGCTCTCTAAACAGAGGATTGTATGATCACTTTAGACTTGCCTAAAGATATCGAACGAAGATTGCTGGTGCTTTCCATGCATACCGGGCGGACTATTCAGTTCTGCGCGAGGGAGGCAATTCTGGACTATATTGACGAGATAGAAGAGCGTTATCTGGCCATAGACCGGCTTAGGGAAAATTCCATTGCCGAGGAGTTTGACCTTTTGATAACTAGGCTTGCTTGCTATTTTTATAAGAGACTCTTGTGCTTTAATCCGCCTTCCCGATGTCCCGTCGGGGCCATAGTAAGCCTTACGAAAATAGCTGCAGAGGCTTTGTTCATGATTAACAATCAACTCGACTTTTTACTCTGGCCTCGTTTATCTTTTTATTCTTTTTGCTTTTGCGTATCTTTCGTAGTGAAATATCAACCACACATCGAGAATCGAGAATCGGGAATGAAGGATAGGAATTAAACCACATTTTCCAATACAGGGCTTAGACCCAAAACTTTAACTGTCTAGCGCCAGCTTATATTGATTTCGGCCGCCCTTCTTCGCATCATAAAAAGCACGGTCAGCACTTCGAAGCAGGTGTTCGAATTCATCGTCTTCGGCATGCATAGCTATACCCGCACTTATCGTCACCTTAGTTTCTTGCTGGATTCTAGAACTAATTCTGTCGACTACAAAAATTGCTTGATGAACATCAGTACGTGGCAGTACTAACAGAAATTCTTCCCCACCATAGCGAATAACCAAATCCTGATCACGGGAGCAGTCAACTAATATTTTCGACAGTTTAACTAACAGCTCATCCCCGTCGGCGTGACCATAGGTGTCGTTGTATTTCTTAAAATAGTCGACATCCAAAAGAATAATACTAAAAGGTTCTTTACTTCGACGAGAGGCCGCGACTATATCTTTAATACGAAATTCCAATAGGCGCCTATTTCCCAGCTGGGTAAGGGGATCAGTAATCGATCTACGCTCACTCTCGATCTTTAAGGAAATATTTTCCAGCAGCATATTGTGCTGCCGAGGTATCAAGCGGGAAAACAACAAGTAGGCGAATATAAGAGCCGCACCCAAGACGTTAAACAAGTCCGTTTGCATCCAAATACATTTCACCACCAGCGGCACCAACAGCAGGTGGGTAAACAGCATCAATACCGACAGCGCAATGCTGTAACTAAGCATAGCTCCGGCGAGCAAAGTCATGGTTATTGCGGCATAGAAAAGAACGGCGCCAAAGGTATCTTCCCCAAAAGCAATAAACACTGCCGCAGAAAAAGCCAAAAACGGCAATATGCTATGCAGAAGAAAGTAATCTTCCCAGCGTTTTACGTTGGATTTATCTATCTCATCTCGCGCTGATTTAACAAAGAATAGATAGGAAAGGATGATGCGGGGAATATAAGCAGCAATAAGTGCCGACAACCATATAATGGCCAATGCGGGAGATGCAAGCTCCCACACAGTAAATGTAAAGAACGATGCCGCTCCCAACACTCCCAGATAGCCGTACTTGGTGCTGTCATAGAGAATGTTGATTCTCTCGAAATCGATTTCCGCATTATCATTTGCATCAGTCAATTTTAGCCCTTCCTTAAATTGATCGATAATTCTACTTAAAAACCACTTCCTGAGGAGGATCATATCCACCCAAATCATAGGATATAGACCACTTAACCGAATAAACGGCTTTTGGTAGAAATGTTGGCCTCCAGCCCAATTATGGAGGGCGCTCAGGAATACGAAAAAATAGGGTAAGAAAAAGCAAGGATTCAGAACGATCGCTCAACATCCAGCGTATTCTTTTGGGGCTTGAGCGAATTGCTAGCCCTAATATAGCTTTCTTCTCGCATGCACTAAAAGAAGAGCTAGTTGCAATATTAAAGCCCCAATTATAACCAGAGCGGTTCCTGTTAGCCCGGCTATAATAAATGCTGCCATACTAATTATTCCATTGAAAAGCGCATAGGGAAGCTGTGTACGAAAATGGTCCAGCTGCGAACAGTTTGCGCCGGTAGAAGACAAAATCGTGGTTTCAGAAATCGGTGAGCTGTGATCTCCGAATAGCCCTCCCGACAGAACAGCTCCCATGCAAACATATAGGGGCGCTCCGATAGTAATAGCAGTTGGAATTACAAGTGGGAACATAATCGCAAAAGAACCCCATGAAGAGCCGGTGGCAAAGCTGATAATAGCCGAGAGCACAAACACGATTACAGGCAGTAACCAAAAAGGCAATGAGGCTTGAGCAACCTCTGCAATATAACTTGCAGCTCCCAACTCTCTGCCCACATCCGAAAGCGCCCATGCCAGCAATAATGTCACTGCCACCAGAGTCATCCCCGCCATGCCTTTGAGATAAATATCGATACTTTCCAAAACAGGCCTGACCTTTAACCCAGCCATAAGTACTATTAGCAAAGCGGCTGCTGCAAAATAAGCGGTAGATAAGCCGCCACGGAAGGCAGAGCCCGAAACCTGCTGGGTAGGGAAGCCCTGAGGGACCAGTATCACACATAGAACAATTGCCAGAAGACATAGAGGAGCCCACACCATAACGGGCTTTGCATTAGGGTGCGTAAATGCTACGACAGCCTCTTCATGCTGCTCTTCTTCCATCGAAGCAGCATCTGCATGTAGTGACCTTACTTCTTCTTCAGCTTTCTCCATTGGCCCAAAATCGAGGCCTAAGAAAACAAGCAACGGGACAAGCACAACCGCTAACCAGGCATAGAATTGAAACGGTATCGTCTTGATAAATGCAGAGAATTCATTTTCGTCCATACCAAGCGCCGCAAACTCCTGACTCATTAGGCTCATTATGTACACACCCCAACCTATGAAGGGGATAAGAATAGCCACAGGCGAAGATGTGGAATCGATAATAAAGGCAAGTTTTTGTCTGGATATTTTTAGACGATCTGTAAGCGGCCTAAAAACCGGGCCAATTATTAGTGGCGTACCGAGGTCCGAGAAGAAAATTGCTATACCACCAACCCAGGCAGCCAGCTGGGCCTGCGCTCGGGTTCGCACCCAATCGTTAATCGACTTGGCGAAAGCAGCACCCCCGCCGCTTTGTTCCACCAACGCCACGAAACCACCTATAAACGCCAACAAAACGAGCACGCCCGCGTTATAGCTGTCAGTGAGTTCCGGAACAATGTGCTCAGTGACCATCGTGCTTAACCCAACGAGTGGACTAGCACCGTGCAGCATTAGCACCCCGGTAAAAACGCCAGTGAACAGTCCGATAATCACATTTCTCGTACACAGTGACAGGGTCAGAGTAATTATGATGGGAATTAAAGATGTTGCGCTTGGCTCGGGCATGACTGTAGTAAATAGACTAGCGGTTGATTTAGCAAATGAATCTGCCCCCATTTGAGCTCTCTCTTTTTTTGCTCACTAAGTTGTTAAGTTATAGCTGTGCCCTTTAGCTCTATTAAAAACCTGAGAATATCCGCTGATGCTCGGATAGGATTCGCTGCGTCTCTGCAGGTTCAGGATTGGTGGAGTAATCTCCTAGCTTGAATGTGCCGCCAAGCACTAAGGCATCTGATCGGGAGAACATATAAAGGCTGCCTCGCCCTCCACCGATAGTCAGGTAATCTACGTCGGGATCGGGCGGTAGAAACACAAGCTGACCCTTTGCTGGCGTCAACTCAGTATCATCGAACAAAGTTGCCGAGCCAAGCCCGGTGCAGTTAAACATGATCGGCTCTGACAGCGACAGAATCTCTTCTTTGTTAGCGAAATTCCGTATTACAAACTCACCTCCAGCCTGATAAAAGTCCTCTGTTAATCGCCGCAGAAAGGTAGCAGGCTCGACCATCATAGTGAGTTCGTGACGAACATAAGGCACAGGAAACGGATGCTCATTGCGGGCAAGGTCGACGCGGTAAGGATACAGGTCCCCAAACTCTCCCTCATTCCCGATTGGCGTGTTGCTAAGCGTGTAAAGCTCGGTCCAGCAAACACCATAATCTGATCCGCCTAGATTTGTGAAAGCATGGTGTGCCACCCGCGCAGCAAATTGTATTTGCACTTTAAATTCCGCTGAGGAAACTTCAGGGTCATGCACGCTATAGGGACCCCATTCTCCTCCTGCAACATTGGACGTGGTATGTCGTGCCGTGGCTCGGGTATAAATAGTCACCTTCCAGCCGGCATCCTGCAGCAATCTGGCACTGGTAAGGCCCATCACCCCGCCACCTATCACCGCGACCCGACCGGGCTCCATGCCTGCAGTTTCGCGAACCGCCAATGCCGAGGAACCCCAGGACAGGCTGATACCTCCGCCACCATGACCATAGTTATGGACAACCACTTTCTCGCCAAAACGCTCACTCTTCACAACAAAGCCTGAAGGTCGATAAGGCCGATGTCCGACGATTTCACGAATCACATTATCTGGCGAAATCCGAGGGGCGACCCAGGGCTTTCTCGAATAAGGACGCTGATATCGAGCCTCAGAAGTCGCAAGCGATGTGCAACCTGCCATAGTCGTTGCAATAGCTCCCGTGCCAAGGGCTTTAAGTAGCTTTCGTCGCTTATATTGTTTGTCTAAGGCATTCATAGAAAGGCAGCTTTACTGAAAGTCTTATTTAGAAGCCAACTTATACTGATTCGGCATTTAATTGAATATATGGAGGCAAATAAAAATCAACTGAAGACAGAAGGAAGATGTTTCTATTTGCAGGTAACAATGGAAATGTAGGAAGAGATTGGCTAAAAATTGATCAAAGCTATATAGCCCCCACCCCCTTTAGATACAAATGTCCCAGAGCGATGGGTACCGGTGGGGCACCCCCCTTTGTACAGCTAGGAGTCCCAACATCCACTATACATAGTAATACGCTCAAACGATTTTGGCTTTTCACCGTGTGCCGTTTTACCACGTGCGGTAAAATAGCTATGTGGTTAAGGTTTCTGGACTATACGCATAAGAGGTTTCCGGTATGTATACAACTCTCGGTGGGCGTGTTGAATGCACCCAGTGTGGGGGGCTGAAATAGTAAAAGGTTCAGGAGAATAAACTAAGTCACCACTTTCTAATCGGTAGGCAAGATACAACGATATATTGAGCGGGTCGTTGAAAATTGCTTGGATAAATTTGGTCAGCCACTAACGACACAACTTGTCCTTTTTACGGACATGGTTTCGTCATCTCCAAGCTCATTAAGAGCATCAACATAATCTGGGTGGTTTTTAAAAGACATCGCTTTTTCAAATGTCTCAAACTCGGCTACCGCTGCGAATTGCATATCTTTTGTGCCTATTTGAGTTTTTGCGACACGGCCTATAGCAATCATTTTAAATTCGCCACGCTCAATAAGAACATTCACTTTCGCGACGTACCTATCAAAGGCACCTTGATCGATAATTTCTTCAACATGATTAATCCAATAACCCTTAGGCATTTTCTTAGTCCTCTTTAGTTTTATATTAAAAAAATACTCTGTTTAGTGCTAGAAAAAATTTCAAAATAACTAACAGTTCGTCCACAATAGTATGTATACGGGTGCAATGGAACCATTCTGACTTATCGGGGTGGGGTCTCAGGGGCGCTCCTAATGGAATTTTATATCAGCGCTCTTATTTCCCATTAATCATTACCTAATGTACTCTCACAAACATCGTTCTAATAAACGCTACCGTGCTTTGCAATAAAAACAAAACCAAACAAACAATATATATATTTGTAAGCTCAGTTAGATGCCCCGTTATCATCAATCCAGAGATAATAAAAATAGTTGATAATATGCCTGTTTGGAAAAAATAAACTTTAATGGGGAAAATTTTTATATGTCCTTGTTTTCTTAGTAAAAGCATTTTTTTAGGAAACACTAACAGTCCTATGACTGAATAAATACATATAATCCAGCAATTAATTAGCCAAGCTAATTCTAAATTCTGATCACTAAAGATAGCAAAAGGAAGAATAGAGCCAAACATTGCCCCAAAAGCAGAATAAGTTAAAAGCTGGATACGAAAATTATCTGGAGCACTAAACCCATCAGAACTTCGACTTAAACCTATTAATATTGCTGAGAAGCCAACTATGCCTAGAGCAAGCTCAGCTATTAACTGTAGTGCATCAAAATTTGGCTCCATATGTTACCTCCACTCATAAGTTGTGGTTCTGATTTTTAGCAATTGTACCTAGTCTAGCTGGTTTTCAAGGTATAAGCCCCAGACAGACCGAATTCGCTGCATTCAGAGGCTATAAAGGCGCTGACCTACGGCTAGGGTAGTTAGTTATCAGTCGTCCATAATAGTATGTATGCGGGCGCACTGGAACCATCCTGACTTATCGGGGTGTGCCCCTAGGGTGGGGTGCTGGGATGGATTAGAGGAAAGACAGCAAATCTTAACCTGTTCAGCTGGCGTAATAATTTCCTATCTTCTTTGCTATAAGCCATGTGGAATCACAGTCTCCCTTATTGTATGCGAACAAATCCCGTGCGTATTTCTGTTGCGCATCCGAAAATGACCTCCACCGAGAGCTGTGTAGTTAATCATTTTACGGAATCAATTATAGGTTGGAAAAAAGCATTATGATCCCAAGCCGCTGGAAATTTTGTATCGTGGTAAGCGCCGTTAGCACGACTTTTCCCTTCTCCTACAAATTCCAAAGAGCTATTTCGAACCACAACAATATCGAGACCAGGGTGGATATAAATATTGTTCATGCGGCTGCCTATCGAGAAAAACCAATCACCTGAATCATCAGACCACCATTGGTATCCATATCCATAAGTAATTGAATCCGATAACCATACCGATGGGGCAGTAGATTTTATAACCCATTCTTGTGATACGATTTGCTCTGCATTCCATTTGCCCTCTCTCGCATAGAGAAGTCCGAACCTTGCAAAGTCTCTCGTCGTCATATCCAGGCAGCAATAAGACATATAATTCCCGAATTCATCTGTCCACCAACCAGCATTGATTCCCAGTTTATTAAACAAAACATCTTGGGCAAAATCATAAATACTGGTATTGGTCGCCCTTTCGATAATTTCGCCTAAAAGTTGACTGTCTGCATTTTGATAATTCCAGCTATACGCCGCACCTAACCAGGGTGCCCTGTTTGGGTCTATGACGCGATCTATGCTGTATAATACATTGTCTACAGGCCTGTTAGGGTCTGATACCCCCTCTTCATCCTCCAGCCCAATATACATAATTGCCCCATCACCATAATCTGAAGTACCTCCCTCAATCAGGCCGGAGGACATTTGAAGTAAGTTTTTTATGGTCATATTCTTCCTATCATCACCAGCCCACTCGGTGATAAATTCTGCTGCCGG
>Ga0315322_10001829_pt1 | contig 16505 bp, 8 predicted proteins | sample M110021515metaG_FD_203461 | JGI IMG/M metagenome (GOLD analysis project Ga0315322, IMG submission 203461) | Ammonia-oxidizing marine archaeal communities from Monterey Bay, California, United States - M1 100m 21515 | ecosystem: Environmental > Aquatic > Marine > Intertidal zone | place: USA...
TTGCTTTGTTTCCTTCATCCGCATCGTTCATGGTTACGAAACCAAATCCTTTTGAGCGTCCTGAATCACGATCTGAAATGATCGAAGCCTTTTCAACGTTTCCGTATGCGCCGAACGCATCCGCTAAATCCTGGTCACTGATCGACCAAGGGAGATTACCCACATATATTTCCATTATTCTGTTTTTTTTGTATTGTCCTGTAACGCTCATTGGATGCTGGGGTTGAGAGCTTCCGAATTTTGAATTAAGGTAATCAAAACCTTACTCCCAATGGGCGAATAAAGAATCAAGTATGACATGGAAAGCCTTTAAATCAACTGCAAAAGACCCAAATTTTATTCCTGTAGAAGTGCGAATTTTCTTGAGTGATGCTCTCCCGATAGTTGAGTCTTCGCCCATGCACATTTTACATTGCTCCATCGATCGCCCGGATTGCATCTCTTCAACTTAATTCTTCCTTCTTGAACTGATGAATATCCGACGTGTCAGCTTCCTGCTAGCCTCTGCTTCACTACTTGTATTGAGGCTTCCGGCTAAGGATGTTGACTTTGCCCGCGAGGTATTGCCGGTCCTTTCCAACAAATGTTTTGCCTGCCACGGACCCGATACCAAGAAAAAAGAATTGCTGAGGCTTGATTCCGAGAAGGCTGCCAAAAGAGACTTGGGTGGTTTTCATGCAGTGGATGAGAACTCCCCGGAAGATTCCGAGCTCATTTTCCGTATTTTCGATAAGGATGAACCGATGCCTCCCAAAAAGTTTAACAAGACCCTTACCCCCGCTGAGAAGGAAATTCTTAAGAAATGGGTCTTGTCCGGTGGAAAGTATGCCACGCATTGGGCCTTCGTTCCACCGGAAAGCAAAGCGGTCGAAGGGAATGCAGTGGATCATTTCGTGGGAAAAGGAATCCGTGAAAAAGGACACGACTTTGCTCCGGAAGCCAAGCCCGAGATTCTAGCCCGCAGGGTTTCCCTTACTCTCACGGGTTTGCCTCCCGATCCTGCGAAACTGCAAGCATTCTTAGAGGACAATCGGGCAGGCTCCTACGAACGTTACGTGGACATTCTGCTAGCTGATTCTAGTTATGGAGAGCATCAGGCAAGGTATTGGTTGGACGCCGTTCGCTACGGAGATACGCACGGTCTCCACCTTGATAACAAGAGGGGGATTTATCCGTATCGCGATTGGGTCGTCCGGGCCTTTAACGACAATCTTCCGTTTGATGAGTTCATTACCTGGCAACTTGCCGGTGACTTGCTTTCCGATCCGACGCTGGATCAAAAGATCGCAACCGGGTTTGTCCGCATGAACCCGTCGACTGCCGAAGGCGGCGCCATCCCGGCTGAGTTCCAGGCCAAGAACAATTTCGACCGGGTGGAAAGCCTGGGCACTTCCCTGCTCGGGCTCTCTTTGATTTGCTCTAGGTGCCATACCCATAAGTACGATCCGATCACCCATACCGAGTACTTTCAACTTCTGGCCTTTTTCAATAGCACGGCTGAATCGCCCATGGATGGGAATCGGTATGAATACGGAGATCATCTCCAGGTTCCTGCCGATCAAAAGGCGTGGCTTGCATGGAAGGCTCTCGAGAAGAGAGAGTCAGAACTTCTTGCCCGTGCCCGGGAATCCGGGGAATTCCCTCAAGCCCATGACAACTTGGAAAAGTTGTCGGCCCTCTTGGGCTCAAATGATCTGACCCGAAAAGGAAACAAGGTTCGGGCAACCTCGGGCAAGTCACCCAAGAACCAAACGCCGGCTCAGGCCATAGATGACGATCCCAAGACCAAATACCTTAATTTCGAAGGCCAAGGGAGCGGGCTTGTCATTCACGCGCAAAAGGGCGTTGTCGAGAAAATTGCCCTTACTGCGGGCGAGGACGTTCCTTCCCGGGATCCGACCAGCTTTGAACTTTACGGTTCCGAGGATGGAAAGACGTTCAAGGAAATTGCAAAGGGCGCGGTCCCCGCTTTCCCCAATCGTCGTCAAAGAGTGGAGATTGCTATCGAAAACTCGAGCGCTTATGGGATCTACAAACTGACCTTCCCCAGCCTTGCTTCATCCAAGGCCGACGCCATGCAGGTCAGTGAAATCGAACTGTTGAAGGCTCCGGTCAAAGGAGCGGACGATTTATCAGGGGAAACCGTTGCGCTCAGGGATGAGAAGGCAAAAGCCATGAAAGCCTTTACCTCGACCTTGGTTGCCCGGGAATTGCCCAAGCCGCGGATCACCAAATTGCTGGATCGGGGCGAGTATGACATGCCCGTTGGCGAACCTTTGCTTCCAGGCGTGCCTGCTTCGCTTGGTTCTTTGCCCGAGGGTGCTCCCTCCAACCGTCTCGGGCTTGCCAGTTGGTTAGTTTCCCGGGATCAACCCTTGGTCTCCCGAGTGTTGGTCAACCGAATCTGGCAACGGGTCTTTGGCGTCGGTTTGGTCCGTACGCCCGATGATTTCGGGCTGCAAGGACAGCACCCCACTCATCCGGAGCTACTCGACTGGTTGGCCGTGACTTTTCAGGAAGAAGGCTGGGACTTGAAAAAAATGCTCCGTTTACTCGTTACGAGCCGGGCTTTCAGGCAAAGTTCGAGTTATCGAAATGATTTGGCCGATCCGGAAAACCTAGTTTACGGACGCGGTCCCAGCTACCGCTTGGATGCGGAGGTTCTCAGGGACATGGCGTTGTGGTCATCCGGATTGCTCGATCCGGCCATGGGAGGGGAGGGCGTGAAGCCATATCAGCCTCCCGGAATGTGGAAGGAACTGATGCATCCGGCCAGCAATACCAAAAATTACGTAGCGGACAAGGGGCAGCGCCTCTATCGCAGGAGTCTTTACGTCTACTGGAAGCGCACTAGTCCGCATCCCATGATGACTTTGTTTGACGCACCGAGCCGGGAAGCATCTTGCGTGAGGCGTTCCCGTACCAATACCCCTTTGCAGTCCCTCGCTCTTTTCAACGAACCGCAACGCGTGGAAGCCGCCCGGAAGCTTGCCGAACGCTTGCTCAAGGAACGAAGCAAAGATGATGAGCGTCTTGATCTTCTCTTTACTCTCGTTGCCTCTAGGGCGCCTTCGGAAAACGAGCGGGCGGCCTGTCTCAAGCTTCTCCAATCTCAACGAAAACGTCTTGCTGGCAAAGCCGAGGACGCGGACGCCTTGTTGGAAATCGGGGATGCCCCAAAGGATCCCGATCTTGATCCCAAGGAAGTGGCGGCCTGGGCCCAAGTTGCCGGGACTGCCTTGGCGAGCGACCTTTCCATCCTGCTTTACTGACGAATTGAATTTTCCTGACATGAATACCAATCCACTTCGCGAACGTGAGCTCTACTTAACCCGCCGTCAATTGTTCGGCAAAGCGGCCCTTGGCTTGGGCACGGCGGCGATGGCCCAATTAACCCCCGGTTGGGCGATGGCCAATGACGGGTCATTGAACGGCGGACTCCACCATCCGGCCAAGGCCAAGCGGGTCATCTACCTCTTTATGAGCGGGGGTCCGAGCCATCTTGACCTTTGGGATTACAAACCCAAGCTCGTGGAGGAATTTGGTAAGGATCTGCCCGATCACGTGCGGGACGGTCAGCGAATAACGGGTATGACCTCCCGCCAAAAGAGTTTGCCTCTCGCTCCGAGCAAGTACGAGTTTACCAAACACGATAACAACCACAAGGGAGTTTGGGTAAGTTCATTGCTTCCTCATACGGCTAAGGTGGTGAAGGATTTGTGCGTGGTTCATAGCACCTTTACCGAGGCGATCAACCATGATCCCGCGGTCACTTACATCCAAACGGGAAGCCAGGTTCCGGGCCGTCCCAGTCTCGGTTCATGGCTGAGCTACGGTTTGGGCAGCGTGAATGAGGATTTGCCCAATTACGTCGTTATGCATGCCAAATCCAGGCACGCCGAACAGAGCCTGTTCAGCCGTTTGTGGGGAACCGGTTTCATGCCCTCGGATCATCAGGGGATTTTGTTGCGTAGCCAAGGCGACCCGGTGCTTTACCTTTCCAACCCGAAAGGAGTTTCGGGTGATGGCCGTAGGGCACAGCTGGACGCCTTGTCCGTTCTCAATAACGAGCATCACAAGAGCTTTGGTGACCCCGAGGTTCTTTCCCGTCTGCGCCAGCACGAAATGGCCTACCGCATGCAGACTTCGGTTCCCGAGCTAATGGATCTGACCAAGGAACCTGAGTCCACCTTCGAGCTCTACGGCAAGGAGGCAAAACAAGCAGGCTCATTCGCCGCTTGTTGCTTGAATGCAAGGCGGTTGGCCGAACGGGGGGTCCGTAATATTCAGATTTTCCATCGTGGCTGGGATGCTCATGGGGGTTTGCCTAATGAACATGGCAATCAATGCAAGGACGTGGATCAGGGTTGCGCTGCCCTCATCAAGGATCTCAAGCAACGCGGCATGCTCAAGGATACTTTAGTGATTTGGGGAGGAGAGTTCGGACGGACTACCTATTGTCAGGGCAAACTGACCCGGGAGAATTATGGCCGGGATCATCATCCGCGCGCTTTCACAACCTGGATGGCGGGCGGAGGAGTCAAACCCGGCATAACTTACGGGCAGTCGGATGATTACGGTTACAACCTGGCGGACAAAGATGGCAATACGATCAAGCCTAATAAGGACAAATGGACACCCGGAACCATGCATATTCATGACCTCAATGCGACCATCCTTCACCTGCTGGGCATTGACCATACGCGACTGACCTACAGATACCAAGGACGCGACTTCCGTCTTACGGACGTGCACGGCCATGTCATTAAGGACATTCTAACCTAGTTTCCCCATGCCCTCGGTCTTTTTTCAGGTACTTTGCCTTCTTGTCTTTTGCAGCCTTCTTCAGGCTGACTGGTCCACTTGGCGGGGGCCCGATAACGACGGACTCAGCGATTCCATCAAGCTTCCGGATTCCTGGAGCGAAACGGAAAACCTGGACTGGAAGTTTTCTCTTCCTGCGGCCGGTTCCTCCACGCCCATTGTGGTGAAGGATAAGATTTTCCTGACCTTCGAGCTGGACAACGAGGTCAAGGCAATGGGCATAGGGGTGGATGGACGGGAATTGTGGACCCGTGTCGTCTGCCAAACCAAAGGCAAGGGCAATGGAGAGAAAACCTTTGCTTCCCCAACTCCTTCCTCAGATGGAAAGCTTCTCTTTGTCACGACCGGGACGGGGGAGGTCGTGGCTTTCGATCTCGAGGGGCTTGAAAAATGGCGCTTCAATGCTCAGGAGCGCTATGGCAAGTTCCGCTATGGCTTCGGGTTTCATTCCACCACCGTTCTTCACGAGGGTCGTCTGTATCTCCAATTGATTCATTCCGCGGCCCAGTTGGTCGTTTGCATCGATGGGCAATCGGGCAAGGAAGTATGGAAAGCGGAAAGGGAGAGCGATGGAGTGGCTGAGTGCGAGCATTCGTACGCATCCCCCACGGCTTACCGCAAGGAAGACCTGAACGTTTTGGTCACTCATGGAAATGACTACTGTGTCGGCCATGATCCTGTCACCGGAAAGGAACTTTGGCGGGTTGCCGGACTCAACCCAAAGAATCAATACAATCGCACACTTCGTTTCGTTGCCTCTCCTGTCGTAAGTCAGGGCTTACTGGTGGTTCCTTCGGCCAAGAACCGGGGCGTGTCCGTCGTCCGCCTCTCCGAAGCCAAGGGCCGAATCGAGAAGGGCGGGGTTGGTGAGCTTTGGAGAATGGATCGGGGCACGACCGACGTCACGACACCACTGCTTTACCGAGGGCTCCTGTACCTTTGCAAAGAGAACGGCACCATTCTTTGTCTGGATGCATTGACGGGTGAACAGTTCTATCAGGAGCGTTTTCACGCCCAAACCTACCGGGGGTCTCCCGTGGCCGCCAACGGCCGGATTTTCCTGACTGCCCGGGACGGTACCTTCACCGTTCTCAAGGCCGGCAAAGTTTACGAGGTGGTTGACAAAAACAAGCTCGACGACCAATTTACCGCCTCTCCGATCGTAGCTCACGACCGTTTCTATTTCCGCGGACATCGGTATCTTTACGCTATCCGGGCGAAATAACTTACTTCACTTCAACCCCTGAACATGAGATTCTCGATTCTTCTGCTCCTCTTTGTTTCCCCACTTTGGTCCAATCGTCCGAATGTGGTTTTCCTCGTTTCCGAGGATAATTCAATTCATTACCTCAAGCACTACGGAGCCGAGTTCGGTTCCATGCCCAATATCGAGAAAATGGCCAAGGAGGGACTGACCTTTAATCACGCCTTTTCAAACGCACCGGTCTGCTCGGTCGCCCGCTCGACACTGGCCACTGGCATACTGGCTCCCAGAGGAGGCTTCCAGTACCACCGTAAATCCGCCTTGGCCAAGGGAGTGAAGCCGTGGACCGCTTTACTTAGAAAAGCGGGTTATTATTGCGCCAACAACAGCAAGACGGATTATAACTTCGCCACCGCAAAGGGAGCGGCTTGGAACGAATCATCGCGCAAAGCTTCCTGGCGCAAGCGTCCGGACAAGCAAGCGCCCTTTTTCTATATGCAGTCTTTTGCCGTCTGCCATGAGAGTTCTCTGCATTTTCCGGCAAAGCTCATGCAATCCGAAAAGACGAAAACGCCCGTCGACCGAGTGAGCCTTCACCCGTACCATCCGGATACCCCCACCTTCCGCTATACCCATGCCCGGTATTTTGACCGCATGAGCGTGGTGGACGCCCAAATGGGGTCGGTCGTGGAAAAACTTAAGGCGGATGGACTGCTTGAGGATACTTTCGTTTTCTACTTTGGTGATCATGGAGGGGTGCTTCCGCGCGGAAAGGGGTATGCTTACGAATCCGGTCTGCACGTGCCCCTGGTCGTCCGCATTCCCGAGAACTTCAAACACCTGACCGATCATGCGCGGGGAACCCGAACCGATGGCTTCGTGAGCTTCATCGATTTCGGGCCCACGGTCTTGAACCTTGCCGGTCTATCCGTTCCTGGAGAAATGGACGGATCGGCCTTCTTGGGAAAAGGAACTTCCGCCAAGGAACTCGCCTCCAGGGACGAGGCATTCGGTTACGCCGACCGGTTTGATGAGAAGTACGACCTCGTAAGAACCATCCGGAAAGGCAAATGGGAATACGTTCGAAATTATCAAGGGTTTTACCCCGATGGTTTGCAGAACAACTATCGTTACCGCATGCTTGCCTTTGCCGAATGGAGGGAACTGCACAAGGCAGGAAAACTCAACTCGGCCCAAAGCCAATTTTTCGAACCCCGCCCCGCAGAGCAGCTTTTCGATCTTTCGAAGGATCCTCACGAGGTGAACGACCTTTCGCAAAACCCTGCTCATCGCGAAGTTCTTCTAGCCATGCGCGAACGCATGACCGCGAAGGTCAAGGCCATTCACGACCTGAGTTTCTACCCCGAGAGTCATATGGTTGCTCATGCTTTGGAGGATGGGATCGCATTCGGCAAAAAACATGTTCGGGAGATTGGCGAGTTGGTGGATATTGCCGATCTCTCCTTGATTTCTTTCCCGAAAGCCGAACAAAAACTGTCAACTGCAATGCGTTCAGAGAACCCATGGAAGCGTTACTGGGCTTGCATTAGCGCAACCCTGCATGGCAAGCAGGCAAAATCCCTCGTTCCCGTTGCCAAGAAGTTACTTGAGGACAAGAACCTGATGGTTCGGGTGCGGGCTGCCGAATTTCTCGGTACCCTAAAGGCGAGCGATCCGATGCCCACCCTCCTGAAAGTGGTGAACCAATCGACCTCTCCGCAGGAAGTCCTGCTCGCTTTCAATGCCGTGGTCTACCTGCGCGATTTTTGCGGTTATGCTTTTGATTCTTCAAAGGTGGCGCTCAAAGTGAAAGCGGGAGAAAGCGCCCGGCGAATAGACTACCTCTCCGGCAAGGCTAAATTGTAAAGGGTGGTTTTCGGCATGGGGAGCTTTGCTCTTCCTTATTACTTTGGAGGCCTTGCTTACCTGTTTTGCTCAACTATTTTGCGCGAAATGCGGAAAAAACGAAAAAAAATGTCCGAAGAGATTACTTTAGGGATATAAGTCTTTGCCTGCCTTTGAGGTTCAAAGGTCTTTTGACATACCTTAAAGGCAGTTGCCAAGTGGGCATGTGGTTCGGGCAAACCACATGCCCTTTTTTTATTTTCATAGACAACGGTTGGCGTTACCAATGTTAAAGATGATCAACTTCTGGAATAGCACCAAATATCTGGTCTGGGGTATTTCAGCTGCTCTATTGCTCTTCTTTGGAATCCGTTGCCAGCAATCCGGTTTCGATTCCCTCCGCAAGATGAGGCAGATGGAACGAATCCCCAAAGTGTCCGTCCATCACGTAGTCCCGGGGGAGGTGAGTATGGAAGGGCGGGCCCGAAGCTCCGAGAAGGTCGTGCATGCGAGGTATACGAAGACGTCGTGCTATTATTATTCTTACCGAAAGGAGGAGGAGAGAGAGGATGAAGACGGTACCTATTGGGCTACTGTTGATTCCGGTTCTGCGGGCACAAACTTTTTTCTTACCGACGAAACGGGAAGAATACTCGTCGAACTGAAAATGCGCGGAGTCAGGCCCGATCTCAAAATTGACTACCGGGAAGTGAGAGGAGACTACAGGTATTCCGAATGGAGAATCGATAAAGGCGAGCGTCTGTTTGCAATGGCCATGGCAAACAAGAAAAAAGAGGGTTTTTCCCTGCGGTTTGACTTGCCGGGTTCCTATCCACCCATCCTTTCCAATCATGACGCATTGGAGAACCGGTCTGACTTTGGCACCAGCGGAGTAATGAAAAGCCTTCTGAGCGTCGCTTTTCTTTGTTTTGGCTGCCTTTTGCTTTGCTTTGTCTTCCGGGTTCACCGGGTTTTGGTCTTTCTGACCATCGTTTCGGCATCCACAAGTTTGGCAATGGTCTATCTCGGGCTGTCCATGATGCGAACCGATCTGACGGATGGATATGAACGCTTGGAGCGTTTGGAAAAAGCATCCTCATCTGAAATTGAGGAATTGCTCGGTTACGAACCTGACTGGAGGAATCTTCCCTTGGAGATTGATTCGCTTGACGAAAGGGATCGAAACCGGGCCTTGGGAATCCGTGAAGATTTGATTGCTTCCATCGAACGAACAAATGCAATTGGGAACCGTTTTCCGGAGAGATGGCTCGCTCCCCTTTGGGACATCAAGCCCTGGCCTTCTCTTCGAGCTGATGGCGAGCCTGATTCGGTGGAGTCCTTCATAGATGAAACACCAATCGGATGGGGGGTTTCCACTTCGGTTTACGTACTTGCGCTAGGCATGTTTTTTTGGGGTGCCATTACCGGTTTTAGAAGGATCAAGACCAAGCGACACGTCGAAAACATACCTACCTCAAAGTCCGCCGGGCTCGCTTATGGACCTGCCGAAATCAAAGGCAAGGCCGAGCCATCTGATGACCGTACTCTCAAGGGTCCGCTCACGAAAGAAGAATGCGTCTATTATCATTACTTGGTCACTGAGCGGAGGGGTTCGGGCAAGGACGCGTATACGGTCGAGATCCAGAATGACGAGGAATTCGTTCCCTTTCACTGCCGGGATTCCGAAGGGGTTACCTGTATTGATCCCCAGGGTGCTGAGGTAACCGTCACGCTGAAGAAGAGAACGAGGTCGGGCCGGCGAACTTATTCGGAATGGAATATTGCACCGGGGGCCGAGCTCTACGTTCTTGGGTCGGCCGAGGTGGATCCGCAAAAAGGAGACCGGTTGATCATGTCGGATGGCAATGACGATGGGTTTCCCTATTTGATTTCAGACGATTCGGAAAACGAGGTCATGTTGCGGCAAAGCAGGAAGGGCTTGATGCGCATCGGCCTTGCTCAAATCGGGACGATTTTTCTTGGGATCACGTTTTTTGCTTCGCATGGTTCCTTTGCTGCAACGGACTTCCTTCTTTCAGCTCTCGTGTCTCCCCTGTTTTTGGGGTTGAGCATGTTCATTCTGATGTTCAACGATCTTGTTTTCCTGCGCAATCGGGTCAAGCGGGCCTGGGCAAATATCGAGGTTTCCCTCAAAAAGCGCGCCGACTTGATCCCGAATCTCGAACGGGTTGTGAAGACCTATCTGTCTCACGAGAAGTCGGTTATGGATTCGGTTGCCCGTCTCCGTTCCGCCTTCGTGGGCAAGGCCTCCTACACTCCTGCCGAAGCGGATGCCGCAATGGAAGAGGAGAAGGCCTTGGCTGGGCGCTTGATCGCCCTGCAGGAGGACTACCCTGACCTGAAGGGCAATCAAATGATGGAGGATTTCATGAACCGGTTGGCCTGGATGGAAAATGAGGTTGCCCTCATGAGATCGGGATACAACGACGGAATCGAACGCTACCGGGATTTGAAGAGGCGGATACCGGAAGTTTTCATAGCCATGGCATTCAGGTTCGAGGACGTCGAATACCTCAAGTTCGCACTGGAAGTTCGAGAGGTTCCCGCCTTGGATTTTGATTCGGGTAGCGAGGATGAAACCTCAGGCGAAGAGGATGATTAAGGTTTTTCTCTAGGTTTCGGTCTGTTCCGGTAGCGCTCGTAGAGTCGCGTGTGCCGACTGTCCAGGCTGGTCCTTTTTCCTGCGATGATCATGTGATTGACGGAAGTGCGGATATCAAGCAAATCTCCCGACGTGGCGATGAACGTAGCATCCTTTCCAACTTCCAGGGAACCAAGCCGATCCGAGACACCGGCTATCTTGGCTGGCTCGATGGTTATGGATGCGAGGGCCTTTGACCTGGAAAGTCCATGGGCGACCGCATGGGCGGCGTGATAGGGCAGGTTGCGTTGGTGGGCCGCTGACCACCCCCCCAGGCGCAACCCGATGGAAAGGGGGACCCCAGCCTTGGCCAAGATTCCCGGAGCCCGGAATTGCAAGTCATGGGGCAAGTCGCTGTGTGCCGGGGCGGTGAAGACGTGATGGTAGATCACGGGAACCTTTTTGTCTGCCAACAAATCGGCCAGTTTCCATGCATCCAGCCCGCCCGAGATGATAACCCGAAAATTTCTTTTGGCGGCCCACTCGATTGCCGCTCTGATTCGGCGTACTTCATCGGCATGGATAATGATGGGCATCTTCCCCTCAATGACCGGAAGCATGGCTTCCCAGGCAGGGATTTCCCTGAAGCCCTCGGCTTTCGACTTCTTGGTCATCCAGTATGCCTCTGCTTGGTTGAAGAACTCGTCTATCTTGCGTACCCGATGGTCACGATCCTTTGCCTGTTCCTTGATTGACTTCGGTTGCGAGCCACCGGTTGAGCCGGGTTGGGGGAGGGAAAAGCTGTGACTGGGCCACCAAACGTGAAGGGCTACCTTTTGGCTGATCGTCATCTCCTCGACGCCCCATCCATCCAAAGCGATCAATCCCGAGACTCCGGAAATCATTCCTCCCATGGGCGCGACCACGGCATGAGTTATACCGTTTGCTCTGGCCACAGGGATGAGTTCCGAGTCCGGGTTGACTGCTACCCAAGCCTCCACGTCGGTGGTATGGTCTCCGACCTCCCTTTCGTCCCGGGTCGGGCGCAAGGCGCTGATTTCGGTTAACCCCAAAGACGAGCCCGGGCTAATCAGACCGGGATAAATTTCCATATCATTCCACTCGATGCTCTTGACCCCCTTCGGCGCCTTGACGGATTTCCCGATGGCCCGGATCTTGCCATTCTCCACAAGGATTTCACCTGGTTGAAAGACTTGTGTAGAGGTAGCTTGTATTTTTTTCGCCCGGTAAACCGTTTGTCCGGCAAGCACTTCACCGAAGGTTGAAAAGAGAATCGAAAGGATAACGAACTTCTTCATCGCTGACCTCCGTCTCCATGGTTGCATTGAGAACGGCAGGAATGAGGGAACAGATCACAGGCCGTTTCCAAAGAATACCGGAAGAATTTCTGCTTCGCTTCCTCGGATGCGCCCGCCTCCTTTCCTTCTCCCAGGGATTTGCGGGCCTTGGCGACCAGACTATCCCTTTCCTTCGCTCTTTCCTTCTCTCTTTCCCTGGTCCTTTTAAGCTCGTGATACAAATTCCCGTCAATCCAAGTCTGCTTGCATACCGTTCGGTAATCGAGGGGATTGGTAGACCAGATTGCCAAGTCAGCATCTTTCCCTGGCTCGAGGGAGCCGACCTGCTTGTCGATGCCAAGTTGTTTGGCCGGGTTTAGGGTTACGAACTTAAGAGCCTCAGTCTCGGACAGCCCGCCGTACTTGACTGCCTTGGCCGCTTCCAGGTTCATGCGCCGGGCATGATCGGAAGAATCGGAATTGAAACTGACCACGCATCCGCGCTCGTGCATGAGGGCTCCCGCATAGGGGATGGCATCGTACACTTCGAACTTATAGGCCCACCAGTCGGAAAACGTCGAGGCTCCCGCTCCATGCCGCGCGATTTCGTCCGCTATCTTGTAACCTTCCAAAACGTGCTGGAGGCTGGCGACCCGGACTCCGAAGCTTTCCATGGTTCTCAAGAATACCAGGATCTCGTCCTGCCGGTAGGAATGGCAATGAATGAGCCTCTCGCCGCGAATGATCTCGAGGATCGCCTCCAGTTCGAGGTTCCTGCGGACGGGTGGTCCGGTTCCTTGCTTTGCTTGTTTGAGTTGGATCCCGTATTGGCGGGCCGCCGTGAAACGGTTGGAAAAAAAGGTCTTCACCCCCATCCTGCTTTGCGGGAAGCGCGACGTGTACTTGTCTCCCCAGTTGGCCTGCTTGACGTTTTCCCCAAGGGCGAACTTGATCCCGCTCGGGGCTGCCTTGAGCAGCATCTCATCAGGTTCCTGCCCAAGCCTGAGCTTGATGACGGCATTTTGCCCGCCAATCGGATTGGCCGAACCGTGAAGCAAGTTGCAGGCAGTTACTCCTCCGGCCAATTGTCGCTCGACGTTTATGCTTTCCGAATTAACCACGTCCTGAATGCGGACCATGGCGGTGGAGGGCAGGGTGGACTCGTTCACCCTCCCCAGGATCATGGAATGACTGTGGCAGTCGATGATTCCGGGGGTCAGGTGCATGCCTTTGCTCTGGACGATCTTACAACCCTTGGGAGCCTTGGCTTGCAGGTTCGGGCCGATGGCGGAGATCTTTCCATCTTGGACCAATAGATCATGTCCGCTCAAGATGCCCTTGGCGGTGCAGGTCCAGAGCTTGAATCCGGTGAAGAGCGTTGAGCTCGGAGTCTCGATCACCTTGCGGTCGGCATGAGGAAACCTGGCCGTTCTCTTTTCAGGTTCCTTCTCCTCGGTGGCGTTTGCCTCCTCCGCTCCATCTCCGTCTTCCGCATCCTTTACCGGATATTCGAATGGCAGGCCTTTGATCCAAGTCGAACTGATCTGCGCTTTCTTGTCAAAATAGGTGTCCCCTTCCACTACGACCAAGTTCGCCATCTTTCCTTTTTCGAGCGTTCCCGTGAACTGTTCGATCCCGCAAATTCGGGCTGGATTGATGGTAAGGGCAGCCAAGGCTTTTCCCTCGGGCAGACCACGTTCGATTGCCTTGAGCAGGTTTGCGTGAAATTCGCCAAGACCGATACCACTCGTGGTCAACGATAGGGATTTGGACATCTTTGAGATCAGCGCGGGGTTGTCAGGCGCATGATCCCAAGCCCGGAGTTGGTCGAGGGATATTTGCTCCCAATCCTCCTCCTCGGGCAATTTGGAAAGAGCGGGGAAGAGGAGAGGGGATACGTAGGAGTGATTCTTGGAAAGGGCTAGATCCGGTCTTCTCCACTCATCTCCGGTAGCGATGATGACCGGATGAAAACCGAATTCCTTGGCCAGGATCAAGGCGCGGTTTTCCATGAGGCAACTTCCGGGCTCGATCCATATAGGGAAGGGCTCTTTTTTATTCAGGACTTTCTGCAAGCTCCGGATTCCGGGGTGTGGAAGGTGGAGCGAGGGGGAAGGTTTTTTCTTCAGGTAAAGGGTTTTTTCCCGATCGTGAATCACGTCAAGAAAAGCCTGCCTGATTACGGCAAGGGCACCCATGAGAGAATTCGGGTAAACCGGCGGCGACTGGTTCTTTCCGACCGGATCGAAGGCCATGACTTGGGCTACTTCTTCCTTGAGCGTCAACTGGTTCGGATTCCCTTGCCCGAGCAGGACGCATGGCCCGGTTCCCCGCATGATCCCTTCGGAAGGAGCGAGGTGGGCGATCGTGAAACCGTGCTTGCGAAGGTTTTTCCATTTTTCCTCATCGGGTTGAAAACCATTGATTCCCTTCTTCTCGGGATGAACCCCCGAGACTTCGAAGCCCGGTCCCTTTTCTCCCGGGTCCGCCCGGGTGGAAGGGGTTCCGATAAAGGACAGCCCTGCGGTCGCTCGGAGGTGTTGTTGGTCATGTTTGAGGTCGAGCAGTTTCCCTGAATTCGCACCGGTAAGAAGGTAGGGGTCGATAAACCCGGCATAGATCGTTTTTCCGGACATATCCCACTTCCGGTAGCCCGGGGGAACCTTTTTGCCTTTATCCACCTTCTCGATCATTCCGTCTCGGATCAGCAATACGCCGCTTTTGATCCGCGTGTCAGGGCTTATCTGAACGTCGGCTCCGACCAAGGCGTGGAGGTTCAAACCCTCTGGTTTTTCACCAGGGAAGGGAAACCTTTCGTCATTCGCCGTCAAAGACAAAGGTACGAGAAAGGATAGGGTTATGAAAGTCAGGGTATTGAATGCCATGGACACAAGGATGCTTTTCCGCTCGGACAGGGCAAACCTTAATGAATGTAGGAAAACTGATGGATAATCACCCAATGAAAAGGCTTCGCGTTATGGAACTTTCATCTATTTGATTGAAACGGATATAATTTTGCTTCAGGTTTTCGCCCATGAAACTCCCGGTCATTCTCCTGAATTTGTTCTTCAGCGTATTTCTTCTCCTTGGCCAAGTCGAGGGTGCGAAGAATCCCAAACCGCAAGTTCAGATATCGTCCCGCTTTATAGACGGTGACAATGTTCTTTCCGCTCCGCGGGCGCTTACGACAGTTGGACAGGAGGCAGTCATCCAGGTCGCGCAGGAGGTTGGCGATCATTTGGACGGAGTTATCCTTGCCGTTACGCCGAGGGTTTTGGATGGCAAGGTATTTCTTGAGGGCTTTGCTTTTGCCGGAAAGGGAAAGCTCGGTGGCGATGACGGCATCAAGTCACGAGCCAAGAGGGCATTGGAGAATTTGAAGGGAAAGGGGGGAGATGTTGACAAGATCGAGATGCGTGGCCTGTTTTCGATCGGAGGGAAACCGCGGGTTTCCCTCTCCGTTGGCGGAGGTAGCGCCTTTTGGTTACAACCCGGGCAGTCCCAGCGCGGTATTAAACTTCTCCGAGTTGAGGGAGACAAAGACCCTTATGCCGTACTTGAAACGAGTGCTCGCCAAATCCACGTATACTTGAATGCAACCAAAAGATCCGAACTTGTGCCCATGGTTTCAATGAAAGGAGGAGGCGGTGTTTTTCTACGCGAAATGGTTCCAGGGGAAAAGTGGATCTTTCCCCTTTTGAGAGAGGACGGAACAAGTTACGAGGTCGAGCTGAGTGCCCAAGTTGTCACACCTTGAACCCTCCTCATTCTTGGCGTTTGCAATTTTTTTCATTTTTTCTTCTAATAAAAGGTCGTTCGGCGCGTCCTAAGGGTTCACGTTGAACCCAATACTCGACAAATTGGGAGCTTGCTCCCTTTACGCTTACTAAATTCATTCGAAGCATGAAGAAAATCATTCCACTCGCAGCCTCGTCGCTGTTTCTTGCCTTTGCCGTTTTTCTTATCGGTCAAAAAGCCCAACCCTTGAGCCTCGTCAGTCAATGGGAAGAAGTCGAGGAGGCGACAAAGAAGGGTCTGCCCAAGACGGCTATCGAGAAGCTCGGCCCCTTGATCGAGCGCGCTCTGAAGGAGAAAGCCCATGCCGTGGCTATCCGGGCCATTGCCCAGAAGATCAACTTGGAGGGAGCCATCCAGGGAAACAAGCCCGAGGAAAAGATTGCCCGGATGGAAGCGGAGATGGCCAAGGCCCCCAAGGAACTGCAACCCATGATGAATGCGGTGCTTTCCAACTGGTATTGGCAGTACTTCCAGCGAAACCGTTGGCGTTTCACTCAAAGGACCCGGACTGCGGAAGCTCCGGGGGGGGATATCACCACTTGGGACTTGCCCCGGATCCTTTCGGAAATCGACAAGCAGTTTCAAGAGACGCTCTCCCATCATGAGATCCTTAAAAAGGAAGCGGTCAAAGATTATAACTTTCTTCTCAATCCGGGGTCCGTTCCCGACAGCTACCGTCCCACCTTGTATGATTTCGTGGTTCATGATGCCTTGCGTTTTTATTCCGCAGGCGAGCAAGGCGGATCCAAGGCGCAGGATGCCTTCGTTCTCTCCGCTGACAGTCCGATCTTCGCATCGGCCAAGGACTTCATGGCTTGGGAAATCGATTCGGAGGACGATGAGTCCCCAAAGATCAAGGCGATCGGACTTTATCAGGACCTTCTCGGCTTTCATCAGGACGGTGAAAACCAGGATGCATATGTCGAGGCGGACC
>Ga0315322_10001833_pt1 | contig 16478 bp, 5 predicted proteins | sample M110021515metaG_FD_203461 | JGI IMG/M metagenome (GOLD analysis project Ga0315322, IMG submission 203461) | Ammonia-oxidizing marine archaeal communities from Monterey Bay, California, United States - M1 100m 21515 | ecosystem: Environmental > Aquatic > Marine > Intertidal zone | place: USA...
TGAACTGGAAAAGGATTTCACGGTCACGAGATGATAAACTTTGAAGAGTATTTCGGTGAAAGCACGCAGCAGGTTCTCGCAGAACTGAGGAACCGCGTGCGATCGCATCGTCTCATAATGGAACTGGAACGTCAGCAAAAGGTCATAGCAAAGCGTATTCGTCGATTCGAACAGACTCACGAAACTAAGTTCCGCGTTGCAAGATCACGTCTGCACTCTGCCATCACCAACCATGAAAAAGCAGCAGCAGAGGAGCGTGACTGTTGGCAATCCTATCAGCAACAATCCGCAAAAGTTGATAGTTTCCCAAAATGCCTCGGCATCACGTTTGCAAGCGTTCTCAGTAGCCGGCCTGGTGTTAGAGCCATTATTTCTAGGGCAAATGAGCAAGCTGTTGCATGGCAAATCGCTTCACAAGCCTTGCTTGAGGAAGAACGAGAACTATCAACACTACAATCAGAATTTCACCTATTGGCAAATGAAATCGAAAGTGACCGTTTTGCGATCCAAACACTATCGTCGCAAATACAAAAGGCAAAACAACAAGTGAGGCGTTCCGAAAACGCAATCACCGATTGCATCAGGCAAACCGCCCGTCACACGTCGTACCAATCACTTGTCCGCAAAACCAGACTCGGATTGGCAAACACACAAGCATTTTTTGACGAGGTGCGCCGTCTGAGGCGACTTCTGAATCGGATCAACACGTTGAAACAGATTGGGGGTACTGCAACCTGCAGCAATGACCAATACGAAGGTCAACTCCTGAAAACAGCGATAGACGAATCGCTTGAAGAAAACAAATTGTCACTTGAGTGCGAGGTGCACCTTCGAGGCAAAGGCATACTAAAACGAACGACCAGTAGTTTTTCACAGGGTGTGGGTCAAGAGCCCGGATCCGACCATGTGCGGGTTTATCTCAGCGAGACGAAGCCATTCAAACTGCATATCCTACAAAAACGGTGGACTTCTGAGACATTGGGTAATCAGTTTTCCCACCAGACGCTTTCTGCTCTCAACGCAGCAATTGGTAACTCAGCGAAAGCAGAAACCGCGAGGATCATCAAACAACTTGAAACAGAAACCGCTGTTGTTACGCGCCGCCTCGCCGAACGCATTCTCTCTGACGCGACCCTCTGATTCTTTACTCCACCTGGTCGAAGTGGAACAAGTATCGTTTCTGCAACTAATGCCTCGCTACGCAAACGGGCAGTCAACCACAAAGGCTTCGAGCTAACTCGGGCTCGCGGGTGCCTACAAGCTTATAGGTGCATCCACCGAACGTGAAACTAAGTGGTACACTGAATGCAATACCCGCTGAGCTTGAAGTTCCCGCAATCAGATACGACCAATTTTTCAGAAGTTAGTGCTATGAGAACTTTGCTTTTTGTGCTGTCTCTTATATTGATGGGCAACACATTCGCTGCCGACAAACCCAATATCATTTTTTTTCTTGTTGATGATCTCGGTCTGGGTGATGTGGGATGCTTTGGATCCAATTTCCATGAGACTCCGCACATTGATCAACTCTGTGCTGATGGGTTGAAATTCACGCAAGCTTATTCTGCCTGCACGGTATGTTCACCGAGTAGAGCCGCCATCCTGCTAGGAAAATACCCGGCCAGAACTAACTTAACCGACTGGATTGCCGGCCACCGCAGACGGAATGCTCCGCTCAATATTCCAGACTGGAACATGCGGATGGAATTGTCGGAAACGACACTTCCTGAGGCTTTGAAAGGGCAGGGGTACAAAAGCCAGTTCGTTGGAAAGTGGCATTTGATGCCCATTGGTGCGGATGACTTCGATCAGCACTATCCAACGTCCCATGGCTTTGACGGAAACATTGGGGGACGAGAATGGGGACAGCCCAAGGGCCCCGGTAAGTACTTTGCTCCTTTTGGCATGCCAAACCTAGACGATGGAGCGCAAGGTGATTTCCTTACCGATGCACTCACCGATCGGGCAGTCGACTTCATTGACGCAAATCAACACACCCCATTCTTTCTCTACTTCTCCTACTACACGGTGCACGGACCAATCATGGCGCCGCCCGAACTCGTACAGAAGTATCGAGATAAATCGAAAGCATTTCCAAAGCCGCACTCCGAACGAGTGAATCCTGCGTTCGCGGCAATGACGGAACTGCTGGATCGAAGCGTCGGGCGTGTGCGTGCAAAACTAACCGAACTGGGGTTAGCTGAAGACACAATCATCATCTTTACATCCGATAATGGCGGCACCTCCGAGCTTGCGTCCGCAGGATTGCGCGGTGCCAAGGCGTTTGCCTACGAAGGCGGCACTCGTGTCTCCACGATGGTTCATTGGCCCGGCGTTACCACTCCAGGTTCTGAGTGCAACGTGCCCATCATTGGCAATGACTTTTATCCCACTCTTCTAGAAATGACAGGTGCCGAGCTACTTCCAAAGCAACACGTCGACGGACTGAGCCTCGTTCCTTTGCTCAAGAGCTCAGATGCACCATGGCAGCGTGACGAATTGTATTGGCACTACCCCCACTACCATCGAACAACGCCCTATGGAGCCATACGCAAGGCTAATTGGAAGCTAATCGAGTTCTACGAAAACAAAACGCTTGAGCTCTACAACCTCGAAACTGATCCAGCTGAACGCAACAACTTAGCAACGGAGCAGGAAGCCATTGCTACTGATCTACTAAAACGTCTTGAGCAATGGCGGGACTCTGTCGGTGCACAGATGCCAACGGCAAACCCCGACTACACGCCAACGGTACGCGGCAAACCCCGCCCCTCTCGACCCAGCGGAAAAAGGATATCGACGCCTTATGGCACCATTTCCGCATCATCGCACCAACCGGGGAACTTCCCACACAATTCAGTCGATAGCGATAGCACCACACGCTGGGCCGCCTCAAACGGGGCGGTCCCCCAATGGATACAGCTCGACTTTGGAGAACAACGCAATTTGTCTGGGCTTGAAATCCGTTTTAAAAACCGGACTCGAATACGATATTCTGTAAGCGTTTCCGACAATGGCCGTGACTGGACCAAGCTCCATGAGTCAAACAAGAACACAGCGATTCAGGACGAAAAGTTAACGTTCACTGCAAAATCCAGATATGTCAGACTCACAATCGAGGACATTGAATCGGGGTGGGCAACCGTTGAAGAATGGAAACCTATCCACACCGACTCCTGAGACTGCAGCGGACTTACCCCCGCTACCCAACGCAAAGTCTGGCACTAAGAAAATAACCATGCGTATTCCCGCCCAGCAACGCTGCAGGTCGCATCCCAAATTCTACGCTGCGGCCATGCAGTCCGAACAAAACCACACCACGCGGACGTAGCTTCCCTCCCCACTTCTTGTCATCGCGACTCACGAAAGAACGCCCAATGATACTTCGCGTATTACCAGCCATATTTGCCTTGCTTCTCATCTCTGGTGAAGCGAATAGCGAGCAACCGAACATCATCTTGATCATGGCCGATGACCTTGGCTATGGTGATTTGGAATGTTACGGACATCCCCGAGTTAAAACACCGAATATCAATCAACTTGCTAAGCAGGGTGTGCGATTCACTCAGCATTATGCTAACGGCCCAGAGTGCAGCCCAACTCGCACCGCTTTTCTAACAGGCAGGTATCAGCAATTCGCCGGAGGGCTTGAATGTGCAATTGGAACCGGAAATGTCGGTCGGTATGCCGATGCGATCCGTTTGGCAGAACAACACGACCTAGGACTTCCGGCAAATCAGGCCGTTCTTCCCCAAATGCTGCACTCTCAGGGATACCGATCTGCAGTCTTTGGAAAATGGCATCTCGGATACGAGCCCAAATTCAATCCCAAAGTGCACGGGTGGGGCGAGTTCTTTGGCTATCTTGGCGGGAACGTCCATTATTTCAATCATCGAGAAACCAGTGATTTGCATGTACTGTTCGCTGATGACTTGCCAGTCTACCGCGATGGATACATGACAGACCTAATCACGACCGCTTCGGTCGACTTCATTAAGAAAACGACTGAGCCCTACCTTCTGTTTGTCTCACACGAGTCACCGCATTTCCCTTTCCAGGGACCTTCCGACGCGGGCAAAAGAGTGACCAGCGAAAACTGGATGGAGGTCGACGAGAATGCCTATGTTGCGATGATTGAGTCACTCGACGACAGCGTTGGTAAAATCATTGATGCCATCGATGAGAAGGGTCAACGAGAGAATACCATCGTCATCTTCGTGTCTGACAATGGAGGCTTCGCTAATGCTGCGAACATGGGTCCATTACGTGGGACCAAAAGCATGACCTACGAGGGCGGGATTCGAGTTCCTCTCATCATTCGATGGCCAGCCAAAATAAAGCCGGGACAAACCAGTGAGCAAGTCTGCATTACATTTGATCTTACCAAGTCAATCCTCAACTTGACTGGGGCTGATGCACAGCACAGAAATTTAGACGGTTACGACATCATTGATCACCTCGTGCAACAAAAGGCTCCCATTCCACGAACTCTCTATTGGCGAGGAAAACGTGGTGACCGAGTTTGGAAAGCCGTTCGTCACGGCGATAATAAATTGGTAACCAAAGAAGGGGAAGGGCAACCGATCCAATCAGTATTCGATCTTTCCAGCGATCCTGCAGAAAAGAATGACCTCGCAGACAGCAAGCCGAAGTTGACCGGCCAATTATTGAACCTGCTACAGAACTGGGAAAATGTGACCCGTCCCATCCGTTAGTGGCTGACAATTCAATCGTCGCAGCACCTATCAGATAACCACGACAACCCAATGACGGGGCGAAACTTCTCCTAGGGCGTTTTCAATGGTCGCTTGATCGGCAGGGCACGGATTTTGCTTGGCACAGACAGCGGCAACGCTTTTGTTTTGCCCGTTGCTCCTGCGGTATCGCCATCCGATGCCGCCGATTCAGCAGACTTCGCACGCGTCTTTCTTTCCGATGCTGCCTTGAGACGCTTCTGATACTCTTCCTCTGCTGCAATTTGCTGACTCTGCAATTCACGGACTGTTTGCATGAACGCAGAATCGTCGCCAGCGATTTCAAATCCAGCAGCAAGCAGATCCTCTTCCATGCTCAACTTGACGAGAGTATTGAATCGTTTCTTTCCCATCTCCGGGCCATTCGCCGCCACCGTGTCCCGAACAAATTCTCCAAAGCGGACATACGACAATCGGCCATCACGCTGCATCCTCGATTGCATTTCAACTGCTCGAGAGCCCAACCCAGTCTCTCTCAACAAGTCCACAACTAATGCGTCCAACTTCCCGGACCCCGCCAGCAACTCATCGTCAACCAATTTCAGCGTTTCACGAGCATCAGCACCCCACTCTGATTCCATCTGCCGATAAGCAATCGTCAACAACGCCTCTATTATTCCCTCACGGTTGACAGTCACATCGTCACGCAGTGCACTCACCGCCGCAGAAGCCTCGTTGAGCCAGACCTTATGCTCATTACTCGAGCCTTCTTTGGGAGCACTAAACAAGTCCAGAAAATTCTGCCTCGTTAGTAACCACGGACGTTTTGTACCGCGGTTCACATAGTATTGAGCCGGATTGACAGTTTTTGGAGCTAAAGGCTTTCCATGTTGGCGAAGGATGGCATCCAAACAGCCGATCGCTGTCTTGTAGTCTCGATCAGCGGCGAAGATGTTTGTTCCTGCGATCAACGTGTTGGCATCGTGTGTATCGCGAATCACTCGTTCACTTGGGAAGTCCTTACGAGTGGCATCCGCCGCTGCTGCTGCCGGCAACCACGCGTGCCGAAGCTCAAGAATGGTGGATAACGCATTATGCCGATCATAGGCCGTTTGGAACATCGCTTCCGCGAGTTCAAGTAACTCCTGACCTTCAAAATATTCTTCTGCGTCAGCAATCAGCAAAGCGAAATGATTTATAGAATTCGTGGGAAAGAACGCACTTACCCGATAGAGGCTTGCCGCTTTGTCCCGATCACCAACCTGAGCATAAAGTGGAGCCAAAAGTTTCGCTTCAGTCCCATTATTAACACGCAGCTGATCCATCAGAACATCAAGTATCCATTTATTGGAATCGTTAATTAACTCTGGTTTCTGACTGACAATTTCAAAGAAGCCATCCAAAACACGCTGTGAACCTCGTCCCTCTTGGATATCCTTGATCAACGCCGCAATCACCACCTCGTCACCTTTAGCAAGCCGTTCAGCCTTAAGCAAGCCAAGAGAAACGGGCCTCGCATTGGCTGGTGCAAGGAAACTTGCTCGCACTATCCGTCTCATTTCTGGGAGAGCGTAAGGGTACTCCGACAGCACTTCCCATGCTCCTGGCCGGAGCACAGATTTCGTACGTTTGCTTGGGATGAATGTAGCCAAGCCACCACGCCTCTGCTGTCGTAGCTTTTCACTGGCTTCACGTTTTGCTTCCAGTCCATCTTTCTCTGTAGACTGTGTCGAGCTCTTTGATGCTCTCGACGTGGGCCACGGATAGCCAAGTGGCTTCGTGGTAACCCTCGAGCCGTACGGACTGGAAACCGCGGGCGGCAAGGTGCGCCAAACAGCGCGCATCGTCCTGACAACTCCAGCCTCATCCCCAGCGTCCAATGCTTCCCTCACACCGTTCAAGCCCTTTGCATATTCTTTTTTGCTTGCATCCTTGGAACCTCTGGCAGGATTCTTCTTTACCTTTTTGCTTGGAACGTTCGCCGCTGTACCAACCGGCAGTATTCGAGTGGGCTTGCCGCCACTGGATGCAGGTTTCCGTGGAAGAGACTTCACAACACCAGGTTTCGTTGATCTGTTTTTCACCGCGTCCGTCTTGCCAGGCGTTGCATGATTGCCTGACGTTACCTCCTTGCCGGGCGTGATGGTTTTCGTTGATTTGCCTCCTGAACTCTTTGCTGTACTGGCTGCAGTCGACGGACTCCCTTGTTCTTTCCCAGCAGCGCCACCAGCTTCATTGGCACCATCCGTCTGTTTTGCCTTCTGTCTGTCATCGAACGCTTTGCGTTTGTGATCATCAACAATGGTCCAGTACTTCATCGCGTTGACACGGTGTTGCACCGAGCTCCACAAACCAGCCAAACGCAGCCGCACAACATCTTCTTCCTTAGCGTCCCTCTCCTCATCAGACTCCGGCTTTCGATCCTGCAGAGCACTCAACCTCGCCATCTGCACCTCAATGTCCTGAAACACATTGGTAGGTTTCGTTGTCGAGCGATCTAAAAAGCTGCTGTATTTCATTTCATCCGGAAATTTAGCAGACGCATCTTCATACAAAGAACGAACCACATCCGTCGCCCTGAAATTCTGCGCCAGCTTGATCCGTAGGTCAAATTCCTTTACGGACACCTCCGCACCTTTGCCGTCGGTTTGCATCACTTGCCAGAATAATTCCTGATCATTTTCCAAGAACTCCTTAAACGCCCATGACCGCGTCATTCTCAGATAAGTATCCTTCACATCATCAACGGGGTCTCCGGTTTTCAGAGCAGCCTGCATACCCTGTTTCTTCTCACCAGATTGATAGAGAACCATCGCTTTGACGACCTGCGCCATCTTCGCAATATTGGCTTCTCGCTTCTGAACCTTCTCCGCACTCAAAAGATCAAGCATCTTCATTGCAAGTTCTTTATTGTCTTCACATGAAACTACGATCCCCGCTCGCGGCATGTAATACGAACAGTAACGCAAATAGTTATCCTGTAGAGCAGCATCGATTCCCTCGGCGAACGCAGCCAAAACGACCTTCTGCGTTGCTGGATCAATTGGCTCGTCAAAGTGAAACGGGACCCGAATCAATTCCTGAGGCAAAATCTTCGGTGTGATTGATTCCAAGGTTTCAGCAAACGCATCGGCTCGAATGGACTCAGGAAATACTTTCATCGCTACAGGGAACGGAAAGGAATAACCCAACCGCAGATTTCCCTTCTGAATCAGCCCTAACAATTCACCATCACTTGGTTGCAAATCAGCGACAAAATCTGACATTTCGGCTAAAAGCCACAAGTAGTTCGTCAGCCTCTCAGGTTTCTCACTTTGTGAATTGGTCGCATATCGAACAAGTTCAGAAAAGCGTTGTTCGGGCAGAATTTCGCGGCACGTCGCGTAAAACGACTGCTGATTTTGAAATGTCAGGCGTGCAACATTCGCTCTCGCAAGCTGCAACGCGAGACTGTCATCACCGAGCGCGACCGCCAGTCGCATCCACGTCTGTACATTGCCCAAAGATGATCGTTCCTTACGTACGGCACGTCCATTCACAACCACATAGGACGGCGAGCCTCCGTTACCACGGACGCTTTGCTGATTCAAACGCCTCAAAACCTGAAGGCATCGTTCCCGGTCATTCGCGAGCCAAGCCGGAAGCAACGTTTTCCACATTTGTTTGGGGCTGAGGTTTGTGTTACCAAGGTCAACCTCTACCTTCCCCAGCATGCTGTTGATCATTGCCTGCCGGGAATCTGATAGCCCTGGCGAGTTGAGCAGTCGCAATAAGCTATCACGGCGGCCGGCACTGAGTCGCAAGCTTGTGACACTTGTGAAGAGCGAGTCGTCATCCGGGAATCGTTCCAAAAGCAACGCATCAATCTTCTCGATTGACTCGATCTGGGACAGTGCGAGGTACATCCGCTGTAATTGTTTGAAGCGTTTTTCAATTCTCGGCGCTTCAGATAAATGAGACGCTACCTTTTCGGCGGATTGAATTTCTGCCAGATGCTCAAGATCGGAAATCAGTCGCTCTCGCTGATCAGATAGCATCTGCTCGATGGCTTCCTCGGGTACCGTGACCAACATCCCCATCAACAATTCATCTGCATACGTTTGATAGGCGTCTCGGTTGTTGCTCCAGTAGCTATTCTGATTATTCTTTGCTGCTTCGCGTGTTGTCAGCGGAGTTTGGGACAATAACAGATTGAGGCCACCCTGATAAAACCGGTAAGCGATCGCATCTTTTCGTTCACTTTCATTTAGTTTCGCAACGCGTGCCATGAGCGGCACATCTGACGGGCTGGTTCTTAACAGGCGATCGTAGCGAGCCAATGCTTCTGGAATTTTGCCTGCCTTCTCAAATATCTCGGCCACCTCTCGCTGATAACTCCGTGGATCTGCAAGGTTCCGCGCCATCCCAAATGTCCGTTCCGCGCTCTCGGTATCACCGTCGTCGAGGAATGCCTTGCCCAAGTCTAAAAACACCTGAGGCGGCATCAGTTCATTCAATCCGATCAAGCGGCGACCAAACGCGAAGAATGGTAAGTTGCCCTTGTTCGTGGGGCCTCTGGACGAACTTGAGTAGTAAATCCCGCCTCGAATCTTAGAGGACAGCTCCATGCATTCACGAAGGACAGATAGGCGTCTGCTTCCCGAGACCGCCAGCGAGTTCTCCATCGCCCGGATCTGCCCAGCCTTATCGTTTACTTCTGATGAAAGATCCGAAAGCAACTGATACAGATAGTTCTTGTCCTCACGCCCGGCAAGACGCTCAAGCGTGATTCGCCGTGCCCACTGCATATTGCGTCCCTTTGCCTCCATGTTCAGAAGCCCATCAATGGCAATCGTGAACATGTCATCCCGCTCAGCATTTTCAGCCAGATACTGAAACATACCCACGGCGCGTTCGGTTTGATTATTCTCCTTGAGAAGATTCGCCAACAACAAATAAGACTCGATGCGATCAGGATGAGTTGCAATCGCCTGCCGATAAGCATCAGCTGCCTCATCTTTCATTCCCACCAGCGAAAGAACTCCAGCTTCGAACTCTCCCCCAATGGAATCTTTTCCATCATCCGCTGTCCGCAGATTCATGAGCACTTTCCGAGCGTCCTGTGCCTTACCTCTCTCGAGCATACTTAAAGCCAGTTGCCGTAGGTATTCAGTTTCACCCTCGGGATCAACCTCGATCAACTGCTCGATCACCTTCTCGTAGTTCCAGTAATCATTGCAGATTTGATAGATACGTCCCTTTTCCTGCAGCTGATCAACGACGTCCTTTCCTGTCTGCGACATATACTCCTCAGAGATCTCTGTTGCCGCAACGGAGTCGTTAACGCGACTGTAAATCCTCACTAGCAAACCCGCTTCGCGGGCATCGGCGGAACCATCGGAAAGTTTTTCCTCAATTTCGATGGCGATGTCAGCCAAATTACCCAGCCGACTGGCGACCGTCATCAGCCGATCTTCGACATACCGTCGTCTTGGAATCGAAGTTATCTTTCGCCACAAAGCCAACCATTGCTCAAGAGCCTTATCCTCATCACCAACCTCGCTGTACAACCAGGCGAGCCGCATTTCCAAATCTTCAGCAACGACTTCGCGAGTAGCACGAATCGCTTCATTCACCTCAATTGCTTTGTCTTGGCGCCCAATTCGCTCATACGCACTCGCCAACTCTGCCCGAACATCGTCTCCCACGTCATCAAAACCCTGAACGCGATTGAGAGTCACCTCCGCACCTTCGACATCGCCACGTCGCTGCTGGAGGTCTGCCCAATAGAGCAGCGCCGGTCCATGGTTAACTCGCAGTTCAACCATACGCTCGACCGCCTTATTTGCGACGAGATCCAGTCCCAACTCCCCGAGTGTCTGCGCCGCGTTCATCAGCACTGAACTGCGATCAGTTTTGACCACATAGTCATTCCAAAGAACCTTTGCCTCGGCATTATCCCCGCGTTCCAGCAAAATCTGGGTTAATCCACCACGCCATGCAAGTTCATCCGGTTCGGCCTTAATCAAATCCCGATACGTCGCAATCATCTCTTCCGTATTTCCAGCCTCACCTTCCAATTCCAATAACTCTCGCCGCATTTCGACCGTAAAGTTACTCGCCGCATCTGCTGTTTTTCGAAACAAGCCAATCGCATCGTCATACCGGCCCAATTCACGCAGCAGATCAATCCAGACACGCTGCATTTCAGATGTCATCGGTTCACCCGCATCATTACGCCGCTTGAACTCATCCACCAAGGCTTCGACCCCGGCAGTCTTTTCCTTAAGTCGGTATGACTCAACCAGGAGTGCCAACGCGTAATTACGGTCACGTTTGAGTGCCGCTGACTCAACAGCTTGCCACGCCGTTTCGATTGCTTGATCCCGTTCACTGGCGCGGATCGCCCACTCTGTCACACGACTGGCACTTCGAAATTTCACAGTCCCAGTTCCTGTGATCGTAAACAACTTCAACGCGTCTGCGTGACGATTCTGCACCGCGAGCACATTTGCAGCCCGGTTCTTAAAGTCAATGTCATCCGAATTCGATGCAAGATCGATCAGTGGCTTGGCATCACTACTTTGTTTGGCTTGGCTGTCACCGAGCAGGCCCATCAACGCAAGGCGAAGACTGACCGTTTGCTTGTCAATTTCCGACAAATCAGACTTAGTGAGCTCTGTATAAATTTCTTTTGCTGCTTCTGTTTCGCCCAGCGCGTCATGAAATTTCGCCTGAGTGAGAAGCAGATCCAACCTCACATCGGCAACTTCTTTTTGCTTAAGCAAATCAATCAACAAATCTGAAGCCCGTTGAAGATCACCGCGTTTCGCGGCAAGTTTGATTCCAATCTCTGCGATCACCCTGTTTCGTGGAACGGTCAGATCGTCAGCGGACCCGGCCAACCAATCCAGCGTTCTTTGTACGTTACCTTCCTTGAGAATCGCAGCATTGAAAAGCTCCATCACACCTTGTTCGCTCACTCCATTGCGAGCGCTTTGCTCAATCAACAGATTGGCCGTTGTCACGAGTTCTGGACTAAGCTCAATTGGTTGTTCTGCTTGATCTGGTGTAACTTGGGCCTGAGCTACCAGTGTGGTGGCAAATCCCGCATGCAGCAGGACCATTAAGATCAATGAAGCGGTGGACACTCTCAATCCGTCGGACGCAGACCTCACGCTACGAGGCATCCTTCGATAAACGATCTCCGCAAGAAACAGCAGCAGCGCGGCTCCGTACAGCCATGGAGCAAGCGACAACAGTGTTTTCGCTTCTGCTTGCGAAGCGGGGGCATCCGACCAAACCGACGTGGGTGACATGCGCTGACCTCCAGTAAGCGTTACAAGTGTTTCGGCATCGATGGCTCTGCTTGGATCGACGAACTGTTCTGACGCAACAGGCGACATAATCGCCATCAAGTTCCAACGATCCGGCGAACTGGTGGCCGACGTTTCCAATCGTATTGTTTTGCCGATCGCTGGCATTGGCATACGAGCCAAGTACCGATCGGGACTCCTCCTCAAAAACACGACCTTATCTTTTGATTCAAAATCTCGAGCCACGGGCTGGATCTCCGCGGCCGCATCTCCGCGCGGTTGCTGTCGAATCGCATGGATCAAAAGGTCGCCTCCATCAAACTCGGTTTCATACTGAAAAGGATCCCGCATATCTGCCGTACTCCGCTGTAAAATCCTTGCGAGCGCATTCCCGTAATCGGACCATTTCTGCCACGGCACGGTTCCCTCACCGAGCGGTTCGGTGGTAAGTGTCGTGACTCGCCCGAGACCATATCGCCACGTCGCCAACACAGGATGTTTTTCTGCAACCGTTTCCAACAGAATTTCGCTCCCCGTCCGCGGCTTGGTTTCTACATACCCCGCAAGCTCTGGCAATTGTCGCGTATCGACCTCACCCCACCACCCCGGACCGCCGCGTGCCTGAACAATGTGCTGCCCCGGCCGATAGGATGGTAGCTTCGTGGTGGAGGGTTGTTTGAGCAGGATTTCGGGAAGATTAAAACGATTCGGTACGTTGTAAAAACGCCCCTTACCCCAGTTCGCGATATTGACGAGAAATTCACTGTGATAACCACCCCCAGCAAGAACGGTCGAAACATTGATGCCCTCATTGGCCATTCGCCGCATCAATGATTCAAAGTCACCAGATTCCACGCCACCATCGGTAAGCACCAATACATGCTTGTATCGGGTGTCAACATTCTGCAAACCATAAAACGCTTCCTCCAATGCGGGCAAGATGACGGTTCCTCCCCCAGCGTCCATTCGATTCAGAGCCCGCTGTAATTCAATCGCATTGGATGCTGGCTGTAGCGGAGCTGCCCAACGCTTTGCGCCATAAAACTCAACAATTCCGACCTTGTCATGCGGCAACAGCCGCTTCATCGCCAACCTAGAAACTTCCTTCGCGAGCTGGACACGGACTCCACTCATCGAACCCGACGTATCGATCACTATTACCAACGAAGTGGACGGATCCCGTTTCTCTTCTTTCTGCACCAACTCGATGGGAAGCAAAGCTTCAATCGGACGGTCATGCCAACCACCACCACCAAATGACGCTCGCCCACCGCTCATGACTAACCCGATACCATCATTCTGAACAGCATCAACCAACTGTTGCTCAGCGTTGGAATTCACCGATTCCGCAGGCTGGTCGTCTAGCATCACAAGGTCTGAGCGGTCCAAAGCATCTCGAAATTGCTCGGCATCGTCGGCATCCGTCGTCGACACATCAAAGCTCGGCCCTAACATCTTGGCCAACTTGGCTGCACCGTCCAATTGCCGATCACCCAGATACAGCAACTGATGAGGCGGAAGAATCGGCAGTACAACTGAAAGCTCGTTTTCAGTGCCATCAGAGTTTTCTGCAACCACAACGGCGTCGAGGAATCCGGCATCCTCTGGCTCAAAGCTCAATTGCACTATCTGTTTCCCGCCTCCATTGAAACTGGTACGAGTAAGTTCACTATCGCCAGACCTCAGAATCAACGTGCCACTTGCATTATCAGCAGTCGTTACAACCCGCACATCGAGACGAGAGTCGGCCCCTTTCCTGAGCGGTGATTTCCAGTTCACCCGCACGGGTGTTGCGGATCTTGAAACCGTCTCAAGTCCAACCCAGTGGACAGGAATCTTCTGCTGCCGCAGTGCAGCAATGGCCCGATCATCATCAGGGCGGGTCGCAAGCGAATCACTCGCAATTACCACGCTTCCGGAGGCACCCCAAGGAATCAATGATTGTGCTCTGGCAATGGCTGCAGAAAGAGGCGATTCACCACGTGAAGGATGGGCTTCAATCATTGTGACGGACGAAAACCCTGAGACCAAAGCTGGTTCCAAAGGATCGCCAAACGTAACGAGATGACTGTCCGGTGATCGCTGGAATTCAGCGAGTTGCTGCAAACCCTGTGCTTTGGAAGCGTCAGAAATACTGAAGCTCCGGTCCAACACTAAAACTCTGCACGGCTTCGTTTGCCCAACTTGCATCTGCGGCACCGCCATGGCAGCGGCGATCGCAAGAAACACGAGCGAGCGCATCACGTTCTGAACGCTGCTCCCACCCTTCCATGGACCTACCCATGGTATCAAAGCTACAACGGCAAACACCAGCATGAAGGGGTGTAACAGAATCATGGCAAACGGCCCCTCTGGTAAAGCGCCCACTCAGCGAGCAACATAAAAATCGCGACCACACCAATCCAAACAGCAATTCCAATCCCAGCCACAACGCTTGACCGCGGAGATTCTTCGACCAATCCGGAAACCAACACAGGCCTTGTTAACCGCGTCACCTGCAATATGCGACCATCATTTGAACGAGCCGTGGCATCTGCGACACGCTCAAAGGCTGGTCGAGCGACTGGCAACCGCATTCCCTGCTCAGCCCAAGGGATTAGGGCAGGACGTCTAGCGAGCCATCGGATCGACCTTGCGACAAATATGGGACAAGCCCGACTCTGTTGAAAGTTGAAGGTCGACGTGAATAGATTCTTCCAGAGTGTGATTCTGCGTTCTTCCGCGGCCGTAACCTGCACATCAACGACGCGACCGCTCTGTTCCGCCAACCCCGTGGCATCAATTTGCCGTAGCGCTAGCTCATCAATTAGCGCAGCGAGTGCTGACTCAGCATCTTCTAACTCAGTATCAATTTGAAACGCTGCCTGTCCGTCGGGCACAAGGCAGAAATCTGCATTTCCACTTTCACCCACCACCAAATCGGGGCTCGAGGCAACTTCCCTGCATGCCGGATCCAAGAGAATCAATTCTTTCAACACCTGAGGTGTCCCGGTTTCAAATGCAATCCTGATCGCCTCGCGCTGCGGTAATGTGATCGCTCCTTCCTCACGCCCCTGATAGGCGAACCGCAACACAGCCCCACGGGCCGGGACATCTTCAATGACAAAGTCGCCTCCATCCACCGCCCTGACTCCGTCAGAAAGCGGTTCGCCGTCTATCGTGATCTCCAAGTCCTTTAAATCGAACTTCTCGAATGAACTGGGAGCAAAGAGCAAATCTACGGTTTGCCAAACACCCGACGCTGAATCCGAAACTCCCAACGAACGAAACAAGGGGGCTCTCTCAACCGCACCACGCTTCAGGCGATAAACAGTGACCTCTGCCGGAAGAGCATCAAGGTATCTTTGATCCAACTCCGCATCGCCAACAATGTGCACCGTAAGTGGCGTACCAACAGCTGCCCGCGCCGCCAACAGATCGAGCGCCCACTCCAAGCCGGTCGAATTCGCTATCGGGTCTTCGCCAAGGCGAAGCTTCGCTAACTGCACTGGTTCACCGCGACGCAACAGTGTCTCAAGCCGCGGTCCAGCATGAACGATTTCCCGATTCATCAAGGGAAGTTTTGAAGCCTTGAGCGATGCAATCTCCATATCCGATGCAACCACGGCAGGGTCAGCAACACTGCCATCTAACAGCACGACATGCTGCATTTGATCGGTTGCCGTCCACCTTGGGCCCGCCAACAGCAACCACAGCAATGTGGCGATCACAACAAGAAGCAGCCAAGCAGGCCAATGCCGAAACCTTTGCACAAATACACGAGCGCGCGTTTCCTTTACAGCCGCCTGCCAGAACAGAGTGCTGACTACCTCAATTTCACGGTGCTGCACACGTAAACGCTGAAGCAAGCCCAGAGCCAGCGCGATCACTCCGATCCCGATCAGGGTTGCAACTGTAGAAAGCAAGGTAAAAGTCATGCGACGTAGCTCCCGCCCTCAAAGAGTTGAGCCAGTTGTTTCATCACATCGGCTTCATGGTCAAGAAACAGTAGATTTCCCTGACGACTGCGTGCGAACTCTTCCAGCCGTTCAAAATGTCCGTCATACGCCGTGCGGTATTGATCCATCACACTGGCAGTCACCGAAACATCCTGCATGTCACCAGTTTCACAGTCACGAACCCGGATGTCACCTTGCACGTTGGGTTGACGGTCTTCTTTACGGCTCACTGCAACCAACAGGGGGCGATGTCGCGTGCGTTTCAACTCTGACATCATCACCTCGATTCCATGAGGATCAAAAAAGTCAGAGATAATGACGAGCAAGCCCTCTCGCATTCTTAGGCCCCGTAATTTTGACAACGCGGTGGCCAGATCCGTGCCGCCAGGATTTCCCCGTGCCTTCTCTGCAGCTCGGCTCATGGAATCTGCAATCAAACTCAGTCGTCCCCGTCCCGATGTCGGCCGAATCGTGCTATCGAGGTCATCACCAAAGGGCAGCACACCAACGCGATCATGCTGATCCAATCCGATCGACGCAAAAGCAACAGC
>Ga0315322_10001835_pt1 | contig 16463 bp, 9 predicted proteins | sample M110021515metaG_FD_203461 | JGI IMG/M metagenome (GOLD analysis project Ga0315322, IMG submission 203461) | Ammonia-oxidizing marine archaeal communities from Monterey Bay, California, United States - M1 100m 21515 | ecosystem: Environmental > Aquatic > Marine > Intertidal zone | place: USA...
GGATGTGCCATCAAATACAGCATTTGCTACATCTGATGCTTCCGCCCGCGTTGGTGACGAATTTTGAATCATTGAATCGAGCATCTGTGTCGCCGTTATAACCGGTAACCCTCCGGCAATGCATTCCGCAATGATTTTCTTTTGCAGGTGCGGCAGATCGGCTAAATCAAATTCTGTTCCAAGGTCACCTCTGGCAACCATAATTGCTGCAGATGCCTCGATAATTCCCTGTAGGTTCTCAACTGCAGATTTAGTTTCAATTTTTGCGACTACAAGTGGGCCTCTTGGATGAGGTTCTGTTCCAACTCGTCTAATGTCATGTGCCGAACGAACATAACTAACTGCAACCATATCCACACCTACATCAACGAATGCATCCAATTTCCGGAGGTCTTCGTCGGTAGGGGTTGGCATACTTAACCTCTCAGATGGAATACGAATACCAGGACGCCCATGTAGTCGCCCCCCGCTCGTTATAACGACGGTGGCTCCATTCTCTGAAACGTTCTCCACACGGACCACTACCTGACCATCACCGAAGGGAAGTACATCCCCAGGGAGTAGATCTTCTAAAACCCTTTCATATTCAACTTCGACGATATTTTCATTTGAGCCACCTAAACCAGGAACAATCTGGAGTTCAGCACCTTTTACCAACTCTGATCCCTCTTCAGGAAATGACGCAGCTCGTATCTTTGGCCCGGGTAAATCAACAAGAATTCCTACACGTTTAGACATATCTGATGCTACTTGACGAATTCTGTGATAGCGCTCTAATGCTTCTTCAAGCGTGCCATGGGCTAACCCTAAGCGGGCAACATCCATACCTGCATCAACGAGTTTTCTCAATGAGGGCTCTGACTCGCTAGCTGGACCAATAGTTGCGATTATTTTTGTACGTCTTTGCATACATTCACGCTACAGAAATAGCACGAAAAGCGTGGTGATCTCTGAAAGATTTAGGTGTCCGCTATGACTCTTTTAGTAATGTACGTTAACTTTACCTAGATCCGATATAGACACATTCCATAATATGAAAAAACGCTTTCTTGAATCTGATTTCCCATTGGCATTCGCACACCGTGGAGGGGCTTTAGATGCACCAGAAAATTCTATGAGTGCATTTACACTAGCTGTCTCCATGGGTTATAGATACCTAGAAACCGATGTGCATGCAACTAAGGACGGCTCATTGGTTGCATTCCATGATCATGCTTTAGATAGAGTCACGGACAGATCTGGAAATATCGCAGATTTAAACTACTCGGAGGTCTCTAAAGCCAAGATTGATGGAAAGGAGAAAATTCCATTATTGATTGAATTGCTCGAAGAATTCCCCGATGCAAAATTTAATATTGACCCCAAGCACGATTCAGCTATTGACCCACTAATTAAAATTCTTTCTAAGACCAAATCAATCCACCGAGTGTGCATTGGATCATTCTCTGACTCCAGAATCCGGCGTATCGCGGAAAGTATGGGTGAAGAGTTGTGTACTAGTATGGGCCCATCAGGGGTAACAAAAGTCCAACTCAGAAGATTTATCGGTTCCAAGAGAATACCTCAAGGAGATTGCGTTCAAGTTCCCATGAGCGTCAAAGGCATACCATTAATTACTCCACAATTTGTCCGCCGCGTACACCGACTGGGAAAAGTAGTACATGCTTGGACGATAAATACAAAGGAGGACATTGAAATGCTCCTTGATTACGGCGTTGATGGAATAATGACTGACAAATTAGAAATACTCAAAAATGTCTATACACAAAGAGGAATTTGGGATTGAGTACATTGCGGCCATTTCATTTAGCTATAGCCGTTAGGGACCTCTTATCTACCCGCGAATTTTACCTCAATGTTCTGGGCGCTAAGGAAGGTCGCTCTGCATCCACATGGGTTGATTTTAACCTATTCGGTCATCAAGTAGTTGCCCATGCTGTTGCTAACAAAGTTAAGGAAGCCAACGGATCTCATAATAAAGTTGATGCGGACTTGGTACCTGTTCCACATTTCGGGGTTATTCTCGAACTTGATGAGTGGAATCAATTAGCAGAACAGATTCAGAAAGCAGGTTGGCCATTTGATATAGAACCTAAATTGCGATTTGAAGGAACTTCCGGGGAGCAATCGATAATGTTCCTCACAGATCCTTCTGGTAACGCAATCGAATTCAAATCGTTTAAAGATCCCGCTAATTTATTTACGAAATAGATTCTGTAATCGAATTTTTAACAGAGCTTTTTTATGTGGATAAGTTGTGATTATCGAAGAAATCTTGTGGATTACGTAATTTCTTTTGGGGAAATGTTGAGGATTTCCTAAAACCACTTGACGAACTTGAAAGAACATGTAATTGTACCTATACGCCGATGACAACGGCGCACTTGAAAATAGCAAAGCTCAACGGGAGCGGTGGCAGCATCGAAACCCCGGGAAGGTACGGCTAAGGGAAAGTGCGAACGGCCATCGGAACAGGTTTAACGGGATCGATTCGAAAGAAAAGATCACTGAGAAGGAAGAAGCTTTCGAGCAGAAACCAGATCAGACCGACATCAAGCTTTAGGGCTAGATGGGTTCTCACAAGAATCCGCAAGGAGGAAAGTGAAATCAAATCAAACCAAGACCTTCGGGAATTGGTGGGAATTGAGGAGTGAATCGCAAGATGAACAGAGCCAAACCTTAGGAGTCCTTCAGGGGATGACTTTGGAAGCGTTAAACTGCACAGCCCCGAGGGGTTCCTGTTTAGGCAGAAACCAATCGGGGCTAATGTGTTTTTATAATTCTTTTTTAATAGGGTATTTACAGATATGAACCCGTTACCCCCGATCATTTTCCTGCATGGTTTAGCTACTTCTGGGCAACGTACTTGGGGAGTTAACGGCTGGTTGGATCTAGTCACGGAGGCTAACAGATCAGCAATTATTATTGATATTCCTGGTCACGGCGGCGCATTTGACAATGTAAAGAATGCCACATTCGAAAAAACCGTATCTTACATTTTGGATCAATTTCCTGATTCACCAATTGATGCCGTCGGTTTCTCTCTTGGAGCAAGAATATTACTTACCATCGCTTCTCAGAATTCGTCGAAATTCCGCAAATTAGTGGTATCAGGTGTCGGCGAAAACTTATTCACCAGAGACTACGAGCGCGGCAAACGCATATCAGAAGCTATCAGTGGTCAAAATCAATTAGAAGATCCTGAATCACAGTACTTCTCACAACTAGCCGATGCTCCAGATATCAACAGGGAAACCGTATTGCAATTGATGAGTTCTCCTATGATCGACCTTGATACTGACATGATTAGCAAAATTGAATGTCCGGTCCTTGTAGCACTCGGCGATAGAGACTTTGCTGGCCCTGCGAATCGACTAGTAGAAGCTCTCCCATATGGCACGTATCTAGAACTACGTGGTGTCGACCATTTCGCGACACCTAAAGATTTTTCCTTTATTGACGCAACTTTGAAATTCTTAGATGCCGAACCCAAATGGTGATTAATTACCGTAATTGCTGAAAGTTCGGAGTTACCGGATCGGGTAGCTGTGAAACCCCTTGTAGCCAACTATCGACAGATGCTGCGCACGAACGACCTTCTGCTATAGCCCAAACGATAAGACTTTGCCCCCTGCCTGCATCTCCAGCAACAAAGGTTCCTTCAACTGTTGACATCCAATTGCGATCACGCTTTATGTTGCCTCTTTCATCAACGTCAATACTCGCTTTTTCAGCTAAATTTTGTACTTCAGGGCCGATAAATCCCATTGCTAAACAAACAAGGTCAGCTTTATGAATTTCAGTAGTATCTGGAATTTCCACGAACTCCATTCTTCCATCAGTAATTTCTTGTTTGACAGATACTGTTTCTAAACCACTCACATTTCCTTGTTCACCTAGAAATTGTTTTGTGTTAATTGAATAAAGTCTGTCGCCACCCTCTTCATGCGCAGATGAAGTTCTCATCATAAGAGGCCAAGTTGGCCAAGGAGTAGAGTTATCTCGATTATCTGGCGGTCTTGGCATAATCTCAAATTGCTTAACTGATGCAGCACCATGCCGAAGAGCAGTCCCGAGGCAATCAGCTCCGGTATCTCCCCCGCCTATGATGATGACATTTTTGCCATAAGCGGAGAATGGATGGTCTTCTAAATCTCCTTCTTGAACTTTGTTTGAAGGAACCAAAAATTCCATTGCTTGGTGGATTCCTTCCAATTCCCTACCCGGAATGGGGAGGTCTCGCCAATTTGTTGATCCAATAGCGATGATAACTGCATCGTTTTCATCTCGAAGTTCCTGATAGCTGATGTCCTTACCGACCTCCACGCTTGTTTTGAAGAGTGTCCCTTCAGCCTGCATTTGTTGTAGTCGACGATCAATAAACTTTTTTTCCATTTTGAATTCAGGAATTCCATAACGAAGAAGACCACCTATCCGATCACTTCGTTCGTAAACAATCACAGAATGCCCAGATCTAGTTAATTGCTGAGCTGCCGCTAACCCAGCAGGGCCGGAACCGATAATAGCTACTTTTTTTCCAGTAGAGACTTGTGCTATGACTGGCTTAATCCAGCCTTCACCCCATGCTCGTTCAACAATTTCTATTTCCACTTGTTTGATAGAAACCGGGTCTTCATGGATACCGAGAACACAGGCTGCTTCACATGGGGCCGGGCAAAGCCTCCCTGTAAATTCAGGAAAATTATTTGTGGCGTGAAGAGCGTCAATAGCATCTTTCCAGTTATTTCGATACACAAGGTCATTCCAGTCAGGAATTAGATTTCCTAATGGGCAACCATTGTTACAAAATGGAATTCCACAATCCATGCATCGTGATGCCTGCACCTGCAATTGCTCATTTGGGAAAGGTTCGTATACCTCTTTCCAATCGCGCAAACGAACTGGGACAGGCCTCCGTTGAGGTGTTTCTCTTGCAGAGTTCATAAAGCCTTTCGGGTCACCCATCTAAACTCCCTTTACTACTGACATCACTGCATTTGTTGGGTCAATCCCAGCAGCTTCAGCTTCTGCGATGGCTTCAAGGACACGTTTATAGTGCCTAGGTACTACCTTTGCGAACTTCTTATGCACTGACGGCCATTTGTCAAGCATTTGCCTTGCCACTTCTGAACCCGTTTCTATCTGATGCTTCGCTATATTCTCACGTAACCAATCAATATCTTCGTTTTCGAGCGTTTCTATGTCAACTAGTTCAGCATTTACTCTCTGAGAGAAGCTATTGTCCTCGTCATAAACGAAAGCTATTCCTCCAGACATCCCCGCTGCGAAATTTCTTCCTGTTTGCCCAAGGACAACCACTCTTCCACCGGTCATATATTCACAACCATGATCCCCGATACCTTCGACCACAGCTGTCGCACCAGAGTTTCGAACAGCGAATCTTTCCCCGACAAGTCCTCGGATGAAGACTTCCCCACTCGTAGCCCCATACAACAAAACATTTCCTGCAATAACATTTTCTTCAGGTATGAAACTAGATTCTTTCGGTGGTAGAAGAATTACACGCCCGCCGCTTAACCCTTTCCCCACGTAATCGTTTGCGTCTCCTTCTAAACGCAAAGTGATTCCTGCTGGGAGGAATGCGGCGAAACTATTACCTGCTGAACCAGTGAATTTTACTTGGATCGTATTATCAGGTAATCCTTCACCACCCCACCGTTTCGTCAAGTTATAGCCAAGCATAGTTCCTACGGTTCTATTAACGTTTCGGATAGGCAACTCCAAATTGATCCGATCACCATGGCGCAATGCACCTTCTGCCAATTGGATTAATGTCTGATCTAATGCTTCTTCTAAACCATGATCCTGCTCTTCCTTGCAATACCGCACAGCTTCGGAAGCTAACGGAGGTTGATAAAGAATGGGAGATAAGTCAAGCCCTTCGGCTTTCCAATGATCAATGCCATCTGTAACATCAAGGCAGTCAGCTTGACCGATTGCCTCTTGAAGTGAACGAAATCCAAGTTGCGCAAGTATTTCTCGGACTTCTTCAGCCACAAATTCCATAAAATTCACGACAAATTCTGCTTTCCCAGAGAATTTCTCTCTTAAGTCGGGGTTCTGGGTTGCTATTCCCACAGGACAGGTATCTAGATGACATACGCGCATCATTACGCATCCCATTACTACCAACGGTGCTGTTGCGAAACCGAATTCTTCAGCACCTAATAACGCTGCTATGACAACATCTCGCCCTGTTTTAAGCTGGCCATCGCATTGGACAACAATTCGGTCTCTTAGGTTATTTAATAACAGTGTTTGTTGCGTTTCTGCCAAACCCAATTCCCAAGGGGTTCCCGCATGTTTAATGGAAGTTAGTGGTGAGGCTCCGGTCCCACCGTCGTGCCCGGAGATAAGGACTACATCGGCATGGGCTTTAGCAACTCCAGCGGCAACTGTCCCTACCCCAAGCTCGGAAACTAGTTTTACGTGAATCCTTGCTTCCGGATTAGCATTCTTCAAATCATGTATTAGTTGAGCTAAATCTTCAATAGAGTAAATATCGTGATGAGGTGGTGGTGAAATTAAATCCACACCTGGCGTTGAATGTCTTACCTCGGCTATCCAAGGCCAAACTTTGTGGCCAGGCAATTGCCCTCCTTCACCAGGCTTCGCTCCTTGTGCCATTTTGATCTGAATATCATCGGCATTGACCAGATATTCACTTGTAACCCCAAATCGCCCAGATGCGGCTTGTTTAATTGCAGAACGCCTTAAATCCCCATTGCTATCAGGTATATACCTACTTGGATTCTCTCCCCCTTCGCCTGTATTAGATTTAGCGCCAATTCGATTCATAGCTATTGCTAATGTTTCGTGAGCTTCAGCTGAAATAGACCCGTAAGACATCGCCCCTGTCGAGAATGTTTTCATAATTTCTGAAATCGGCTCAACTTCTTCTAAAGGTACTGGATTTCGCTCCTCAGTTTTAAATTTGAACAAACCTCTGAGGGTTGCAAGTTCTTTGCTCTGCTGATTTACGCGATCTGTATATTCCTTAAAAAGGTCAAAGCGTTTTTCACGCGTAGCATGCTGCAGTTTAAAAACAGTTTCAGGATTAAAAAGGTGATATTCCCCCTCCCTCCGCCATTGATATTCTCCACCAGCAATTAGTTCTCTGTGCGCTCGGTGGGTAGGAACTTTAGGAAAGGCAATTTGATGCCTCAGCCTAATTTCTTCCGCCAATTGGGAATATCCGATACCACCTAAACGACTCATCGTCCCTGGGAAAGCATCAATAATCAATGGTTGTCCGAGCCCTATAGATTCAAAAATTTGGGAGCCTATATAACTGCGGACCGTAGAGATACCCATTTTTGACATCACTTTAAGCACACCCTTATCGCATGCTTTCACAAAGTTTTGATGAGCCTCTTCTACTGTTAATTTCTGGTCTATTTCTAATTCTTGTCGTTCGACTAAGTCTGTGATTGTCTCAAATGCGAGATAAGGGTTTACAGCATTGGCTCCGTATCCAAGCAAGAGACAGAGATGATGGATCTCTCGCATTTCGCCCGTTTCGATTATCAAACTGACTTGTGATCTGGTTTTTTCTCGCACTAAGTGGTGATGAACAGCAGCTGTTGCTAACAAGGCTGGAATCGGAGCATGGCTAGCGCTCGAACCTCGATCTGAAAGAACAATCAGATTTCTTCCATCTTCTATAGCTTTTGATGCTAGTAGTCTGATGTTTTGGATCGCTGCTCGTAGGCCGCTACCACCTTCATCAACAGGATAAACGCATGGAATCACTTGGGATTTGAAATGATCTTCCCCGATCTGTCCACTGATTTCGCCATCGATATCAAGAATTCGAAGCAATTCCCTATTTAAGATCACTGGATGCTCTAGGAATATTCGCCTACAAGCTTCTGGTTCAGGCTCCAGTAAGTTTCGTTCAGGGCCAAGCCAACCACAGGTGGATGTCACAATTTCTTCGCGCATCGCATCAAGCGGAGGATTTGTTACTTGGGCGAATAATTGTTGGAAATAGTCATAAACGAGACGTGGCCTATTAGAAAGGACAGCTATTGGCGTATCTGTTCCCATTGAACCAATTGCTTCTTTACCGCTCTGATACATAGGCGAGAGGAGAATTTTTATCTCTTCTTTTGTATAACCAAACAGTTGTTGCCGTTTCAGAAGGCTACTGTCTTCCAGTCGTGGCACTTGACGATCTGGGAGATCTTTCAATTCTAGATGATTTTTGGCAAGCCATTCTGAATATGGCCGAGACGATGACAGGTTTTTTTTGATCTCTTCATCACGAACTATCCTTCCAGCTTCAGTATCAATGAAGAACATCTTGCCTGGCTGTAGTCTCCCCTTCTCCACTATCCGAGCTGGGTCAACATCAACAACCCCTACTTCCGATGCCATAATAACAAGATCTTCATCTGTCACCCAATATCTTGAGGGTCGCAAACCATTCCTATCAAGTACAGCACCGACTACTGTTCCGTCAGTAAAGATAATTGATGCGGGGCCATCCCATGGTTCCATTCGTGCAGAATGGTATTTATAGAAATCTTTAAGTTTTGGGTCCATCGTTTCGTGATTTTCCCATGGTTCCGGGATCATCATTAGAACCGCTTCCTGCAAAGAGTACCCACCGAGGACAAGCAACTCTAAACATTCATCAAAAGCTGCAGTGTCTGATGCACCCGGGGTGCATATTGGGAATAGATCTACAAGTTCTTCGCCTAAGTGAGTAGATTGCAGAAGCGACTCTCGGGCACGCATCCAATTACGATTTCCCTGTACCGTGTTAATTTCGCCATTGTGTGCGACAAAACGGTAAGGGTGAGCGAGAGGCCACGAAGGAAAGGTATTTGTGGAGAATCGTGAATGAACTAACGCCAATGCGCTTTCCACTCTTTCATCACGCAAATCTAAGTAGAAATCACCTAATTGAGGCGTTGTAAGCATCCCTTTATAAACAAGGGTTCGACATGACAAACTGGGGAAATAGACTCCTTGATGCTTTTTAGACATCCCACCCATACCTTGTGTCGCTACGTCAATTTGCTCAAATTGAATTTCTTTTTCACACTTTTTGCGAAGAATGTAAGCTTTTCGGTCCAATTCGATCCCGGAAAGTAACCTGCCATCGCTATCAGATGCAGTGAGGAATAGCTGCGAGAATCGAGGCATAGTCCCTAACGCTCCTTTGCCAAGAAATGAGCTATCGACAGGAACCTCTCGCCAACCTAAAATTTCTATGTGCAAATTACTAGCGATATCTGAAATTATTGTTTTTGCAGTACTGAAATTTTTTTCATCTAGCGGCATGAATCCTATACCGGTCGCGTAGTGCATTTTCTTTGGCAGATTAAAATCAACAACATCCCGAAAGAATTTATCTGGAATTTGAATAAGGATACCCGCGCCGTCTCCAGTATTTTTTTCCGCCCCGAGGGCGCCCCTATGTTGTAGTTGACATAGCGCAGCTATTGCACTTGAAACAATTTGGTGGCTTTGCCTTCCTTTTAGATCCGCCAGAAAATTTACGCCACATGAATCATGTTCCAAGGCAGGGTGATAGAGACCCTGTTCAGAAGGTAAGTCTGGGTTTTGAAATTGACTCATACGTTTCCTTGATGCTGTGCTACTAGGACAGCGTGAGGCGACGTTGACCCAGCCGTTTACAAGTTTATCAAAAGTACTTAGTTTTTAACTAGTTGGAGGCCGTTAGGTAGCAGTAAGGGCATGTAAACGGCATGATAGAATAATGACAAAAGGGCATTCTGAGATGAAAGCGTTAATGGAATTCATGGATCGGTCTACCTCCCCATTCCATGCTGTACATGAACTGAGCACGTTACTTGACAATGCTGGATTTACTCAGCTCGATGAAACAAACCGGTGGGATATTAGAGATGGATCTTATTATGTCATCCGGGATGGAAGCATTATCGCGTGGGCGCTTCCTGATAGCGTTTCAGTGGAAGACGGATTTACAATAGTTGCTGGCCACACAGATAGTCCGAATTTACGATTAAAACCAATACTGAATGGCGAGACATCTGGACTAAAACAATTTGGAATTGAAGTATATGGTGGCGCCCTCCTGAACACCTGGCTAGATAGAGATCTCGGAGTTTCGGGTCGCATAGTCACTTCTTCTAACGGGAAACTTAAAGAACATCTATTGATGATAAGCGAACCTGTTTGTCGAATTCCGCAACTCGCAATCCACCTTGACCGCAATGTTAACGAAAAAGGTTTAGTTCTCAATCCGCAACAGCATCTACGGCCAATTTGGGGTGATGGGCATTCAATACAAGAATCTTTTTCGGATGTACTTCGCGAAAGAGTTCTTGGAAACGATGAATATCTAGAATCTTGGGATTTAATGCTTCACGATGTCCAGCCTTGCGCCCTTGCCGGTATCGATAACCAATGGCTGTCTTCAGCGCGAATAGATAATCTAGTTTCTTGCTTTTCAGCAATATCATCTTTGATAGAGTCCACTAGCCGAAGCAGCCATGCCCGAGTACCGATGGTTGCTCTATTTAACCACGAAGAAGTAGGGAGCAATTCAACTGCAGGAGCTGCAAGTAATTTCCTTCCGTCTGTTCTTAACAGAATTTTAGAAAGCCCAATCGACTCTGATAAGCACAAGACCCTAGCAAAATCATGCCTTCTCTCATCAGATGGGGCGCATGCAACTCACCCCAATTATCCAGAGAAGCATGACCTTGACCATCAGGTATTCATGAATGCGGGACTTACAATTAAGAGAAACAGCAACGAACGCTACGCTACGACTGCCAAAGGCCAAGGATTTGCACAACTTCTATGTAAATCCGCTGATATTCCATTCCAATTATTTTCAAACCGCAGCGACATAGCTTGTGGTTCAACAATCGGTCCTATTGCCTCAACGAAATTAGGTATTGAAACCATAGATATGGGGATACCTCAATTTGCTATGCATTCGAGCCGAGAACTTTGCGGGATTACCGATATCAACTATTTACAGAAATTTATGCTTTCTTATTTAGGTTCGGGATCACTTCTTGATAGTTAAACGGTCAAATAATGACAGAAACATGAGCAGCACGGCATAGATCTCTAACCTGCCTATGACCATTAAGGCAGCAAGGATGCCCCTGCTCGCTCTTTCAAATTCCAAGAAATTAGTTGTTGGCCCTGCTTCTCCTAATGCTGGACCCATGTTGCTCATTGCTGAAATAGACCCGCTAAGAGCTGTAATAAGATCCTCATTTAAGAACAAAGTCAATGAGATCGTCCCCACAATAACTAGAAGTATGAAAAGTGAGATAAAGCCGACTATCGAGGCAACATCTTTTTCTTCGATCTCGTCTTTCCCGACTTTTATAGGATATTCACCTGTGGAATGACGAAGTAACTTAAGTTCTTTAGCCAAGGCTTTCAAGCCGATTTGCAAGCGGAATGTTTTCATGCCTCCAGCAGTTGATCCAAAAGTTCCACCAACTGTCATTAAAAACAATAACAAGATTTGAGTAGCAGTTCCCCAAAGTACGAAATCACCGATTCCATCTGGTCTAACATTCCCAAATCCTGTACTACTGGCGAGCGCTACCACATTAAATAAGGAGTCTCGGAAGGCAACACCTACTGAGATTGAATCGATTAGCCAATTAAGCAAAAAGACACAAAGAACAACAAAACCAGTTATTTTAACGTACAACTTCCATTCTGATGACTTACTGAAAGTCTTAGTCCCACGTTTACTAGTCAGGAACTTATATTGCAGATTAAAATTCATGGCGCAGAGAAACATTCCGGCAACAATTACTAATTCCACTAGAAAGGAATCAAAATAGCCGATTGACGAATTATAAGTAGAGAAACCTCCGGTAGCCGCTGTTGACAATGCGTGCGCTACAGCATCATAAAGGCTTACTTTCGGCAGCATCCATAACAAAAGAGTTATTGCTGCAGTAACGCCGAAATAGACAACCCACAGAGATTTCGCTGTGTCAATTGTTTTTGATTTCAATTTGTCAGATTTTTGACCAGGTGATTCGGCTGCCATCAGCTGCAATCCTCCAACACCAAGACTAGGGAGAACTGTGACTGCCAAAACGATTATCCCCATACCCCCATACCACTGCGTTAATTGTCTCCAGAGGAGAATTCCACGCCCGTTGGCCTCTATGTTCTCAATCACAGTAGACCCTGTACAGGAGAAACCAGAAATAGTCTCAAAGAGAGCATCATCGAAATTTGACCAAGCAAAAACTCCGGAGAAAAGGTACGGCAGAGATCCGATAAGGACACATCCGACCCAAGTCCACGAGACTACAGAGAACACCGCCATAGGTCTTTCAGTAGCATCATCTGCTACTGAAGTTAATGTTCTCAGTAGGAGGCCAGCGACACAACTTATTGTGGCGGAAACGAACAACGCAGACTCATTGTGGGAAGTATTCGACAACCACTCAATTGCCCCTGAAATGATGAGCCCAGGAGTTAACAAAAGGAGCGCTAAACCTAACACGTTAAGCGTCACCGACTCATATGGCCCTTCAGTAGAAAATCGTTGAGAAAGCTTCATCAGTCACTAACCGTCTTTCGCCTAAAACCAACCAGTCCTAGTCGCAGATTCCTCGTGGAGAAAAGAACTACATAAGCGATTGGGAATATAGAAAGTCTCCCAACAACCATTAGAGACGATAAAACAATATTCGAAACAGCATTATGCTCAACTCCGACTGAAGTAGCTGTAGTTAAGCCGGGGCCGCTAGTAACAAACGATGACAAAGCAAGACCAATAGAGTCAGCAAGGTTCAAATGTTGCGATGCTAACGAAAGTAGAAAAGCTCCACCAGCAACAATGAAGATAAATGTAGCTGTATAGCCGTGTAGCTTGTCCAACTCGCGTTGCTCAATTTCCTCTCCACTAACTTTTATCGCCCTGACGGCACTAGGCCGGTAACTGAGAGTTAACTCCCTTCGGAGATACTTAATTATCTCAAGCAATCGGTGTACCCCAAATCCGCCACCTGTTGACCCCGCCATCCCCCCAATAGCCAGTATCAGTAGCGCAACTGCGCTCACTCCGGAAGTAAACTCCCAACCCATATTGACGTACCCTGTTGTACTTAATAGAGAAGAAGCCACGAAGAAAGCATTTCTGAGCTCAGTAAACACAGCAAAACCAGTGTCTAATTTCCACCAGAAGATACAAGTTGAAAGAACAAGTATTAATAAATACAGGCGGAGTTCACTATTTTTTCTTATGTCAGTGAATTTCCGTTTCCAAACCAACCATAAGATCCCTAAATTAAGCCCACCTACCAACATTCCTATCGTTGCTACCCATTCAATCGCTGGGGAATCAAAAGACCCTATTGACAAGGCTCGGGTACTCAACCCTCCAGTTGATGATGTAGTGAAAGAATGACAAATCGCATCGAATACCCCCATACCCGCTAAGAAGTAACCAAGGAAGATTACAATAGTTATAGATAGGTACAGAATAGTTAGTTCATTTAACCGTTGCTTTATAGATCTACTGAAGATTTTTTCGGCGTAACCGGAAGAAGCAGTATCGTCTCTAGATGAAATCGGCGTAGCGACGAATACCAGACAAAGCGTACACAATCCGCCGACCCATTGCGTTAAAGAGCGAAAAATGTGCACTGACGAAGCTAAGGAATTAGGTTCCAAACTCGAAACTGCAGTAGTTGTTATGCCTGCGGAGGCTTCCCAGATGGCAGCATCAGGGGTGCTTACGATCCCTGCGATCAGATACACAATTGCGGAAGAAACTATAAAAAAGATAATGGATATGACGCTGATCGAGAAAATCTCTGAAGCTTTCGTTACTTTTGGTATTTTTGACCAACGTAGAAAAAGGAAGCTAAGACTAGCAGCACTAATTCCGGCGAGAAGAAATGTTAGAAAAACCCGAGTACTTGAAGAATCAGGATATTGAATTAAAGATGAGACGATAGATATAAATGACAGTAACCCCAGGGCAACACCTACCGCGAAAACTCTTAGTCTCTTAGCTTCGAAATTACTTGTAGATATCATTAAGTAACCTAAATTTCGTTACCCTCACGAGACATCTTTAGCAAGAAAATATTCTTTCCGAAGTGAATCTACCTGTTCTGGCGGAGCAATCAGCAACACTAAGTCATTCGGCATTAACTCGCTGTCCCCTCTAGCAATTGAAGGCTCTCCGTCTCTTACTATTGCCCCAACCAATGCGTCATGGGAAAAGTTCATATCCTTAATTTCAGATTTTGAAGCCTTGCTCCCCTCCTCAACTCGAATTTCAACGACTTCGAAATTCTGATCTTCCCCCAAAAAGGTTGCTACATCCTCAACCTCGTGGACAAACCTAAGTACTCGATTCGCACTGGCAGTAACCGGAGAAAGCGCAGAATCTACTCCTGCAGATCTAAGTACTTCCAACAATTTGAGTCTGTGAAGCATCGCTATAGTCCTATCAGTTCCAAGCGATTTTGCATACATACAAGCAAGTACATTTGCTTCATCCTTACCTGTTAAGGCAATCGCTGCATCATATTTACCAGCATCAATGTCTGAGCTTAAATACTGGGCATCCGTAATATCTCCCCGTACAACATCTACACCATCTAGCCTGCCAGCAAGTTTTTTAGCACGTTTAGCGTCGTGCTCTATTAGAGTCACTTCACGAAATTTTTTCTCAACTAGTTTTTTAGCTAAAAACTCGGCAGTGCGCCCTCCGCCTAGTAGCAATATTCGTTTTTGTTTTTTGCTCTTGAAGCCTAATGTTTCAAGAACATTGCTTTTCTCAGAACGTTTAATGACGAGCCATATATGGTCTCCATCTTGGAGAGTTTCTTCTGATCGTGGAATTTTCGTTTCACCGTCCCTACGAAGAGCTGCTACCAAGAAACTCCAATCTGGTTCATAAAGTTTCCCTATTTCTGACAGTGTTTTCCCACAAAATTCAGCATCAGAGTTTAGCGTGACGCCAATCATAACAACTTTCTCTTCGCCGAGTGTAGCTATTTCCTCTGCCCCCCAAGAATCAAGAAGAGAATAAATCTCGTTTGCCGTATCCTGATCTGGGTCAAAGATTAAGTCGGGTTCATCTACTCCAAGGAACCAAGTATCTTTTCCCTGCTCTGCTTTAATCTCAGCAGCTTCGATACGAACAATTGTCTTCTTAACGCCTTGAATTTTTGCATACTGCCCAGCGATAAGATTTACTTCGTCGCTGGAAGAAACCGCTACTAGTAGATCTGCTTTATCGATTCCGGCTAATTGAAGGCTCTCTGGATGACTACCGCTGCCTTCAACCATCGTTGCATCTAACTCCGCCGCAAGCTTTGAAACCCGTTCAGCATCAGCATCAATTATAGCTACTTCCATATTCTGCGTTTGGTGTTTGGGGTCTGTTAACAACCGAGTTATGTAATAACCGACTTCCCCTGCCCCAACGACAACTATGCGCACTCCTAATTGGTAACAGTTCTTTTGTAAGAAATCATAGATACTCAGCAAAAAACTAACATTTTCTAATTTTCTTTAGAAATCATTTCAAATGGTTATCAAACTAGAGCTATCAACATATAGACTTCCGGATTGAACATGAGTGCAGGTTTTAATCGTCTGCACTTCAATTTAAGAGGAGTTACCTTGGAATCAATCCCCTACCTAGCCTTGGCTAGTGCGTTAGCCGCATTAGCGCTAGCTTCCTATTTTTTCTCAACTGTTAAAGCAGCACCAGCTGGAAATGACCGAATGGTCTTTCTTATGAACGAAATCCAAAATGGAGCTAAAGCTTTCCTAAAGCAAGAATATACCTGGGTTTCATTCTTTGTTGCCGCCATGGTAATCCTCTTGGCCATCGTTATTACTCCGCTTGCTTCAGTGTCATATCTTATCGGCGCAGTCCTATCTGCTACAGCTGGGTATATAGGAATGACAGTTGCGACAATGGCCAACGCGCGAACAACTGAAGCTGCGAAGGATGGCCCAGCAAAAGCACTTCCGGTTGCATATCGCGGAGGAGCCGTAATGGGATTTTGCGTTGCTGGACTGGCATTACTCGGGCTCATGTTCGTTTACCTCCTCTTTGTGATCTGGCTAGAAGTAGATCAGGCATTTGAAATTGTTACTGCCTACGGTCTTGGCGCTTCATCCATAGCGCTCTTCTCCCGTGTTGGCGGAGGAATTTACACCAAGGCTGCTGATGTTGGAGCTGACCTGGTAGGTAAAGTGGAAGCCGGTATTCCTGAAGATGACCCAAGAAATCCAGCTACGATTGCTGACAACGTGGGTGATAATGTGGGAGACGTTGCTGGAATGGGAGCTGACCTCTTTGAATCTTATGCTGGATCAATTATTGCCCCGGTTGCATTAACTGCATTTGCAGTAGGTGCAACCGCAACAGAGGCAACGTTAATAGATTTTAATGGAGTCAATGTTCTAGGTCAGATGATGTTCCC
>Ga0315322_10001836_pt1 | contig 16451 bp, 11 predicted proteins | sample M110021515metaG_FD_203461 | JGI IMG/M metagenome (GOLD analysis project Ga0315322, IMG submission 203461) | Ammonia-oxidizing marine archaeal communities from Monterey Bay, California, United States - M1 100m 21515 | ecosystem: Environmental > Aquatic > Marine > Intertidal zone | place: USA...
AGAACGAGGAGCGAGCAACCGCGTCTGGGTGGCCAAGATCAAATGGAATCAGCCCAATCGATCCAGCTTGATTCAGTAAGTTTGGCCCCTTTGTTGCCTGGCCTTATTTGGGTAAAGGATATAAAGGATAACTGCTGTCATGTCATCTTTAACTCCTCTTTCGATTATATTCTGCATGTTTAGACTAAATTGAATAGGATATTATCCTTGCAAATTCGGTGATTAACGCCGAGTTTATGTGGATTATTGTCCAATTATGAACTCTGAAATCAATCGACAACGCCAATTGGACGGACTCCAGAAGTACTTGGACTTCAGTCCGGTGGTCGCGATTCTCGGCCCGCGGCAAAGTGGCAAAACGACCTTGGCCAAGCGAGTAGCTGCCGATCACTATTTCGATCTTGAGAATCCACGCGACCTAGCTCGTCTCGAAAGCGCCCAAACGGCATTAGAGTCGCTCACGGGTTTGGTCGTCATAGACGAAGTGCAGCTTCGTCCCGAACTGTTCCCATTGCTGCGCCATTTGGTGGATGTGCAAGATGACACGCGGTATCTCATTCTTGGCAGTGCTTCGCGCGATCTGATTCGTCAGGGGAATGAAACTTTGGCTGGCCGTATTCTGTTCCTGCACCTCAATGGCTTTGCCTTAGACGAAGTGGGGTCCGACAACTGGAAGCAGCTCTGGTGGCGCGGCGGATTTCCGCGAGCGTATCTCGCTCCCACTGACGAGCTCAGTCAGAAGTGGCTCGATGACTACATCACGACGTTCTTGGAGCGCGATATCCCTCAATTCGGAATACAGGTTCCAGCGGCAACTTTGCGGCGATTTTGGATAATGCTAAGCCACTACCATGGCAATTTGATCAACTACTCGGAGTTAGGCCGATCTTTGCAGGTGGCGGATACCACTATCCGCCACTACATAGATATTTTGGAAAGCAGTTTCATGATTCGGGTCCTTCGTCCTTGGTTCACGAATACGTCGAAACGGCTCGTCAAGCGACCGAAGATCTACCTCAACGATTCAGGTCTCTTTCATCGGCTTCAGTCCTTCGAGGACCGGGCCTATCTCGAGAGCCATCCAAAGCTGGGAGCATCTTGGGAAGGATTTGCCTTGAATCAACTCATTCAGCTTTCTGGTCTGTCTGATGATCGATTCTTCTTCTGGGCCACGCAGTCCGGAGCCGAGGTGGACCTCTTGTGGCAACGCAACGGGAAAACCTACGCTGTCGAATTCAAGTATGGCGATGCCCCCCGCCGTACTAAGTCGATGACCGCCGCTCTTAAAGAGTTGGAACTCGAACATCTTTGGGTAGTGTACCCAGGCAAAGTGAGTTATCCCCTTTCAGGAGATATAACCGTCCAGCCGGTCGCTGAACTAGAATCCATTTTCATTTGAACCTGCAATGCTACATCTGCCTCTGATAGAGCGTAGCGTGATCACTCACGTCTGACAACTGCTCCCATGTTATCTTTTATATTATCGGTGGTTTTTTTGTCCTCACAGGAATCCGCTACTACGGATTGGAGATAGGGCGTTCATCGAATGATCTAACGGCCCTTTGGTGAACTATGGCAGTTGAGGACGGAGTTCGTTTCCGTTTTCATCGATAGGGTATTGGGCGTCCTGATCGTCGAGCGTTTCGATGAGGGAGCGCATCATTCGGGAAAGTTGCTCAGGGCTGGTTTTGGCGAGGTCGGTTTGTTCGTAGGGGTCTTGAGAGAGGTTGAATAGCTGGTAGCGGGCACCTCCGGATTGTATGTGGTTGCCAGATGTTTTCGCGTTGGGGTGACTGTGGTAGATGACTTTCCAGTCTTCGTCTCGGTATGTAGTGAAATAGCTACTACGATGAGGTCCGTGGGGATAATGCATGAGGAAGGTTTCATCGTAGTTCGGGTCTGGCTTCCCTTTTAGTAGAGTAGCGAGGTTCGTGCCGTCCAAAGTATGTTTTTTGGGGTTTTTGCCTCCGACGAAGTCGAGTATGGTGGGGTATAGGTCGTAGACCGCGGCGAGTTGCGATTGGGTTTGGCCGGCAGGAATGGATAGACGCTTTTGACAGGGATTGCTCGAATTGGGAGATGCCCAGGCGGCGATGAAGGGAACGCGCATGCCGCCTTCGTAGTGGGCGCCTTTTTTGCCACGGAGTGGAGCAGCGCAGGCGACTTCGTGTTGCTGGCCAAGTGGGGCGTCGGATCCGTTGTCGCCGAGAAATATGACGAGCGTGTTTTCAGCGACTCCAAGTTTATCGAGCTGGTCGAGCATATCGCCGAGCGATTTATCCATACCTTCGATGAGCGTGGCGAATGCCTTGGCATTGTCAGGTTTGTCCGAGTTGGCGTAGTTGGCGGCAAAGCGTGGGTCGGATTCGAACGGAGCGTGGACGGCGTAGTGGGAAAAGTAGAGATAGAAGGGCTGGTCGCTCTTGACGGTTTCGGCGACGACTTTCTTCGCTTCGATGGTGAGGGCCTCGCTAAGGAAGGTGTCGGTGCCGTGGTACTGATCGAGGTGAGGGACGGCGCTCCGGTCGCGATTGGTGCCGCGACCGTAATTCTTCTCGGCGTAGTAGCTGCCCGGAGCCCCGAAAGACGCCCCGCCGATATTGACGTCGAAGCCGAGATTGAGCGGTTCGGCGCCCTCGGTTTCCTCGGGACCGAAGTGGGCTTTGCCGACGTGAATCGTGCGGTAGCCGTTTTTGCGCAGCTGGCCGGGTAGCGTAATATCGCCTTCTTTTAAGCCTTCCCATCTCCAGTCGGCCGGTCCTAGATCGCCAGCGTTGTTGCCCCAAGGATTGATCCAGTTGGTGGCGTGGTGACGCGAGGAATTTTGGCCCGTCATGATAGAGATGCGGGTCGGCGAGCAAACGCTCATAGCGTAGAAGTTGTTGAATCGGATACCGCGATCAGCGAGACGTTCCATGTTGGGGGTCCGATACCAATCATTGAGAGGGTGACGCTCGGGTTTACCGTTTTTGTCCGTGAGGAAGGGGACCGAGGTGTCCATTACTCCCATGTCGTCGACGAGGAAGACGATAATGTTGGGCTGTTCCGACTGTGCGGCGGCTACGGGGAGTAAGTGAATTGTTCCTAGCAGGAGAAGGGTGATAAGTATTCGGTTCATAAGTTGATTAGGGATATTGTGCGTAGGAAAATATTTGATTGATAGATTATGGGGAACCGATGAATAGACTGTTTGCAGCAGAGAGCCACCCGAAAACACGACGTAGGATAAATGGATGTTCATGTGGACGGCAAAAAATTGAAGTAATCGTTAATTCGCGGAAACTCGGTTAAAGCGTCGCATTTTGAGGGACGGCACTTAGACCTCTTCTATGAGGCTGTTGCTTATCCCCATAATCGTAGTTCTGCTTTCTTGCGTAGGCTGTAAAGAGTCTGCCGAAAATGAATGGATTCCAATATTCAATGGCAAAGATCTTTCTGGTTGGACCATTAAAATCTGCGGTTCTTCTCTTGGTGAAAACTTCAAAGACACCTTCGTTGTTGAAGATGGCATGATGTGCGTAGACTACTCTAAATACGAGAAGTTCGACGATGAGTATGCGCATATCTACTACAATGAGAGGTTGTCTCACTATCGGCTTCGATTGGAGTATCGGTTTTACGGGAAGCGGGTTCCTGGTTCGAAGGGGTTTACCGAGTTGAATAGCGGAGTGATGTTTCACTCCCAATCTGCCGAGTCGATGGGTCTGGATCAACGGTTTCCTGTGAGCGTTGAGGCCCAGTTTTTGGCTGAAGGCGAGGGCGATTATAGTGGGAGGACTACGATGAATATCGCTACGCCAGGTACCAGTGTTGTGCTAGAAGACGGTACGCTTCAGCGCGAACATATGACGTGGACGGATGTGGGAGCGCGTTTGCCGGGCGAGTGGGTTAAGGTTGAAATTGAAGTTCACGGGAGTGAATTGGTCATTCATCGGATCGACGGCGTAGAAGTTCTACGTTATCGCGATCCTCAGATCGACGACTACTATCTGCTCCCTGACGATTACCCATTGCCGTCGGGGACGATCTTGAAAGACGGTTACATCGCTTTGCAGGGTGAAAGTCATCCGGTCGATTTCCGGAATATCGAACTGATGATTTTGCCTGGGAATATGGGGAGCGGGGACTGATCGGTTTTGTAGTGAAATATTGACGACGATTTGATGGTAGAGAGTTTAATACGAACGTAATGAGCAAAGCGGATACGGTAATTGTATTGGATTTCGAAACGACAGGTCTCTCTCCGAATATGGGAGATCGAGCGATCGAGATTGGCGCGGTGCGGATCGAGAATGGAAGAGTGACGGATCGTTTTCAGGAATTGATGAATCCCGGTCGACCGATTAGCGGGTTCATCGAAGATTACACGGGGATCACGAACCGAATGCTGTATTCCGCACGGCCATGTGGAGAAGTGATGCGGCGATTCTCAGATTTTATCGGCGATTTTAATTTGGTCGCCCATAATGCGTCGTTTGATCAACGGTTTCTTGATGCGGAGTTGGAAATGATATCCGAGGAGCGGAGAGGGCAATTTGCCTGTTCTATGCTAGCTGCGCGGCGTTTGTATCAAGAAGCTCCCAATCACAAGCTAGGTAGTTTGGTGGATTATGTGAATATTCCTGCTGACGGAGTATTTCACCGTGCATTGTATGACTCGGAAATGACCGGCAAACTGTGGATGGCCATGCTTGACCGAATTGGTGATCGCTATGAGGTTCCGGAAGTGTCGTTTTCGATAATGAGGAAATTGATGAAAACTCCGAAGCGTTCCGTCGGGCAATTGTTCGAGCGCCCGTAGGGGGCACGTTAGGGTTGGTGTGTTTTATTCAGCCGAGGAAGAAGAGGTGTCGGGACTCACGCTAAGCCGCAAAGACGGAAAGGGGATTTGAATACGGCTGGACCAATTGGCAACCACTCCGACGTCTCGGAGTAGCTACTTCTGGACGTCGACGTGGGATCTGCAATGACTTTGCGACTTAGCGTTAGGCATTTATTCGATGGTCGGAGGGCTGACTGTCCCAGTTGCCCCTACTAAGTTTCACTTTTGAACGCACCCTGAGAGAGAATGCGTGTATTTTTGGCTTCTTAAAGGAGCTCTTAGCTGATTGATTGGATTCTTAGTTTAATACCTCCTTTATGAAATATTTCTTAGTTTTCACTTCATCGCTTTTTGCGTTGATTGCATGTCTCCGCGGCGATGAACGACCGAATATCGTCTTTTTCTTTACGGATGACCAAACTACGAGCACGCTTGGCTGCTACGGTAACGATGTCGTTCAAACGCCGAATATCGATTCGCTGGCCGAGCAGGGTACCTTGTTTCGAAATGCTTTCGTAAGTCAGGCGATTTGTTGGGTGAGCCGTACGACGATTCTGTCGGGATTGGTTGGTCGGAGTTATGGTATGCCTGATAATGCGGACCAAGCGCGTCCGGATGCGGTTGAGACTTTGTATTCAGATATCCTTCGCGAAAATGGTTATCGGACTGGATACTTTGGGAAGTGGCATGCTAAGATGCCTAAGGGGTACAAGCAGGAGGATCACTTCGACGAATTTGAAGCCATTTTTCGTCGGCCGTTTTATAAGGAAATGCCGGATGGAAGTTTGAGGCATGAAACAGAATTGATCGTAGACAAGGGGATTGAATTCTTGAAATCGCAACCAAAAGATCAGCCCTTTGCTCTGAACATGTGGTTCAATGCCTGCCATGCTGAGGATGGGGATAGAAGGCCGGGGATTGGTCACTTCCCGTGGCCGCGGGCAGTTGATGGAATGTACGAAGACATCGAGATCGCTCCCCCAAGATTAAACGATCCTGCCACCTTCGAGGAGCAGCCTGATTTTCTGCAAACGACGATCAATCGGGAACGCTATTTCTGGCGTTGGAATACTACGGAAAAATATGAAACCAACATGCGTGCCTACTATCGGATGGTTAGTGGAATCGATGGCGCGATCGGACGTTTTGTCGAAGCGTTGGAAGAGGCTGGTCTAGCGGACAATACGATCATCGTGTATTCAGCAGACAACGGCTACCACATGGGGAATCGTGGATTTGCAGGCAAATGGTCTCACTATGATGAGTCGATCCGCGTACCTTTGGTCGTATACGATCCTCGCGTCAAACGCTCGCAACGAGGACAGGTCACCGATGCCTTGGCTCTCAATCTCGATTTCCCGTCGACGTTTTTGGATTGGGCCGGAGTGGAGGTGCCAAGCCGTTATCAAGGGCAGAGTTTGAAACCCGTTGTCGAACGTGGAAAACCTAATGATTGGCGAATGGAGACCTTTCACGAGCATTTTGCCGTTCGTCAGCGTATCCCGGCCTTTGAGGGAATTCGCAATGAGCAGTTCAAATATGTACGCTATTTCGATCATGATAACTACGAGTTTCTTCATGATCTGAAGAACGATCCTGACGAACTCGTAAACCTTGCCGATAACCCCGAGTATGCGAAAACTTTGCAGGACATGCGTGCTCGCACGAATAATCGAGTGACTGAATATGGCGGACCGCTACATGTGCCGAATGCTGAATTCACGTTATCGACTCCACCGTATCCTGAAGCCTCGGCAGCGGTGACGGTTAAACCGGGTAAGGATGGATGGGTTAAGTTGTTCAGTGGAAATAAACTGAACAGTTGGGCGGGCGATCCGAAGCATTGGTCGGTCAAGAACGGCGTTCTCACTGGCGTGGCGGATGGTTCTTTGAAGATGAACCAATTTCTCACTTGGACGGGTTCCACGGTTCGAAATTTCGATCTACGCGTAAAAGTGAAAATCGATTCAGGCGGTAATAGCGGTATTCAGTATCGCGGTCAGTCGCGTCCCGAAATCGGTTTGGATGTGGTTTCTGGATACCAGTGCGATGTCGTTACAAAAGCGCCACAATACAATGGTATGCTTTACGAAGAGAGGGGACGGAGGATCTTGTCACATACGGGTGAGAAAGTGATCGTCGACCCCAAAGGTCAGCCTTGGGTTGTTGAAAACATGCCGGTCAAGGAATTTGCTGCTGATGAATGGCACGATTATCGAGTACTCGTGCGAGGAAACCACCATCAGCATTGGATTAATGGTCACAAGACTGCTGACTTAATTGATTTCGACGAGAAAGGTCGCGCTTTAGAGGGTGTGCTTGCTGTCCAGGTGCACGTTGGTCCGGCCATGAAAGTTGAATATAAGGATTTTAAAATCAAACACCTGCCAGATGAATTGCCTTTGCTTCATTTTGAGGATCATCCGCTTGCTGCCAACGCCCAAGGCGTGCGGCCGCAGGGCAGGTTGCCCGCGGATTGGAAAGCACCAATTTATGGTGAGCGGTGAATTATTAGTTGTAGGAGTAACCTGAGATTTATTTATGGACGTAAATCTAGCAGTAGTTGGCTTGGGGCGGGTTGGGTCCATTCATGCACGAAATTCTTTTAAGGCAAATGGGATCAATCTGAAATGCCTCGTGGACGCCGACCTTGGTAAGGCGGAGGAATTCGCGAAAGAGCTTAGTTGTCGAGCGTCCTCGGATTTTCAGTTGGTACTTGATGATCCGGAGATCAATGCGGTATTGGTGGGAACGCCAACCGTGACTCACTATGATTATGTGAAACGAGCATTGTTGAGTGGCAAGGATGTGTTCGCTGAAAAGCCATTGGGTGTTGATATCGATCAGATTGACGAGTGTTACCGATTGGCGGAAGCGGGTGGGAAGATCTTGTTTCTCGCGTTTCAGCGCCGTTTCGACCCGGCGTTTGGGGAACTGATTCAGGCAGCTCGCTCAGGGAAACTAGGGGAGGTACAGTTCGTTCGATCGACGTCACGGGATTCGCCCATGCCTAGTATCGATTATTTGAAGACATCCTGTGGGATATTTCATGACTGTCTGGTTCATGATCTGGATATGATTTGCCAGGTTTTCGATGAGTATCCTGTCGAGGTGCATACGCATGCTCATTGTTTTATTCCGGAAATCGCTGCCATTGACGATGTCGATACGGTTTTGGTTTCTTTGAAATTCGCTTCTGGAGCGATCGGATCAATCGAAGTAAGTCGACGTTCCAATTATGGTTACGATCAACGATTGGAGGCTTTGGGCAGTGAAGGTATGTATGAGGTTCGGAACCCGACTTCGGATTCATTGCTTCGCTCGTCAGATGGTGGAGCTCAGGCGTCGCCGATTTCCTATTCGTTCCCGCAGCGATACCGCGTCGCCTATAACGACGAATTATTAGCCTTTGGCAGATGCGTTGCTGAACGCTCGCCGTCTCCAGTTACGCACGAACAATCACGTTTAAACTTTTTAATAGCAAAAGCAATGGAGGAGTCTTTGAAGAAGGGGGCTCCGATTAGGATTTAGAGATCGGCTTGCCTGTTTTTGCATTACGGATACCACTCGAGTCTCTCGCGTAGCTACGTCGCAGCGCGGCGTGGGAACTGTCTCATTCCTAAATCGCCTTCTCGAGCTGATCCTCTCCATTTGTCAGCCAATCCAGGGTGAAGCGGACGAATACATTTTCTTCGTATCCATCTTTCTCGAAGAATAGTCCGATGTCTCCGTTCTTTAGTACGGTTAGCGATGAATAGGCGGATCGGCCGGAGTAGATGGTTTTCCCTTCGGTCCAGGTTTTGCCTTCGTCGTAGCTTAGGCGAACGGTCATATTTTCCCGGTCATTGGATTTCGTGGCATTAGAGAATAGGAGTCGGTTTTTGGCGAAGCCGTCGATGGTGGAGGTGTAGCGAATGATGCTAGCATTGCATCCTGGATCAATGAGAGAGGGCTCTGGTTTTGAGGTCCATGTTCGACCTTGATTGCTCGAAGTATGTGAATGGCGAATACCGGGACCGTTTAACCGGCTATTGATCATCCATGTCCCGTCGGCCAATTCTAGGATCTTCGATTCATTGCCCGGCAATATCGGCGTATCAATTAAGAACCAGGATTTTCCGTGATTTTTACTCCCGAAGACATGCAGGCCGCTCTGAAGGTTTACCATCGTGTGCAATAGGAGCCCTGATTGAGTTTGAACGCCGCGCCCTGATGTTATGAATTTAAAATCCATTGCCCATTCGGGTTTTGTTATCTGGGAAGTGATGTCTTCAGGCTTGCTCCATGATCGTCCATTGTCGGCACTTCGAGTCACGTGAAGGTAGTAGGCTCCAAGTTCGTTTTCCAAATCCATATAGTTGTAAAACAATAGGATTTCGTTCGTCTCGCGGTCTAGGATCATGGATGGATCGGAAGCGGATATTCCGAAGGGAAAGTCTACTACGGTTTCTATCTTGGACCAAGTTATTCCATTGTCATTACTACGACGAATCACAATGTTGATGTCCTGGTTCTTGCTTAAATCTTTACAGGATTCCACACGTTCATCAATGGCTGCTATTATGTCACCATTTGGCGCGGTCACCAAAGAGGGAATACGAAAGCAGGAAACTTCTGGATGCATCTGGCTGCTGAATAGGTCTTGTTGGATCGATACTCCCGCAACGATTTCAAATTTCGCTTCTTGACCGATCATTGGATCTGAGAATAAGGCGAAAATTGAAAGGGTTAGAAGCAGTGTTTTCATTCTTTGGTTATCAATCGATTTGCAGCTTGTTCTGAGCTCTGGCTCTGGGGAATCAGTTATGTCTCAAAGCTTTGTCGATAATTGGTTTGAGGATGCTTTCCATGACTGAAAATCCGGCTTCGTTGGGGTGGACCAGGTCGGTGGCGGCAGTGTGTTCGGGGACTTTCATGCCACCATCGCCGTCTTCCATAGCGGAGTAGTAGTCGACGTAGGCTATATGGTTCGCAGCTGCGTAGGCTTTGATAAGGGCGTTGAGCTTAGGGACGTGGATCAAAGGGTTTTTGTCGGCTCTCCAGGGGAAATCTTTGGCCGGGAGTACTGAGCAGAGAATTGGGATGATACCGTTTTGCTGGGCCAGTTCGGCCATGCTTTTGATATTGCCTGCGATGGCCTCAAGGGTCGCGGGACCAGAATTCTGGGCAATATCATTGGTACCTGCTAGGATCACTACTGCATGAGGGTTCAGGTCGATAACATCGGCTCGAAAGCGCAGGAGCATTTGGTGGGTCACTTGTCCGCTGATTCCGCGACCGATGTAATGGTTTTCGGTGAAAAAATCGGGGCGTTTCTTCGCCCATCCAGCGGTTATGGAATCTCCCATGAATACGACGTGCTTTTCGCCCTTTTTGACAGGAGCGAGGGCTGCATTGGCTGCTTCGTATTTGGCTCCTTTGGCATAGTCTATAACGTTTACTCGTTGAGCGAGTATAACTGAGGGAAGCCCGATGATTAGGGATAGGATTAAGAGGATGTGTTTCATTGGGTGCGGTTTAGAATTAAAATGCAGATTGATTAATCCTTCAGATGTTTGATGCGCATTTCTTTGAAATACCATGTGCTATCTGGGTCGTGCGCTTGGATAGCGATGGCTCCGCCGTTTGGGTTGAGGAGGCGCCCTTGCCGGCTTGCCTTTCGCTCTGGGTTTGAAGATTCGCGATAGTCGATGACTTGTTTTCCTTTGAGCCAGACTTGGATTCGATTTCCGTTTACGCGTATCCGAGTTTGGAACCACTGGGTATCATCTAACGAGCTCTCTTTTAGATCGACCACGTCGTAGAGGCTACCTGTCTTCCGGGTGACGCTTTTACTTGTATTCAGATTCACCTCATAGCCATTGGCTAGGTGACCTTTCTCGTCGCGTAGGGCATAGTCAGTATGGATGAATATTCCTGAATTGGACTCGGGGGCACCTTTGGCGACGATGATAAGGTCAAAGTTTTTGAAAGGGACTGGACTGTCGCCGTCCCCGATGAAGAACAAGTGGGAGCGGAGGTCTGTACTCTTGGCCACCAATAAGCCGTCCTTGACTGAAAAGGAACCTTCCGCTCGATTCGTATGCCAATTGGATAAGTCGCGACCGTTGAAAAGGGAGATCCAGGAGTCAGTTTCGGTTCGAGCCTCGTAAAGCAGAAAAAGGCAAATAGAGAATAGGGTAAGGGCTAGTTTCATTCGAGTGACCTAGAACTTGCCTAAATGAACGGCGAAAGCAAGTTAGCTTCACTATAGGATCCTTACTTGGGAGTTGTCAGGCATTGGAGGAAGGGACGGGATTTCCAATCTAGAGAATCAATGGAAATTTGCGGTTGTTTTGTCGGATTTTCTAATGTCTGATCGAAGGACCTTTACCTCTTCGATTAATATGAGATTCCTTTGTCTGTTTTCATTCGTCTTCCTTCTGCTTTCGAGCTCGGCTTTTTCGTACATGCTTCAGCCTGCGATTAGTCCTGATGGGGATCAGGTCGCTTTTTGCTATCAAGGTGACATCTGGTTGGTGTCGTCCGATGGCGGACGACCATATCGCCTGACAGTGCACGAGGGCTATGATTCGAATCCCCGATGGAGTTCGGATGGATCGCGTATTGCGTTTCAAAGCGATCGCTATGGGAACAACGATATCTTTTCGATGGCCAGCGAGGGTGGGGCTCCGACTCGGCATACGCATCATTCTGCCACTGATGTTTTAACGAGCTATGGCTCCGATGGTTCGTTGTTGTTTTTGAGCAAGCGCGTGTATGCTCAAGTGGAAAGAGAGTATGAAATCTATCGAGTTGATCAAGAGGGTGGAACGCCTACCCGGTTCATGGATGCGTTGGGTTTCGATCCTGTAGTGTCCCCTGATGGATCCAAAATTGCGTTCGTTCGAGGCACCTGTCGGATCGAACGGGAGGCTTACCGTGGCGCGGCGAATCGGGATATTTGGATTTTCGATACTGAAAGCGAGGAGTATACTCAGATAACCGATTTCGACGGAAACGACTTCATGCCGAAATGGCTGAATGATTCTACCTTGCTGTTCGTTTCCGCAAGAGAGGGTAAGTACAATGTTTTTCAAACGAGTCTTCGCGGTTCGGCGCGTCAGGTGACTTTCGAAGAAGAGTTTGGTGTGAATACCTTCGACTTGAGTCGCGATGCGAAGCGTATCGTGTATCAGCATGGCGACCAAGTTTCGCTGCTTAAGATCGGCAAAAAATCCAGCGAGTCGCTCGAGGTTTCGTTGTCAGCGGACTTCAGATTCGATCCTGTGACCACTGAGACGATGAAGGATAAAGCGTCGGAGTTCTCAGTCTCTCCCAATGGAAAGTTGTCGGCGTATTCGATTCGTGGTGATGTTTTCGTTACACGGAACGATAAAGATGACGATCGGAGCGTTCGTATTACGAGCGGTTCGTCTAGGGAGCGCGATGTAGTTTGGCTGAATGATGACGCTATCCTCTTCGTTTCGGACGAGGCCGGACAGAACGACCTATACATCGTTGAGTCCGATGATGAGGATGAAAAGAATTTATTCCTAACTCTTAAGACGCGAACGCGCCGGTTAACGGAGACTCCAGAAGATGAGTTTGAGCCTCTGTTGGCTCCAGACGGCAAGCGAATCGTTTATCTCGTGGGTAATTCGAAATTGGTGTCAGCGAATATCGACGAAACAGGTGAGCTTTCGAAAACGGTTACATTATTGGATGGTTGGGCGAAGCCGTCAGGCTTGAGTTGGTCGCCAGATAGCAAGTGGCTTGCTTACGAACAGGACGATTTGAACTACAATTCAGAAATTTTCGTCCACTCGGTGGATAATGGTCAGTCCCCAGTTAATGTATCCATGCATCCAGGGTATGATGGAAACCCAAGGTGGAGTCCCGATGGGAGTAAGCTGGGGTTCATCTCCGAGCGGAATAATGGAGACGGCGATGTATGGTTCGCTTGGCTAAAGAAATCGGATTGGGAGAAATCAGATGAACAATGGGAGCGCGAGAGAGCTCAGAAGGACGATAAGAAAAAAGAGAAGAAGGAAGCGGGGAATAAAAAATCGGATAAGGAGGGTGAATCTGGAGATGAGGTTGCGAGCGAGGAATCGGATGAGGAGAAGGGTGATGATGAAACAGGCGAATCTGTTGCCGAAGTCGAAATCGATTTCGATAGGATTTATCTTAGATTGAAACAAGTTACTAGAATGCCGGGAAATGAAGGGGAATTCGTTTTCGATAAGGATGGCGAAATGATCTATTTCACAATCGGCAGCCCGGGACGTATGAATTATTCTAACGATCGAAATCTCTATAAGGTTCGATGGGATGGAGAGGAACTGAAGGAGGTTATGGGCGACGATAGCGGACCGAGGTCTTTGCAATTGGTCGAGTCGGGGGATCATGTTTATTGTCTGACAAAGGGCGGGCTTATTCGGCGAGTCGTGACAAAGGATGACAAAGTAGAGAAGCTCGCTGTTTCATCGCGTATTCAAATTGAAAGCGCGGGAGAGCAAGAACAGATCTATAATGATGCTTGGCGGGCATTGAATCGTGGGTTTTACGATCCTGGTTTTCATGGTCGTGATTTTTCGGCGTTGAGGGATAAGTACCTCCCGTTAGCTCGGCAGGCTTCTACGAAGGAAGATTTCCAGTACACATTCAACCTTATGCTGGGGCAGTTGAATGCGAGTCACATGGGAATGAGGAATATTGATAACCCTAAAGAAACGCAGTCACAGAAAACCGGTTTAGTCGGTATGGAGGGGGCGATGGTCGAAGGCGGTTTTGGAGTGGCGCATGTCGTTCCTAGCGGACCTTTGACTAAAGCGTCGATTCCGATTGAGGCAGGCGATTTGATTGTATCCGTTGATCGAGCACCAGTGACATCGCAATCGAATGTATTCTCATTATTCGCCGATAAAGTGAATGCGGAGACGCTTTTGCGCATCCAGCGAGGAGAGGAGTTTTTCGAGAGCATCGTTTGGCCTACCGGTTCGTTGAGTTCCGAAAACTACGATGCATGGGTTGAGGAACGTCGGAAGTTGGTGGACCAGTACTCTGGAGGTCGCCTTGGTTATTTGCATATTCGTGCTATGGGTTGGGAGGCATTCGAGCGCTTTGAAACGGAGCTCGTGGCTGCTGGATATGGCAAGGAAGGTATCGTCATTGATGTAAGGTATAACGGAGGTGGATGGACGACGGATTATTTGATGGCCGTGTTGAACGTGAAACAACATTCGTACACCGTTCCTCGCGGGGCTACTGATAACCTAGATGAAGAACATGCGAAGTTTAAGAGCACCTATCCGTTTAGTGAACGTCTTCCCATGGCGTATTCGACTAAGCCGTCGGTAGCTTTGTGTAACGAAGCCAGTTACAGCAATGCTGAGATATTCTCCCATGCCTATAAAGCGTTAAACCTAGGCACGCTCGTTGGTCAACCGACCTTTGGAGCAGTAATTTCAACGGGCAGCTATGGTCTGGTTGACGGCTCCTATGTGAGGATGCCGCTAAGAGGTTGGTTCGTGAAAGAGTCTGAAATGGGGATGGAGAATAATCCAGCTGTCCCGGATATCATCGTCGAGAACCCACCAGCCTACAAAGTGCTCGGTGTGGATCCTCAGTTAAAACGAGCGGTAGAGGAGTTGCTCGGCCAGATCGGAACGAACTAGTAATATGAATTTCTTCAATACCTCTGTCTGCTTGAGTTTAGCATTTGCGTTGTTTATTATGGGAATCTCTAGCGAAATAACGATTCGGAGGAATCGCTTGAGGAAGCTTTGATTTTCTATGCCTCCTTCGACGAAGGAGTGGATGCCGATTTCGCTGCGATTTCATCAATCCAAATCTATCCATCCGTATGTTTTTTTACTCTTTCAACCTACTGGGCCGTATTGCTTGTTCGTTCATTGCGGTTTTAGCTATCGTTTTCCTGAGCCCGCATTTACTTGATGGGGTTGTGACTTCCGATGGTTATGGCACCCATATCATGGAGCCGGGCGAGCTTGTGAATGGGATTAATCACGATGGAGTGATTCAGATTTTGCGGAACGGAAATTTCTCTTGTTCGGGCGCGCTTTTGGAGGGAGGGCGTCACGTGTTGACGGCGGGTCATTGCGTGAGCAATCAACAGGGATCGATTACCGTACGGTTCGAGCTCGGGAGCGGGTTTCTAGACATCGAGGCTGAGTCATGGGAAGCGCATCCGGAGTTTTCTATCGTCCAGGGTTCGGATGTCGGGATCATCACACTTTCGGAGCGAGCTCCAATTTCAATCCCGCGTTATCAGCCGCTTGGAGACACAGGCAGCGAGATCGATGTGCCGAACTTTGTTTTTGGATACGGTTTTACGGGTCATGCTCCTACAGGTAAAGATGTAAGAGACGGTCGGAAACGCGGTGGACGGAATCGCTATGAGGCGACGGGTTCGGTGCGAGCGATCAATCGCGCAACGGTTGGTGGCCTGGCGATTGATCGCTGGCTTTTCTCCGATTTCGATAGTGGGCTTGCGGAAAACGATGGGTTCGGGTTTCACTTCGACAAACCGGATCTCGGTTTTGGCGATGACGAGGTTTACGCGTCTAGCGGCGATTCGGGGGCTCCTATATTCGTGGCCACTCCCGATGGGTTCGCAATTGCGGGTGTCGTCTCGGGTGGCACTCGCTACAATGGCACGCCGAACGCGGATTTAGATACGCTGGTGAATGCGACCTGGGGGCAGTTTTCTCGAGACACTCGCATATCCGCTCCCGAAAATTATAGCTTTATTGTTAGCTACACGCTCCGGGCGATGAAACGAATCCCGATAAGAATACGTCGGGAATCAGCTTCTCTGTATTTGGTGTTAGGTGACGATATAGAGGGACCGGTATATGTGAAGCAATCCAAGAATTTAGAGAATTGGAGCGATCTCGTCGCTTTCGGGTTTGGCGATGTTCCAGTGGAAATACAGGTTGGCAACTTCCCGAGCAAAACGGATCCGGCACTCTTTTTCGCCGCATTAACGGAGCGTGTTGAATGAGTTCGTTTTTATGGGTACGGAATGAAAACGAATTGGAGCAAGCAATCGATTTCTTGTCGTAAGTTTAGGCCAATGGAGTCCTTAGCGATACTGCATTGCCTTTTTTTCATTCTAAATGGGATGTTTCGGTTAGCGAAATACGTCTATGAAACTTAATTGGATAGTTATCATTCCGGTTGCCATGAGCGTTTTATTTACCGGCGCTGTGGCCGCGATTGGGGAGGAGAGCCCAGTTGTTCTCGAACCCTTGCCAGACAAGCTAGTGGTTCTCACGTTCGATGATTCCGTTCGATCTCATTATACGGTCGCTCGTCCTATACTTAAGCGCTACGGTTTCGGGGCGACTTTCTTTATCACCGAAGGCTTCACATTTGCCACTAATAAGACCGACTACATGACTTGGGATGAGATTACGGCCTTGGAACGAGCTGGGTTCGAGATTGGCAATCATACACGCGATCACAAAGGTGTGAGCCCGAAAACGATCGAACAGTTGGAGGCGCAGCTCGCGGCGATTGACCAGAGTTGCCAAGCGCATGGAATAGAAAAGCCGGTATCCTTTGCCTGGCCGGGGAATGCCTTCGAGCTGGATGCTCTTCCTATTCTCCGAAAGCATGGAAT
>Ga0315322_10001838_pt1 | contig 16446 bp, 12 predicted proteins | sample M110021515metaG_FD_203461 | JGI IMG/M metagenome (GOLD analysis project Ga0315322, IMG submission 203461) | Ammonia-oxidizing marine archaeal communities from Monterey Bay, California, United States - M1 100m 21515 | ecosystem: Environmental > Aquatic > Marine > Intertidal zone | place: USA...
CAGGACGCATCTGAAAATGAAACGACGGGGTATCAGAACTTCCCTTCTGGAAAATCGTACAAAGTGAAGATTCGAGTCGAACCGCATTTGATTCAATGCTGGATTAACGGTAAACAAGTTGTCTACCAAAACATTCTGGACCGTAAGATTACAACACGCAACGAAGTAAATCTAAACAAGCCTCTAGGTTTTGCGACCTGGGAGACCAAGGCTTCCTATAAGATGATTCAAATCCGGGAACTGAAAGCTAAATAAGACTCAACACCAGCCAATGTTTCATAGCTTTGACGACAATTCTCCCGTAAATGACATGCTACGTCATGAGTTCTTCATGCAGCATGCCCTACAGCAGGCACAAGCCGCTGCCGCTCAGGATGAGGTTCCTGTTGGCGCAATCATCGTGCATAACAACCAAATCATTGCAGCCGCTCACAATCAACGCGAACAGTTACACGACCCGACAGCTCATGCCGAGATGATTGCCATTACCCAGGCTGCGGAGGCGTTAGGTGACTGGCGACTGGAAAACTGCACCTTGTATGTAACACTTGAGCCCTGTTGCATGTGTGCCGGAGCGATTGTTCAATCTCGCATACCTTTGGTCGTGTATGGAGCGAGTGATCCTAAGGGGGGAGCAGCGGAATCGCTGTACCAATTGCTAAATGATAACCGTTTGAACCATCAATGTGATGTGGTTAGCAAGGTCATGCACGAACCCTGTGGCGAAATTCTGACCGAATTCTTTCGACGTCAGCGACGACTTGGCAAGAAGTAGTTCCCTTCGCTTAAAGTCCGGTAACTGACGGCCACAATCATACTCTACTTCCGTTCAAGTACACCTGCACTTCGTTTTCCGATTTTGAAAGTGATCGGTACAATCACTCGTTTAGCCGTTGGCTGACCATTGGTCAAACCTGGCTTAAACTGCCATTTAGAGACGGCTTCCTGAGCCAATTGATCGAGCTTTTCCGAACCTGTGGTCAAGACGATTCGAGTTGACTTCACCTTACCATCTGGCAAGACAATAACTTCCAGTTTTACGGTACCGCTAACTCCCTTACTTACCAGGTCCTGGGGGAATACAGGCGGGCGATTTAAAGGGTTTCGCGAATCGAGACTAGGGGCAGCGTTGGCACCATCCATTGGCTCTACAATGATGTCAGAATCAGAGTTGCCTTTTCGCGGCGGTTTATCCGCAATCATTCTCTCCAACTCCAATTCCACCACGGACAGCACGCGACTCAGTGGATTCATAATAACCTGATCTTGCTCTTTTGCCCTCTTAGATTCAGGCCTCCGGATTACAGGCTTATCAGGCTGACTATTTAGAATTCCATTGGTGACTCTGGCGGCTTTCACCTGAACCGGAACTGTCTCCGACACATTCGCTTTCAAAGGAATTGCTCTTGCAGGTAACAAACTTCCCGGCTCAGTGGGGATGTCAACTTTCTCCTCACCCAGCGTATTGGATTCGTACTCCGACGTGCGTTGACTCAAAGCCTCCTCTACAACTTCCACGATTTGCTCGGCTTGCTGTCGAATCAGTTTGGAATCACTGACTGGGGTTTCCTGTTGTTCCAGCTTTGAATCCAGCTGCTTTAAATTTTCTGGTTCCTGACGATCTATCGCAGTATCCTGCTCCGTATACTCCTGCTCACCTGAGAAAGATTCTTCTGGTGGCCGCGTTGCAGCAAGTAATTGTATCGCGATAGACGATTCACCTTGCTGGATACTTCCAACTGTTACTTCCGTCTGAGAATTGCTCAATCCACCAATAGCCATATGCCCAACCGCACTCCCGGTCAAAAGCAATAAAAAAAGCCAATTCGTGTTTAGCAGGTTTTGCAACGTAGACAATCAACCAAAAAACAAGGAGGAGCGAACCTGTTTCGCCCATGAAATTCTATTCTTGAGAACGTAAATGATTTTCTTTATCATTTCCTCCATCTATCATATCGTCAAATACTACGTCTCCAATCGGGCAAACGGTGGTATTCTTATAACCAAATTCGATTCACGACATGATTACTAGCAAGACAACAGATTTGAGTTAATCTTAAGTAAGTAATCACCCTTTATTAATTCTTTAGTTTTAGAAATTGGTTCCTTACCATTCATGTTTTGGGGAAAGACCTTAGGCGAGTTATTTGAGCAGGGCGGGTTCGTGATGTACCCTCTGCTGGTCTGTTCCATTGTTGCCGTTAGTGTGGTGATCGAAAGAATTATCGTGCTACTTCTCAATCGCAGCAATTATGACCAATTCATTTCTGAATTGGAGAGCAAGCTAACGCGTACAGATCTTTCGTCTGCCAGAGAATGGCTACAGACATTATCGAACCCACTGGGCCATGTGGCAAATTGTCACCTTCAACATGCTGAATTGACTCCGGAAACCCGAGAAGAGATTGTCAACAGGGAAGCTTCTGAACAAATCGCACGACTTGAAACACGAATTAACTGGTTGTCGATTATCGGAACTCTGGCACCAATGATTGGACTCTTAGGTACCGTCATCGGATTGGTAGAAGCGTTCTATCAAATAGAACAGCAAGGGGGGCAGGTGCAGCCAGGAGATTTAGCCTCCGGCATTTGGACGGCCCTGCTAACAACCGTATTTGGCCTTGTCGTTGCGTTACCAACTTTAGCCGCCTATCACTTTCTGGACAACCAAATCGCAGCTTTAGCGTTGCGGATGGCCTGGGTCTCTTCAAGAATCAATGAGTGGCTGGCAACCAATGATTCTTTATTGCCCAATAAATCAGCTGGCGTGGGAGAAGCAGAGTGAAGGCCATTCAACGTCAGCGGCGTCCCTCGATCCGTATGGAACTCAGTCCTCTGATTGACTGCATCTTTCAACTCCTGATATTTTTCATGTTGTCATCTACGTTCCTGACCCCTGCCATCCAACTAACATTGCCGTCGGCAACAGCGGGCACCAGTCAAAACGAATTGGAAATTATCGTCACGTTGAGTGAAGAAGGCGATGTCTACTTAAACAACACGCAGACATCGCTTATTTCGTTGAAGTCAGAACTTCAAAGGATGCTGACCGAATCGAGCCACAAATCAGTCACGATTCGGGGCGATCAGAACATGCCTTATTCAGCCTTTTTAGACGCTCTAGATATTGCCAAGCGGAGTGGTGCCATTCATGTCAACGTTGCCCACCAGACACCCTGAACAAGTCGCCGGCTGTTTTAATCTAAAATTCGAAACCGTACTGAATATTTGCTGAGAACCCGGCACCATCGACACCACTTCCATGAACCCGATAGGCTTTATCGAGAATATTTTCGAGCTCGATCCTTAAGAGATGATTCTCCTTGAGTTCAGTGCCGTATCTAAGGCTGATCGTCCCGTACCCAGGCGTCCCTCCGTCAGGTATTCGACCATCCGAAATATCCTGATAGTTCAGGCGATCCTGCTTATCCACAAGCCAGGAGTAGATATCAACAAACTCATATTTTTCGCTGTGACGCCATCGTAGTCCAACGACCCCCTGAGTGGGAGGAATACGTGACAACGGCTCCTCAAGTTCCAGATCCTGCCCATAGATATATGAGAAGTTTCCATAAGCAGTCCAGTTAGTGGACAATCGTTTTTCCGCTGCAAATTCAACTCCGTTGACTTCCGCATCACGATTACTTCGAGAAAATAGGATACTCTCACTGGATGTTCCAGCTGGCGTTCTCAATATCATGTCGTCAATATTGGTCCAAAACACGGAGGCCTGCCAACGCATATCATCAACTTCTTTTCGCAAGGCGAGCTCATAACTCAGACTACGCTCCGGCCGCAAATCAACACTGGGAGTATCAGCGGCGGCTTGTTGCACGTTATCATTATTGGCAGCCAGATCATCCAGATTTGGAGCTCGAAACCCTTCTGAAACAGATCCGACCAGCGCGGTATTTTCGTCCAGTTTAAAATTCAATCCACCACCAGCCGACCAGTCATCGAACGTCGGGGAAATGAAGACCGGCTGGGATTCCGGATCCGTGGCGGGGTCGTTGTCATGATCAACATCAACCATCGGGGTTCCCTGTGCATGGGCTCTGGTAAATCGCACACCGCCGTGGAAGCTCAGCCGGTCACTAAGCTCTTTATCAATCTGCAGGAAAGCCCCCGTCTGGCGGAAGCGTCCATCATCCGGATACTTTGGTGTCGGAGAAGAAACAAATTCGTTGGTCAGGTTGTCATATCGATTTCGGAAAGAATCTACGACATCACGGTAAGAGTCGACACCATAAGTCAGGTTCCACCCATTCTCCAGTTCACGCCCTAAGAGAAGTTGGAGGCCATAAGAGTAGTTGTCCGTTTCCATGTCATCCCAGTAGGACTTATCCGAACGCGCATCAGTAGCCTGCTCACGTTGGCGATGCATGGAGAATGTGAGCATATAATTGTCATAGATTTTCCCCATATCCGTTCCCTGGAATCGAACATAGGCCATACTCCGTTGTTGGGGATCAAAGATCGTCCGTCGACTGGGAAATCTGTCTGTGCGAAAAACATCATGTTGCTCAAAGTGTTGAACTGAAAGTGTAACGGCTTGGTTCTCAGTAATAAGCCGATCGACCCGAACGTCACCCGAGTATTGAGAGTAAGCAGTCGCTGGCTGACGCCCTAGGTCGCCACCACGATCCAGATCATTAAAGTTGCCATAACCTGACCCCGCAAAGACTCGGGTATCTCCTTTTTGAAATTGATAATTCAAACGGGTGTAAATCCCACCATCAGCACTGGAATATCGTGAAGTCCATGTGCGAAGCGGATCGTTTAGTAACGCATCCACAGGAGTACGCCTGGTGACCACATTGATCACACCGCCCATCGCATCACTACCCCAAAGTACCGTTTGAGGTCCACGAATCACTTCAATGTGATCCACCATCCCAGGGTCGATCGTATTAAAGTACTGGTTAGGGCCGGTTCGAAATGTTGCATTGTTCATGCGAATGCCGTCAATCAGAATCAGTACCTGCTGCCCCGTCAAACCGCGAATAAATGGAGAGGCTGCACCACGTTGAGTACGCTGCATCAACACACCGGTTTCTCGCTCCAATGCCTGTAACATGTCCGCCGGAGCTCGTTCAAGAAGATCTTGCAGATCAATAACTGAGCGATTAGAGGGCGCGGTAAAATTTGAAAAGTTACTGCGTCGACCGCCGTCGAACAACCCGCGTGGCATCGAGTCCAAGCGATCATCGTTCCAAATACCATCCGGAGTCGTGGGAAACGGAATCACCCCTTCAACAACGATCGGATCGATTTCAGGAGGGGCCTCAGTCTCCTGCTCAGTCTCCTGCTTATTAGCTAACATAACCCCGGACGACTTATCCACCGAATCTTCGTCGACTTCCAGTTCCAGAGAATCCAGATTGGGATCAACCATGGGCGCGGCTGGAACGTCGGCTTGCTCTTCCTGACCACTTACCTGCACCGTCAGCATCAGAACACTAATGCTAGCTAGTAACGATGTTTTTATGAGGATTCCAAACAAAGTTCTTGATGCATTTCTATGAAGTCATTAATCCGGTATATGGGAATTGAATCGTCCGCAACTAGAGAGTTCGACAATTTTTCGCACCGAATCCGCACCTTTTTGTTCTTGTTGTTTTTTCCCGAGTTGAAGGCCCAAATTGAGACTATTTGGAAACTTGAGATTGGGTTTGCCAGAATTCGTTAATCGGAACCTCCTTGCAACCAGCCATCAGATTACCTGTTGAGCTAATACGTTTACGATCAGAGTTGGTTAGTTGCCAGTGAATACTGTGCTCGCTACGCACAACTTGCTTTCGAAGTCCGACTCGATCCAACATGACCGTACGTTGAATGGTCTTGGGCATTAATCTCTGCTCAGCCATCACTCGATTCAATTCAAAGCGAGAATAGGGTGGCAGATTACCAATACGAGTGCTATTCAATCGGGCAATCCAATCTGCGAAATGCCGATATTGTTGAATAGCCGGATCCCATTTGGCCGAAATCCCGACAGCCTGATAGGTGAGATGGTCACTTGAAACGGTGACCGTCTTCGTCGATGGATTAAATTTCTGGGCAAGCTTTGGGCTCACAAACCTCGTCACCACATCCTCGCTGGCCTGAGACTTCACCTGCTCAAGGAACTTGATGAGATAATCTTTGGTCAAAGTCGTCTTCAGCTTGCGCTGCGTATCGATCAGAACAAATCGTCCACGTCTCACATCAAACACGGTAATATCTCCATGAGCACTATCATCGCTCAAGAAATCATAAACGGTAGCACCACTGAAGAGCGTCAAGCTAGTGGCGGCAGGATGAGAATCTCCCTCGATGAAAACTTCTGTTTCCATTCGAAAGTCATTGGCCTGAACGAACGACGGAAATGATACTACGACGGCAAAAAGCATCAGAATTCCGGATAAAGTTTTTCGCGTTGATTTCATAGATGCGATCCTGAAGATTACGAAAGGGGATGGGTGTCCCAAGAGAGTAACTCATATCAACCGGCCAAGTCTACGCAAATCATACGGATTAACATTCCAGTGGCATGTTAATCTTCAGAGAGTCGTTTGTTTTCAAGATTTTGCGAGTCACACAGCAAGCCAACGGGCAATACTTTGCTTAACATGGAGATACGCATCCAACCTATGACCAACAGATAAGGCGTTAACGTGAATCAAAAGCAACGCATTTTAGTAACCGGCGGAGCGGGATTTCTGGGATCCCAACTTTGCGAGATGCTTGTTGCGCGAGGCAACGATGTCATCTGCGTTGATAATTTCTTTACCAGTCAAAAAGTGAATGTGGCTCATCTGCTGGAAAAGCCCAATTTCGAGTTAATTCGTCACGATGTGATTGTCCCTATCTGGCTGGAAGTGGATCAGATTTACAATCTGGCCTGTCCGGCATCGCCGGGGCACTATCAATTCAATCCCATCAAGACAATCAAAACATCAGTAATGGGAGCGATCAATGTTCTGGGGTTAGCCAAGCGTTGTAATGCTCGAGTTTTACAAGCATCCACGAGTGAAGTATACGGGGATCCGGAAGTTCACCCTCAAACGGAGAGCTATCGAGGTAGTGTGAATCCTATCGGCCCTCGAGCATGTTACGACGAAGGGAAGCGGGCAGCCGAAACTCTGTTCATGGAATACCACCGGATGAACAAGGTCGATATTCGTATCGTCCGTATCTTCAATACCTACGGGCCGCGAATGCATCCTTTTGATGGACGTGTTGTTTCCAACTTTATCCGACAAGCTCTGGCCAACGAACCGTTGACGCTATTTGGAGATGGCTCGCAAACACGGTCCTTTTGCTACCGAGACGACTTGCTAAACGCCCTCGTGCAAATGATGGAAAATGAGTCCGGCTTTATCGGCCCCGTAAACGTTGGTAATCCGGATGAATTTACAATTCGAGAATTAGCGGAACTGATCATTGAGTTAACGAAAAGCTCAAGTGAAATCGTGGAAACAGACTTGCCCATCGATGATCCGGTAAGACGGCAACCAGATATTAGTCTGGCCAGAGAAAGACTCCAGTGGGAGCCTGAAGTCGAGTTACGACTGGGGCTACAAAAGACTATCGATTGGTTTAAGACAATTGATCTGGATCACTATCACCCGCCAACGCCCAATTTCTAAAGCGGATTATAAAAAAAGCCGAGCCTGAAAATCAGACTCGGCTTTCAATTTTATTGGCTGATACTACTTCTTAACACTTTTATAAGCCTCAAACTGAGCAGCGATATCAGCGGCCTCAGTGTTTCCTTGATGGACATAGACCCGATAACGCAGAGTCATTGTTTCACCTTGGGCCATTTTGTGAGAGCCATCAATATCGTTGCTGTTCTTGAAGTGGTGTAGTCCAAACGGGTTCGCTGTAAACAGACCATATGTACGAACGTGCCAGTAGGTTGGGTAACGAAAACTGGTGGGGTGATTCATGATTGCAATACCAACCGTTTTACCTTTGACAGGGCCGACATAATCTACCCATGGAGAAGCTTTACCCCAGGCTTGCACGTCCTTGTCACCTTGTTCATTCACAATAATCCCCCCCATCTTTGAGGTCACTTTCATGCTACCGGCAACTCGGACGCCAAATGAACCTTCTTTAGTATCACCAAAAACGAGTTCGCCTTCGCTGGCAGCTACGGTCGTATCGAAGTCAATCCAATAAGCATCTCCATTAGTTCCAAAGGTTAAGCGACGAACGTCTTCACAAACTTTGCTGCCTTTGGAATCGACCCAATCATTTTTGGATTCAATGACGGCCATGTCACCACCTTTAGCTTTAGTAAATCCTTTGTGAATGATATTCCCATGACCTTCCGTTTCAGCCCAAAAATCAATTCCATTAACATTTCCATGAGTAAACCAGAAGGAACGATGATGCACATGATCATTCCGTTCATGCTCGCCAGCCTCTCGCATTGGATAAGCTCGTGTGATTTCATTTCCATGAGGTCCGATCAGGGGCCACAGAACAGGCTTAGCGCCAGACTTGGTCAAATACCGCGTTAGTAGCTTGCCATTTCTAGTGACTTCCAGACCACTATCAATTTCTTTGATTTCAAAAGTCTCAGCCATCAGGCTTGATGGCAAGTTAAGTGCCACAGTCGCTACTAGAAGTAGAAGGAATTGTTTGATCGGGTTGCCTGCCATAGTTCTTTCTCTCCAGACTCTCCACATTCAGCTGGATACTCACGTTTCGTGAGACCAGTTCAACGGGCTGATAAAAGGGCTTCTATATAATGTAGGGTGCTCGGACGTTTGTGATACCGAGCAAACTGACCTCATTCTATCAATGTTTTCCTGACCGTCATAATCGATACACGCTACTTCTCCGGAAATCCTTCCACATAGTTCATGGACTATTTTTTAGAATCTTCATCCCTAACCGGACAACGCACTCCATCTTCCCGATATTACCCATAGTTAACATTTACCTTAACTAACCCAAACTAAGACCCTCTCGCTTAATACCGAACTCAAGTACGACCGAGCCTGTCTTAGAGAATATAGAAGAGTTATGCCGGGAACGATTTCTACCTTGCTGCAGGCTGTCGACCTGCCCGATCTTAGAAAACAAATCCAAAAAGCCTTATGCGAATTCAATCTTCTTGAACCCGGAGCATTCCCCTTTACGGAACGAGTCCTGACCAAACAGGGCGAAGCCTGCGGGATCATGTTCTGTCTGCACGGCCCACGAAGCGTCAAGCTGACTGCTATCTGGGAAACCGTTTCAAATTCAGTTCTCTTCTACGATTCCACTGGTCAACGCCAGGGGAAGGCAGAAGTCGACTTAGATAATCAATCCGATCTACTGGCGTTAGCCAGTTAACTATAAAACTAGCGTTTGCTGATTTAAGCACGTTATTACACGGAGGTAAAACGATGTTAGTACTGTCTCGCAAAGAGTGTGAAAAAATTCAACTCGGAAACGATATCACTTTGACGGTGGTAAAAGTTTCCGGAGACAAAGTCCGTCTGGGAATTGAAGCACCATCCAATGTTAAAGTTCTGCGAAACGAACTGGAACTCTATGAGGATGGTCCACAAACGATTGCCCACCCGGCGAAACTAATGCTTGACGGCAACAAAGAGGCTCTACCGCTTGCCTCATGAGTTTGAAAGTTTCTTGGTGAGAGAACTGCATAAATACGGAATACCTGACGATTTACCATTTGGCGAATTGCGCTAAAATAGGATTCGTTTCCGGCGATCATTCTAGCGATGGCGGTTCCATCCCCCCAAAAGAATGATTGCAAAAAAAAACTGAAGTAAATAAGGTCAAGCATATCCCTCGGTGCAAAGCACGCCATCATTGAACTGAGTTACCCTTGGGCACCCCCCCCTTTGGTTGCTTTGCCCCTATTACCCACCTCAAAAAACATCTGAGCTCTAAAAAATGCGGGCAATACCCGAGTCTTATTGCTAAGATGAATACATAAATAAGAATCTACTTTCACCAGTTCTGCGCAAGATGTGCAGAGTTTGCTGGTGTTATAGGTATAGACAGTTCGAATTGTATGAACCAGACGTGGTTCGCATGTCGTTTTAATTAGTGGAGAAACTTGTAACTATGAAATGCAAAGGCAACAACTTAGGTCGTCGTTCCTTTATGCAAGTAGGATTCCTCGGTGGTCTTGGGCTATCTCTTTCGGATTACTTCCGAGTGAAGAAGGCTCAGGCTGACCAGAAATTCTACGAAAGCGTGGAAGGCCCAGCTAAGAGCGTCATCTATATTTACTTACCTGGTGGATGTGCCCATCAGGAAACTTGGGATCCGAAACCATTCGCTCCCATTGAATACCGAGGCCCAATGAGCAGCATTGAAACTGTTGTCCCTGGTACTCGTCTTAATGAAACAATGGTCAAGACTGCCAAGGTTGCTGATAAGATTGCAATCTGCCGCAGTATGACGCATGGTGAAGCGGCTCACGAACGTGGAACGCACAACATGTTCACCGGTTACCGACCAAGCCCTGCTTTGCAGTACCCGTCAATGGGTTCTGTCGTAGCTCACGAATTCGGTCCTCGTCATAACTTGCCGCCATATGTCTGTATCCCAAACCAGCCAAACGTTTTCGCTGGCACCGGTTACCTTAGCAGTTCTTACGCCGGCTTTAGCCTTGGTTCAGATCCTGCCAGTGGTAGCTTTCAGGTTCGTGACCTGAAACTTCCTGGGGGAGTTGATGACAGTCGATTCGGCAAACGTCGTAAGATGCTTGGTGCCGTAAACGACTATTTCGCTAATAAAGAGAAAGCCGACTCACTTGATGCTGTCGATACTTTCTACGATCGTGCCTACAGCCTGATCAGTAGCGAGAAAGCCCGAGACGCATTCGACATCAATAAAGAAGATCCTGCACTGCGTGACAAATACGGTCGCAATACTGCGGGTGCTCGTATGTTGCTCGCACGCCGATTGGTGGAAGCCGGAACACGGTTTGTCACACTCACTTATGGTGGCTGGGACATGCACAGCAATATCGAAGGAAGTATTAAAGGTCAGGTACCAGCGTTGGACCAGGGCTTTGCTGCTCTTATCGAAGACCTTGATCAACGAGGATTGCTGGAAAGCACTCTGGTTTGTATTGCTTCTGAATTCGGACGTACTCCGAAAATTAACGCGAATGCTGGACGCGACCACTGGCCTAAGGTCTTTAGTGTTGTCATGGCCGGCGGTGGTACCAAACCTGGTATCGTCTATGGTAAATCCAATGCCACAGCTAGTGAACCTGAAGAGGATGCTCTGACGGTTGAAGACTGGGCAACCACAATCTACAGCCGAATTGGTATTGTCGCTGATAAAGAGCTTATGGCTCCTGGCGATCGTCCTATTGAAATTGTAGATGGCGGTAAAATACGACAGGAGTTGATTGTTTAGTCCCCACACCTAAACCATCAATCCACACTATTAACGACATGTGTTGCGGGTGGCGCACGAGGCGTCACCCGCACTTTATAACGCATGGGAGCAACAGGAAATTATGAGACGTTTATCCCCACGAATCGTCACCTCTGCATCGCTATTCGCAATGCTTCTGATCTTTACTGCAGTCGTGCAGGCTTCGTCGCCCACTCTGAGCATTATTACTCCACGTAATGTGCAACGTGGTGCCGAGAATACGATCTCTTTCAACGGAGCTCGTTTAACTGACGCAGAAGAGATCCTTTTCTACTCCCCCGGTTTTGAAGTTGTTGAGTTGACACCGGAGGCAGCAAAGGTCACAGCCAAGGTTAATATTACGGCCGAATGTCGACTGGGAGAACACGTTGCTCATGTTCGCTGCAAGAGTGGTTTAACCGAATACCGAACGTTTTGGGTTGGCCCATTTGGTGCTACGGCTGAAGTTGAGCCAAACAGCAGCTTTGACGCTCCTCAAAAAATTGAACTCAATACCACGGTCCATGGCGTCGTGACCAACGAAGACGTGGATTATTACGCAGTGGAACTAACGGCCGGACAACGTATTTCTGCAGAAATTGAAGCCATGCGACTGGGTACAACTTTGTTTGACCCCTACATTGCTATCATCGATGCTAAACGATTTGAATTATCCGCTGATGATGACACCCCGCTGACAAAACAGGACGCTGTTGCTTCAGCTGTCGCCAAAGAAGCCGGTACTTATTATGTCATGGTTCGTGAAAGCAGCTATGCGGGTAACGGCAACTGCCGCTACAATCTGCACGTTGGTACCTTTCCTCGACCACTGGCTGTCTATCCCGCCGGTGGAAAGATTGGTGAAACCATTGGTGTGAGATTCGTTGGTGATCCAACCGGAGTCATTAATCAATCTGTCCAACTACCGGCAGAGCGTATTGATCAATACTCTCTCGTACCTCAGGATGCCAACGGCGTCGCTCCATCGGGCAACCCGTTCATGCTTTCCGAAAACGGGAACTCGCTGGAAACGGAACCAAATGAATCTGTCGCGGAAGCCTGTGCTGCTGAATTACCAAATGCATTCAACGGCATCATACAGGCGGAAGGAGATATTGACTGTTTCAAATTTACCGCAAAGAAAGGGCAGGTATTCGATATTGAATGCTTCGCTCGTCGACTTCGCTCACCACTTGATCCTGTCATGAATCTTTACAATGCCGCTGGTGGTTCACTGGTCGGTAACGATGACTCTCGTGGCCCTGACAGTTACTTCCGCTACACATTCCCGGCTGATGGTGAATATGTACTGCGAATCACCGATCACTTGAAACGTGGTGGAGATACTTTTGTTTACCGAGTTGAATTTCGCCCTGTCAAGGCTGAGCTATCACTGGGGATTCCACGTGTGGCGCGTTACTCACAATCACGGCAACAAATCTATGTGCCTCGTGGCGGCAAATATGCAACGCTGATCTCCGCTTCCCGAGCTAACTTTGGTGGCGATATTACGATTGAAGGCAATGAGTTGCCACAAGGCGTTACGATGCACGCCCCGCCAATGCCCGCCAACATGAGCGTAATGCCGGTTGTTTTTGAAGCAGCGGCGGATGCTCCCATTGCCGGCAAACTAATGAAATTCCAGGGGAAGCATATTGATCCTGCCACGGGAATCGCCGGACACTTCAAAAACCGAGCTGACCTTGTCGTCGCGGCGCCCGGCCAGTCGCTATACGTTTACAAAGATGTTGAACAACTGCCCATCGCTGTTGTCGACGAACTACCATTCAGGCTTGAAATCGTACAGCCTAACGTACCAATCGTTCAGAATGGTGAAATGGCTCTAAAGGTTCTTATCCATCGTAAGGAAGGATTTAACGAAGCTGTTACGCTGCAGTTTCCATTTCGACCACCAGGGATTGGAACCCGCTCAACCGTCGTCGTGCCTGCAGGTGGAACGGAAGCTGTCTACCCGCTCAATGCTGCCGGGAATGCTCAGGTTCGTGAATGGCCCATGTACGTCCTAGGTTCTGCCAACGTGAATGGTACTGCTTGGGTTTCCAGTCAACTTGCCACACTCAATGTTGCCGCTCCCTACGTTGGGTTGGCACTTGAACGTGCAGCCTGTGAGCAAGGTCAGGAAACTCAGCTTTATGGAAAGATCACACAAACAACTGCCTTTGAGGGCAGTGCTAAAGTTGAATTGCTTGGACTTCCTAATCTGGTGACTACAACCAATCTGGAATTCGACAAGGCGGCGGAAGAGTTGACCTTTAATATCCAGACGGACAAAACAAGTCCAGCGGGAAAACACACCAATGTCTTTTGCCGTGTTACGATCATGCAAAATGGTGAACCAATCGTTTTCCGAACGGCAGCGACTACACTGCAGATCGATAAACCATTACCGCCACCACCAAACGCCCCTCCTAAACCAATGCCAATGCCAATGCCTGTTGCTCAGGCACCAAAACCAATGCCGGCTCCGATGCCAATGGCCAAACCATTGACGCGACTGGAGAAACTTCGTCTGGCTGCTAAGCAACGAGTCGAAGGGGACACTCCGGCCGGTTCGGAAGAGAAGTAATTAAATTAACCCCGGTATTGTATTTAGATACCTTTGACATTTTGATATTCAGGTCTTGTAACACAATGACTGCTACAAAAACCATCCTTCGAAGTCTAGCATTATTCACTTTCGTCCTGACGACTGCAGTTACCTCTGCAGCGGAGTTGGTGGAAATCAATGTTTATCCCGAGAACATTGATCTCAGTAATTCGCGAGACCGTCAACGTGTAATCGTTCAGGCTCGATTTGCGGACGGCATTACCGAAGACGTCACTGAGCAGGCTACGCTGACGGCTGTCAACGCCGAAGTCTTGCGTAAGGATGGCTATACTTTCTACCCCAAGACGGATGGCGAAACGACTGTCAACGTTGAATATCAGGGCAAAGCAATTCAAATCCCTGCAAAAGTCCAAAATGCGGAGGTAATTCCACCGATCAGTTATACGTTGGATGTGATGCCAATATTCCTTAAGACAAACTGTAACACGGGAAGTTGCCACGGTGCGGCTCGAGGTAAAGACGGTTTCCGATTATCACTCTATGGTTTCGATATAAACGGGGATTACACTCGTATCACCCGCGACTTCAGTTCACGCCGAATCAACCTCGCTTTCCCAGAAGACAGTCTTCTGCTAACGAAGGGAGCTGGAGTGGTACCCCACACTGGTGGTACTCGCTTCCGCAAAGGAGATGAACTTTATGAAACGGTTCACGAATGGCTCCGGAGTGGGGCTCTACTCGACCAGGGGGAGATCCCAACGGTCACCAAAGTAGATATCTATCCAAAAGGAGCGGTTCTTAACGGAGAAGGCGCTCAACAGAAAATCTCTGTCCGGGCTTATTACTCCGATGGTACTGACCGCGATGTAACACATCTGGCTTACTTCAGTTCAAACAATGACAACTCCGCTGTCATTGAGCAGGACGGAGTGGTAACGGCGCAGAACCGTGGTGAGGCATTCATCATGGCTCGCTTCGATACCCACACTGTTGGTACTCACTTCATTGTGCTGCCTAAGAACCTGCAGTTTGCCTGGAACGAACTTCCAGAAAATAACTACATCGATGGTCACATGCACAATAAATTGAAAAACCTACGTATTATCCCTTCAGAACTGTGTACGGATGAAGAATTCATTCGTCGTGTCACACTGGACGTCACAGGCCGGTTACCAACCGTTGAAGAATACAACGCTTTCCTTGCGAATGTTGATCCAACGAAACGTGAGAAGCTTGTCGATGAATTGCTAACACGTAAAGAGTTTGTCGAAATTTGGGTGATGAAATGGGCTGAACTACTCACAATTCGTACAACTAACCAGATTAGCTATAAATCCATGTTGCTGTACTACACATGGCTACAGGAACGCGTTGCTAACAATGTACCAATGAATGTCATGGTTCAGGAACTGCTTGGTAGTAACGGCGGTACCTTTGCAAACGCCGCAACTAACTATTATCAAAATGAAACTAACACACTCAAGGTTGCCGAAAACGTGGCCCAGGTGTTCATGGGAATGCGTATGCAGTGTGCTCAGTGCCATAACCATCCCTTTGATCGTTGGACTATGGATGACTACTACAGCTTTGCAGCCTTCTTCTCGCAGATTGGTCGAAAACGAGGCGAAGACCCACGGGAAATCATTGTTTTCAACAGTGGTTCAGGTGACGTTCGCCACCCGGTTGGCAACCGAGTTATGGCTCCGAAGTTCCTCGGAGGCGAAACGCCTGATGTTGCCGGTAAAGACCGCCGCCAGGTAATGGCCAACTGGCTGGCTTCTGACGAGAACCCATTCTTTGCTCAGAACTTATCCAACATCGTTTGGGCACACTTTTTTGGTAAAGGCATTATTCAGGAAGTGGATGACGTTCGGGTTAGTAACCCGCCTGTGAATAAAGAACTGATCGATGCCCTCTCTGAAAAACTGAGAGGTTACAACTACGATTTCAAGAAATTAGTTCGTGATATTTGCACCTCACGCGCCTATCAACTCAGCACCAAAACCAATGAGACGAATGAGAAGGATACGACAAACTTTTCGCACGCCACCTTGCGACGTATGCGTGCTGAAGTTCTACTCGATGCAATCACTCAGGTGACCACCACCTCAAATAAATTCCCCGGTCTGCCTAGCGGCGCTCGCGCCGTTCAGATTGCCAATGGTAACACCAGTACTTACTTCCTGACAACATTTGGTCGTGCGAAACGCGAGACGGTTTGCTCCTGCGAGGTCAAGATGGAGCCTAACCTGTCACAGGCATTGCACATGCTCAATGGAGATACCGTGAACGCCAAAATCACACAGGGTGGTTTAGTCACAACACGTCTCGGTGAAGAAGTTCCACACGAAAAGATCATCGAGGAAATCTATATTCGCTGTATGACCCGTAAGCCAACCGAAAAAGAACTCACAAACTTAATGGAGTTGGTTGGCCAGGAAGAGAATAAACAACAGGCTCTGGAAGACGTCTTTTGGGCACTGTTGAATTCACGG
>Ga0315322_10001839_pt1 | contig 16444 bp, 13 predicted proteins | sample M110021515metaG_FD_203461 | JGI IMG/M metagenome (GOLD analysis project Ga0315322, IMG submission 203461) | Ammonia-oxidizing marine archaeal communities from Monterey Bay, California, United States - M1 100m 21515 | ecosystem: Environmental > Aquatic > Marine > Intertidal zone | place: USA...
GCCAAAAAGGCTGAATCTTTGGATCATAGTCGCAGCCCGGATAATTACTGATATCAAAACTCTTAATCGCATGTTGCAGACGCCCGGTGAGCATCATCGAGCGCGACATTTGGCAGGATGCTCCTGTGTAGCAGGTTTTAAAGCGCATACCTGATTTGGCCAGGGCATCAATATTTGGCGTTTTCACCCAATCATGAGCCCCTTCATACGCACTAACCGATCGGTATGACTGGTCATCGGTGAAGATGTAGAGAATGTTGGGGCGTTGACTCGCCTCAACCGCATTGAGTGCGGTGCAGGAGATTAAAACCAGTAACGCTTTCATTGTTATTCAATCACTTTGTACTGTCGGCGTAACCGCGTTCGCCTAATCCATTTTCAACGACGGCAAATTGCGGAATTTTCTCCAAGTCGTTTCAGACAAGCTAAGCCTCAGCCTTTCCTAACCTTCTCCTTAGCTTGTTCGGATTCTTCTTCCAGAGATGAGGTTTCATGAGCGATTTGCTGGCGAAACTCATCAGCTCCTGTTTCATCACCTGCGGCGATGGAATCGGCAAGGTTTTTTTCTAAGAATATTTTTCGTTCGGCGATTTTAGCCTGATATTTCGATGTTATTTCGGCAATTTCAGCTTTTTGCTCCTTGGAGATAGGTTTGGGCTCATCATCCCCCCCCATACGTTCCATGGCTAATTCGTATGCACTCTTCATAACATTACTTTCAAAAAGACAGGTTGGTCCCAAAGGCAATAAAAAAGGCAATGCATGCCGGTGCTGCAAAAAATACTAATGCGGAGGATGATGGCAATCTGTCAGCCAATGCAAGGCAGACTCCGAGATAGGAAAAGCTAGCTATTGCAGGGGCCCAGTTGTTTTCTACCTCCGCATGATAAAAAAAGCCTGGAATTCTAATAAATACATCCACGAGAAAATCCATCAATCGAATGATACACCAATTGGTTTCGTGAAGAAAATCAAATCCGCAAGCCGCCAATGGCACGGAAAACACGGCCAGCCAAATTGCACCAACGGCTAAAAAAACAAGAAATACATTCAACAGAACACCTCCCGGGGAGAAAACTCCAAAGGCGTCTGCGGAGAGTGGTGAGCTCGCCAAAGTCGCAGCAATACTAATGGCAAAGGCTCCAAAAAACCAATGACATAGTACAACTCCTGATTTGCGGTGACCTGATAATTCTTCATTGGAAAGGAATCGCCAAGGTCTCAACGCCACCTGCATTCTTTTTCCTAGAGGGACACCATACAGAATTATAGAGAAGACTACGGCATAAGAAAGCTGAAAGCCTTTGTCCCAAAATTGCCATGGGTCTATTGCAAGCACGAACACAGCGGAAGTTACAAGTGCCTGAAATGCCCCTCCTCTTCTTCCTGAAATGTCCGAAGCCTTCCAAAAGGCTATCATAATAAAAGCGCGTTGGGCAGATGGGGCACCTCCAGTTATTTGGACATAGACGTATAACAGGGTCAGCATAAGGCTTGCCTCAATCCATCTTGGACCAGGAACCCGTCGCAGTAATAACTTAATCAAACCAGCCAAGATGGCGATGTGCAGACCGCTTATCGCGAAAAGGTGCATAACTCCCGCGAGAATAAAGTGCTCTTTTTGATCCCGAGGTATTGCGGTTTTTTTTCCAAGAAGCATGGCGACGGTAATTCCCGCGACAAGTTCGTCTTCTGGTTCTGCTCCGAAACGCAACAGTTTCTCAATGTCTCGATTTGAGTTACGGCAAAAGTGAGCGAATGCACTTGCGGGAACGACCTTTTCTAAAATTTCACCCCGTCGAAACTCGTATTGGATGCCTTTGGCGAGAAGGAGACGGGTAAATGAACTGTCATCGCTATCTTGGATACGGTATAGCACGCCCAATGCCCGTATTCTGTCACCTTCGATCAGTCCGCCATCTTGATTTTTACAGCCCAGCCTAAAGTAGATTTGTTTTCCACTTAGATCTTGGCGGACATCTGAAGTCCCTTCAACTTGGGCAAGTCCGGAGAACTTAACTGAATTAGTTTTTTGATCGAAAACTCGCTCAATGTGGATTTCCAAATTTAGTTCTCGCGGTGGCAAGTCCAGCAATCTGGATGTAGTTTTTCTAGAGCCTTCTAGCTGAAGTTGCCTTGCGGCTGACAGAGAGTATACTCCACCGATAAATAAAAAAGCCCACGACCATCGTGCACTCTGTTGCCATGTCGCAGAATATATTGCAGCGAGAGAAAAAACTAGGCCAATAGCAAAAACGGGGATGATTTCATTTGGCATTAATATGTTCGCAGTGATCAATCCCGCGACCCACGGAAGCAGTACCCAAATAAGTGGCGCCCGTAATTGCATGGCTGGTTCTGTTTCGGGAGATTTAATCACAACGCTTGCGGCAATTGCTTCTCCGTGCTTGGGTGTTTTTGAAATGGGAGACGATGAAAACGAATCGCTTTTGAAAGAGCCTGGCAAGGCGACCGAGAGCAGAAGGCCATTGGCCGAGAGAATGCGGCCGAGAACCATACTGGGTATATTGGGGCAAAAACATTTATTAGGTGATAATTGCTTACTTCCCAACCTGATCAAGGAAAACCGCGTGGGCAACCTGATTTTAGCAGGACCGCCGGGCTCTGGAAAAACGACTCTGGCGACAGTTATTTCAGCCGAAAGTGGATGCAAGCTCTTGAAAATAAATGCAGTTACTTCAAATGTGGCTGAACTGCGTGACGCCCTCAAGCTCTCTCGTTATTATGGTTCTTCGAATTGCTTCCTCTTCATTGATGAGATTCACAGATTCAACAAAGCCCAACAGGATTTGCTTCTGCCGGATGTAGAATCGGGTGACGCTCGCCTCATAGGTGCAACAACTCACAACCCTAGTTATTATGTAATACCCCCACTGCTTAGTCGTTGCCAACTGTTCACCCTAGAACTGTTATCTGTCTCTGATATTGAATACGCGCTTCACGCAGCTCTTAACGATGGAGAAAGAGGTCTTGGTTCTCGGTCTTGCGAGGCCGAGAAAGAGATTTTAGGACAGATTGCTTTGTTGGCCGAGGGAGATCTTCGTCGAGGTTATAATTTTTTGGAAACGATAGTCGAGTCATTGCCCGTGGGTGCAAAACTAACAGGCAAGGAGGTTGCCGTCTTTAGTCACGAACGTAATATTCGATACGACCGGGATGAAGACGAACATTATGATACCGCTTCGGCTTTTATAAAAAGTATGCGTGGCAACGATCCTGATGCCGCTCTCTATTGGTTGGCGAAGATGCTCATGGGCGGTGAGGACCCTCGCTTCATTGCCAGACGATTGGTCATTTTTGCCTCGGAGGACATAGGTTTGGCCGATTCGAGGGCCTTGCTTCTTGCTGATGCGGCATTTCGTGCGTGCGAAAATATTGGTTTGCCCGAGTGCGAATTGAATCTCGCTCACGCTACCCTTTTTCTTTCGACTTGCCCGAAGAGCAATAGTTCGACCTTGGCTTTAGGCAAAGCCAAGCAAGCCTTACGGGAAAATCCCCTGCAGTCTATTCCCTCCTCCATTCGAGACAGGCATGGCCGCAACAAAAAAAACCGCAACGCAAACGAGAATTTATACCTTTACAGTCATGACTACCCTGAAAATGTTTCCGGACAAGTTTATCTGGAGGAGCAACTCGAACTTTATTCTCCAAAGAACTCCGGGGCGGAAGTCGCTATATGCGAACGACTATTGCGCTGGAAATCAATGCGGAGAGAGCTACAAGCGTAGTCTTTGTGTCCTGTTCCGTCTTGTCTTTGGTTAGTATCTCTTAAGGTTGCAATTACTGCCTAGAAGTCGGAAATTCAATACACCTAGAACTACAACTGAAGTTTGCCCTTTTGTCAGAGACCCTATTAGATTCTAAATTATGCTTTACGACAGGCCTTATATGAGAGTTCCTAGATTTGGGGGTAGAACTAGTAGCTTCCTTAAGTTTTTGCTACTACTCTTGATTGTGAGTTTCGTCCTCCAAACCATTGTCGAGGCTGTCGTCGACAAGGATGCATATTATTCATTTTTCTTATGGACGGGCTTTACGCCCGAGGGATTTCTTTCCGGAAAATTGTGGACCCTTATTTCATACGCTTGCCTGCACGAGGGGCCTTGGCATCTGGTCCTGAACCTCTTGGCTGTTTTTTTTATGGGACGAGCCCTCGAAGAAGACCTTGGATCGAAAATGATGACTTGGTTGACTTTGTTCGGAGCGGCATCGGGGGCCTTATTGTGGTTTTTATTCAATATGGATGGCGCCGGGGGATTGGTTGGTGCATCTGCGATTGCCATGGCTTATGTTACGACTTTTTGCCTGCGTAGGCCAGAGCAACCTATCACTCTTCTCCTCTTCTTCGTGATTCCCTGCACACTCAAGCCGAAGTGGATTCTTTGGGCTCTTCTTGGCATTGAGTCTTACGGCTTTCTTTTTACTGAGCTCAATGGACTAACTGCGGGAGTTGCCCATTCCGCACATTTGGGAGGGATGTTGGCCGGACTGTTTTTCTTTGGTTACGTCCGGTCAGGCGGAATTGCTTCGGGGAAGCGTCCGCGCCTACAAAAACCTTCTTGGCCAAAGGTCTCCAATCAATCACGCAAACCTGGAGCTCCTGCTGGTTATTCTGTCAACCTCGATGATCGGGAGATGGTCGAGCAGGAGGTGGATCGAATTCTCGACAAAATTAACGAAAAAGGTTTTGGTTCTCTTTCCGAAGATGAAAAAATAACCCTCGATAAGGCTAAGAGCCTCTTGGGGAAGTAAGGCTTGTATGCCAATATATCGTTGCCGACAGATCTCCCTTCCTTTTTTCTGATTTCTCTCAATCCCTGACATCGTCTTTTCAGTTCCCGAATTATCCGAATTATTATGCTTAAAATCTGCAAATATCTTTCAATCCTATCATTATTTATTCTTTCACTAGATCATCATCTCTTCGGGAAGGAAGAGCATTTTGCTAATGCCGACAAAGTACTTGAACCAACAAAACTCATGCAAGGCGAGGCCCGGTGGTTGGCTGAAGCGCTTCAGAGAGCCCATTACAGCAAGGTGTCGGTAGAGAAAGTTGATCGAAAGGAATTTATTGAGACTTACATGAACAGGCTCGATCGCCAACGTCTTTACTTTCTTGAGTCCGACCATAAGGGTTATCTCAACACATTTTTGCCTACGATCGGAACCTTTTTGGAGCAAGGAAATCTTTTCCCTGGCTTTCAGATATATAACGACTACAAATCCAAGGCTCTTTTTCGTCTGGCTTGGGTGATGTCTAGGTTACAAAAGGATTTTGATTTAAATACTGATACAACTATCATTCCTGATCGCGAAAAAGCTTCATGGCCAAAAGACGAAAAAGAGGCGGATGAAATATGGGAGCAGCGGCTAACTTACGAAATGCTTGGTGATGTGCTTACGCAAATCGATCTTAGCGTTGATGAAAATAGTACGGAAGCACCCCTCAAGACTTTTCTTCCAGAAGACGAAAAACTGGCTGAGTTTATCAAAGAGGCCCGTGACCGCATTACCAAACGCTATGAGCGCTGGGATAAAAGCATCCGTGAATTTGAGGCTTCCGATGTTCAAGAATTGTATCTTACTACTCTTTCCCAGATGTTCGACCCGCATACGACTTTTCTCAATATCAAGGAACGCGATAGGTTCAATCAATCCATGCACAACACATTTGTCGGTATTGGAGCTGTTCTCACGGATGAAGATGGTTTTTGCACAATCAAAGAACTTCTTCCAGGAGGCCCTGCTGAGGCTTGTCGCGAATTGGAGCCCGAAGATGTCATCCTAAAGGTTGCCCAAGGTGACGGAGCTTTCGTCGAGGTTGTTAACATGAAGCTTAGCAAAATAGTAGAGCTTATCAAAGGCCCCAAGGACACCGTCGTGCGCCTTTTTGTCAAGCCGGGCAAAAACCCTTCTGATCGAAATACGGTGAAAATTACCCGAGATCGTATCAAGCTGACTGCTAATCTGGCTTCTGCAACTATTCGCGAGGTACCAGCCCCTGAAGGTGATCGAACTTTTCCCATTGGCGTAATAGAGCTACCATCATTTTATGGTGCAGCTCCCGGAGAGGCCAAAGCAAAAGCCACCGATGATCTAGAAGAGCTTATCGGCAAACTCAAAGACCTTGGAGCTGAAGGCATCGTGCTTGATCTTCGTCGCAACGGGGGGGGGTTTCTTAGTGAAGCGGTGAGTATTGCTGGGCTTTTTATTTCAAGAGGGCCAGTTGTTCAAGTGAAGAGCACGGATGGAAAAATTCGGAAGAAATTTGATTTCAATCCGAAGATTGCATGGGAGGGACCACTTGCTCTGCTTGTCTCGCGTTACAGTGCCTCTGCTTCCGAAATTGTGGCCGGAGCACTTCAAAATCACAAGCGTGCTCTTATCGTAGGGGACAAGGCTACTCATGGAAAGGGGACTGTTCAGTCAATGATTGAGATGAACGCACCTTATCTATATTCCTTGAAAAGCAATAAGCGTAGTGCAGCTAAAATCACTATCCAGAAATATTACCTTCCAAGCGGTACCAGTACTCAGAATGTTGGCGTTGTTGCCGATGTCCCAATGCCTTCCATCAATGAATTTCTCCCTATCGGCGAAGCCGATCTTCCTCATGCCATGAAGTGGGACGAAATTCCCGGGGTGAACTATCGTCGTCCATCCGAAGAATTTCGAATTCGACCAGAGGACACAAAGTCACTGCTTGAAACAAGTTTCAAGCGACAACGGGTAAAGGAGGAATTTGCCTATTTACGGAAGAATGTCGATTGGTACAAGGGTAAGCGTGATCAAAAAGAGTTTTCTCTAAACCTTTCTAAGCGACTTGAGCTGAAAGCAAAAGATGAAGAGTTTACCAAGCAGCTGAACGCGGAGATGAAGGAGTTGGCGGCGAAATCATTTCCCGCTCGCCAAGTTCGTCTTGATGTCGTGCGAAGCCAAGACCGTCGTTCGCGTGAAGTGCGTGGAGAAAAAGTTGAAAAAGAAGGAGTTGCGGAAAAGATGGAGCCTGTAACTACCTTGGATATTCGTCTGCACGAAAGCCTTCGAATTGTTTCTGACTGGATACTATTACGGGAAGAGGCTTCCAAGGTTGCTAAAAGCGTTGATGGTTCCGACAAGAAATCTTAAGACAGAGTTTCAACCGACTTTTGCTACTTCGATTGTTGTTCGGTAAGAAAAAAACGAGGCCTCTTAGATAAATCTTCTATTCCTTTTGCATTGGAAAGACCCGATTCCTGTGCTCTCTTAATTAATGCCTCGTGGTGCAGTTCTCCAGTTTCCATTGCCAGTAAACCACCATGGCACAAGTACTGCTTGGCCTCAGTGAGAATATGAAGTAGATGATCGCCACCTTGATTTTCGGAGACTAGAGCTAGTTTTGGATCATGATCCTTGACTTCTGGTTGAGTACATTCCCATTCTTGGCGAGAAAGGTAGGGAGGATTGGAAACTATTAGATCAAAGGCAGCTTCATCTTTTGGCAATGCCTCATACCAGTTGCCGAGGTGGAAGCTGACTTTATCCGAAAGTTTGTTTGAGACGGCATTTTCTTGTGCGAGTTCAAGAGCGCTTGAAGAGATGTCGGTGGCAACGACTTGTGCCGATGGAAAAACATTGGCAAATGCAAGTGCAAGCACACCAGATCCAGTGCCAAGGTCTAAAATGCGACGGGGTGCATCCGCAGAAAATTTGCCATGAATAACCTCAATGAATTCTTCCGTCTCTGGTCGTGGAATTAGAGCTCTTTTGTCGCAAGTGATTCGAAGGCCGAAAAAATCTACAAATCCTATCAAGTGCTGGAGTGGCTCTCTTACTCCCCTTCGCTTAACCAGTTTGCGAATAGGGGCTAGATGTGCTTCTTCCAGTGGTCGTTCGAACTGCAAGTAGAGATCCATGCGGGTAAGATTTAAAGAATGCGCAATGATCCATTCTGCATCGAGCCGTGGTTGCGGCACTCCGCATTTTTCAAAAAACCCCGTGGTTCGTTGAACCACATCGAGTATAGAGAGCATTGCTCAAAATTTTTGCGACTCGGAGATTTCTTCGAGCCGCAAACGTCTATCTTCTTCAATCAGGGCATCCAGAACTTCATTGAGTCCGCCGTCCATGACCTCGGTTAGGTTCCGAGTGGAGTGACCTATACGATGGTCCGTCATTCTACTTTGGGGAAAGTTGTAAGTGCGAATTCGTTCGCTCCTGTCGCCTGTGCCGATTTGCTTCCGACGATTTGCAGCATATTTCTCTCTCTCTTCTTCCTGCTTCAAGTTTAGGAGGCGGGCACGGAGAACAGTCATGGCCTTGTTTTTGTTTTTGAGCTGCGAGCGTTCGTCTGCGCAGTAAACCATTAGACCCGAGGGTTTGTGGAGTAGTTGAACGGCCGAATCTGTAGTGTTCACCCCTTGACCTCCTGGTCCACTGGCCCTGCAGACATTGATTTCCAGATCATTCGGGTCAATATCGATGTCAACTTCTTCTGCTTCCGGTAAAACGGCAACGGTTGCGGTTGAAGTGTGTATGCGTCCGTTCGCTTCGGTTGTAGGCACTCTTTGTACTCTATGAACGCCACTTTCAAATTTAAGCCTGGCAAAGACATCTTCGCCCCTGACCGAAAAAATGACTTCTTTGTATCCTCCTGTTTCTGAAAGGCTTTCACTCAACCGCTCTATGGTCCACTGGCTTTCTTCGGCGTAACGTGAATACATTCGCATGAGGTCGGATGCAAAAAGGGAGGCTTCTTCTCCGCCAGTTCCCGCCCGAATCTCGATGATGATATTTTTATCGTCGGCGTCATCGGCCGGGATCATGGCGAAAAGAAGACTCTCCTTTGTTTCTTTTAAATTGGCTTCCAGCATCTCGATTTCTTCTGCAGCCATCTCCCTCAATTCTTCATCGTCCAGTAAAAGTCGATTTTCGTTTAGTGCTTTTTCGGCAGTTTCGATTTCATTACCTAATCCTAGCAATTGCTCGACTCTGCGGTGTTCGCGAGACAAGGTTGCAGCACGTCTCTGGTCTTTGAACACATCTGGAACTGCAAGTTCTTTTTCCAATTCCGCGAGGCGTTTGCGGAAGGGATCAAGGTCTGGTGTGTGGTGCATGTTTAATACGAATTTTCTTTGCTCAAATGAATTTAAGGGGTAAAAACAATAGTCTATGAATCAAGCCCGAAAGCAAGCTCAAGTGCATGGGCAAAATATTATAGCCTGCGTATGGGATTTTGACAAGACGCTCATACCTGGATACATGCAAACCCCTTTGTTCGAACATTACGGGATCGATGAAAATCTTTTTTGGAACGAAGTAAATAGTTTGCCGGAAGTGTATGCGAAACGAGGCTTACGTGTCTCTGCGGACACAATTTACCTCAATCATCTCTTGAGTTATGTCAAAAATGGCCCTCTTCGCGGTCTCACCAACGAAAAACTTGTCGAACTTGGAGCTGAACTTGAGTTTTGTTACGGATTGCCAGATTTTTTTGAAGAGTTATCAAAAATTCCGTTATCCGATGAGTTTAGCCAGTATGATTTACGGCTGGAGCATTACATAATAAGCACAGGACTGACGCATGTAGTTAGAGGTAGTAAGATTGCCCCTTTTGTTGAAGATATTTTTGCCTGTGAGTTTATCGAGTCTCCTCTCCCCCCCTATTTTTCAAGGCAGACCGAACTTTTTCTTCCGCTTGAGCCCGAAATCACCCAAATCGGTATGGCCGTGGATAACACGATAAAGACCCGCTATATTTTCGAAATTAACAAAGGTTCTAACAAAAACCCCGTGATCGAGGTCAATTCAGCCTTACCTCATGAAGATCGAAGGGTGCCCATCGACCAAATGATATATGTTGCAGATGGCCCGAGCGACGTACCGGTTTTTGCCGTTTTAAAGCAATGGGGAGGAAGAACATACGCTGTTTATGACCCTGATAACGAGAAAGAATTCAAGCAGACTTGCCGACTTGTCGAGACGGGCCGAGTTCACAACAACGGCCCCGCGGACTATCGTTCATCCTCGCCAACTTCACGGTGGTTGAAGCATAAGGTCTTAGAGATTTCTCGCGAGATGGTTCTAAAGCGAGAGAACGCGCTTAGGTCGCGTTCTACAACCCCTCCTCACCACCTTCCTCGAGAAGAAGATTGCCGCGAATCGAAGAACCTTCCTCAACAAGAGACCCTTTTCGACTAGATTGATCTAGCTTTAAGGTGTGTTGCATGCGCATTTTTCCTAGCGAACGGCGCGCGAGTCTTAGTGTTCGCGAGTTGGCTGATTTCGCCATTGGTCCCCGAAGACGGTTTGGCGGACAGTCAGGTACTTGGCGGGCTGAACTTGGCCGAGAATGGCATTCTTCGTTGCGGGCGAAATCCGAATTACTTGGAAACCAAGAAGGCGAAGTCCGTCATGAGGTTTCCGTTCGAGGCATTTTGTTGCGAGGTGGATGGGCGGTTGAATTGGAGGGGCGTGTAGATAAATTGATCGAGAACAATGGGCTGGCTTTGGTAAGTGAGCTAAAGACTACTTTTGTTCCCCTTCCGGCTTCTGAGGAAAGCTTACGGGAGAAATATCCACATTATTTCCTGCAAGTTTCTATCTACGTTCTTCTTTTCCGGTTATTGCCCGATTATTCTCAAAAGCAGGTTGTGGGAGAATTGCGTTTCGCCGATGTTTCCGGAGGAGGTTTTATCCAAACATTGCCAATAGAGCCTTGCGATGACATAGCACTAGAAGAGCAGATCAAAGTGCTGCTTGAATTTCTTGAAGAACGACACAGTAGTCATCAACGCCTATCAAAGCTTTCGTTCAATAAGCCTTTTGACACTTTGCGTGAAGGGCAAGCTGAAACTCAGATGTGTTTGGAGCAATCTTTTACGACTGCCCCCGTTACTCTATTTGAAGCACCGACGGGTTTCGGCAAGACCGGCACTGCCCTTTCGTTTGCGTTGGAACGATTACGAGACGGTTTTTGTGACCGCATTCTGTACTTGACCAGTAAATCAACTGGGCAAAACGAAGTTGCTAGCACCTTGGGAAAAATGATTCCTGATGCTTGTGGTTTTCGCTATCTTTGCCTACAAAATCGCACTGAGCGAAACATTGGCTTCGAGGACCTCGAACATTTGTCCGAGCAAGAGTTGGCTTATCGCTGGAAGTCTGCAGCTTTAAACCCTCTTGATCTATTTAGTGGCGCCACGATATCTGAGAATAACTTGATTGAATCGGCAAAATACGCAGGTATTCCTCCCTATGAAATTATTCGAGCCTGTCTTCCCTTCGCCGAACTTTGGTTAGGAGATTTCAATTATGTATTTCAACCCCGAAGTAACTCAATTTTCAGGTCTGTAGAGGGTTTTATACCTGCTCGCTCTCTACTTCTTGTGGACGAGGCTCATAATTTGCCCGAGCGAGTTGCATCAAGTTTGTCGGCTCGATTTGCCGCAAGTGATGCCGTCCAGCTGATCGAGCACCTGCTTTTCGTTCAAGCGCCTAAGGCATTAATTAGGGCCTTGGAGGATTGGGCTGAGTTTCTTGATTCTCGTCGACAAAACGAAATCGTCGATGCAGATAATTTCTATAAAGCGACAGAGCTTGTAGAAACAGTCGCTGAAACGATAGCCAAAGGTCCCATTCCCTGCGGTGATCTTCCGGGCCATTTTCTTGACGATCTATGGAGGTATGGAGATACCGCTCGCTTACTTGCTTTTGACGCATTACCAAAGCACCTTTGGGTTCCCAAAAATCGATGCTTGGAAATTACCTGTCTGGACGCATCTGTCCACATTGGTTCGGAGGTGCGCTCTTTTGCTTTATGCCTCATGGAGTCTGCAACCCTTTCACCGATGGACCAATTTGCGATCTCTAGTGGACTTCAGCCTTCTGAATATCGAACCATTTATGGTTCAGCGCCTTGGCGTGATTTGACCTTGAAGGTTGCTATAGACATACGTGGCGACACTAGATTCTCTCGACGACATCGGTATCTCGATGAAATCGCTACAGCTGTTCTGGCCTTGATCAAAACGACGAAAAAGCCCGCTATAATATATTTTTCTTCTTTCAGATACGCGACAGAAGCAAATAACCGACTAGGAGAAATTTCACCACAGACCAAAGTTGTTCTTCAGCCTCGTTTTGGCTCTCAGCGAGAGACTAACCAATTTATCGATACCGCATTTGTCGCCGGCGATGCAATTTTTCTCGTTCTTGGCAGTGTATTTGCCGAGGGCGTAGATTTTCTGGGGGGAAAGGTGGATGCGGCCATGATTGTAGGCCCTGCGTTGCCCGAGGTTAACGCACTGCAGAAGGCGAAAATGGATACTTGCTCTGGTCTTGATCGTGAAGAAGCCTTCCGTCGAACATACCTCATCCCTGGAATGCGAAAAGTTAACCAAGCCCTAGGTCGCTTGGTCAGATCTCCTGAGCATCGAGCTCGGGTGATTCTTCATTGTCGTCGTTTTGATCAACCTGCCTTTAGGGCTTTATTGGACCCCGTCTGTCGCGAAGCACCTCCGATTAGTTGTATCGAGGGCATCGAGGCATGGCTTGAAGGAGAAGAGAATTCCGTTGCCTAGCGGTTCATGTAAAGACATTTTATCTTTCCGGATTATGACCACAAAGTTGAAGTTTTCCGCTCCTGAAGTTAGCCAAGCATTAAATCGCCTTGCGGGTGCGATTGTCGCAGCACGCGGTTCTACGCAAAACCTTTTGCTTGTGGGCGTAGCCGATGGAGGAGTTGGCGTTGCTCATCGTTTGGCCGAAAAGATCGAAGAAAACCTAGGTCGAAAAATTCCGTTAGGTATTGTAGATGTTTCTTTTCATCGGGATGACATTGGATCTAATCCTATACCCAAAGCGGTGGTCCCGACGAACCTCCCCCCTCAAGTCGAAGGGAGCTCATGTATTTTGATCGATGATGTTATTTTCTCTGGCCGTACCATTCGGGCTGCTCTCAACGAGTTATTTGATCAAGGACGACCTGCGTGTGTTGAACTTGCAGTACTTGTGGACCGGGGTCACCGTTGCCTTCCGTTTTCTGCTGACTATGTGGGAATCGAGCTAGAGACTACCCTTGAGCAAAATGTCAAAGTCTCGGTTGGCTCTTCTTCCTCTCTTGACGATCATGTGACGGTCACTCCCCTATGAAGAAGCCGGTAAATTGGAACCGTAAGCATGTGCTCGGCATAGAAGAACTCGATCGCACCGAAATTGAGACAGTTCTAGATGTGGCTCGTTCTTTTCGCGGGACCCTTGATAGACCTGTCAAAAAATTGCCCTCTTTACGTGGAAAAACTGTGGTTAACCTCTTTATGGAGCCCAGTACCAGAACTCGACTTGCCTTTGAAGTTGCTGCGAAGCGATTGAGTGCCGACGTTATTTCAGTCGGTGGTAAATCCAGTAGCCTTTCCAAAGGAGAAACTCTTCGAGATACCGCAAGTAACGTACAAGCCCTTGGTGCCGATTTGATAGTTCTCCGACACTCTTCGGCGGGGTCACCACTGTACCTATCGAGAGTCTTGGACGTTCCCATCGTTAACGCCGGCGATGGTGCTCATGAACATCCCAGTCAAGCATTGCTCGACGCTTTTACGCTGAGGGAACGGTTTGGTGATTTGGCGGGTAAAAAGATAACCATTCTCGGAGATGTGCTTTTTAGTAGAGTCGCTCGATCCAATTTGTGGGCATTAAGTAAACTTGGCGCATCGGTTACCTTTGGAGGTCCAGCCACATTGGTGCCGAAAACTTTCTCGGAATTTGGCGCGGAAGTAACGCACGACCTCAAGAAAGCACTTGCTGATGCAGATGCCATTATGCTTCTTCGCATTCAGCACGAAAGACAGACTTCCACGCACTTTCCGTCCATCGGAGAATATACAAGCATGTTTGGACTCAACGAGGCTCGAGCTTCGTGGTTGAAGCCCGATGCCTTAATCATGCACCCCGGGCCGATTAATCGGGGCGTTGAAATAGATTCTTCCCTCGCAGATTCGCCGCGTTCTGTGATTCTTGACCAAGTTACCAACGGAATTGCCGTTCGGATGGCGATACTCTACCTTTGTTCCACCGTAGCCGACCTCCAGCGAAAAGAGGTTCCGTCATGAGCGAGGCTATTTGGATAAAAAACGGACGTATTATTGATCCTGCTAATGGACGGGATGAAGTCGCCGACCTTTATATCGCCAATGGTCTAATTTGCGAAGCTCCTGCCGCCAAGGAAAGTGAGGCTGCAAATGTAGTTGATGCTTCGGGTAAAATAGTGGCGCCGGGATTTATAGATCTTCGAGCGCACCTGCGCGAACTTGGTGGAGGCGGTCGGGAAACTATCGCTTCAGGTACTCGTGCCGCTGCCGCTGGAGGCTTTACCACCGTTGTGTGCATGCCGGATGTTTCCCCAGCTGCCGACAACCCCGGCACAATTCGATATTTACAAGATGCAATCGAGAAAGATGCCTGCATCGATGTTTTGCTTACAGGCAGCATAACCCTAGACCGCAAGGGAGAACAACTTGCGCCTATTGGCTCTCTCAAGCAATCTGGCGTGGTTGCCGTCACCGATTGTCCGGCCAGCACGGGAAATAACGAAATTTTTCGACGAAGCCTAGAATATGCTGCAATGTTTGATCTCCCTATTCTTGACCTTCCTCGAGATCCTTTTCTTGCCTCTAATGCCGTAGCCCACGAAGGAGCTCAGGCGTTAAGGCTTGGGTTGCCTGGATGGCCACGAGCTGCGGAGGAACTTTTTGTCTATCGAGCCGTCTCGCTGGCTATGCTCACGAAGGCTCATGTGCATTTGCAGTCCCTCAGCTCGGCAGGTTCCGTGGAGATACTTCAAAGAGCGAAAGAACGCGGTGTACCTGTCACTGCTGATGTCACGCCGCATCATCTTGCTTTAACGGATTCCACTTTAGCAGATTACAATACTAACCTTAAAACCAATCCCCCTTTGCGTGAAGAAAGCGACCGCCAAGCTCTTCTCGCAGGCTTACTTGACGGAACGATTGATTGCATCGCAACAGCCCACGAACCTTATCTTGAACATGAGAAAGACATGGAATTCGATCTTGCGCCATTCGGAGTGATTGGTTTGGAAACCGCTCTTTCAGTGAGCCTTGAATCGATAGTGAGAAGCGGAGCGGGCAGCATGAGCGACATGGTATCTGCCCTAACTTACCGACCTGCCTCTGTTTTGGGTTTGAATAAGGGCACGTTGTCATCCGGGTCTATTGCCGACATCGTCATTTTTGACCAGCAAAAGGAGTGGGCGGTCACTCCCGAAAACTTAGAGAGCCTCTCCTCTAATTCCCCTTGGCTTGGTGAAAATATGACTGGCCGAGTCACTCATGTGATTTCGACCGGCCAACATATCAGAGATTCTTCCCTTGCTTGAGGGAGATTTGTCTCGGGCATGAAAATGTCTGTATTATTTATTGCAGCCCACGAAGAGTGGGGTCTAGGAGCTCAACTTGTTTTGGGAATTAATGTACTTATGGCCGCGGCAGGTGTGGTGCTGTTGCTACGTAAAAAGACAATCCAGTCCAGTAGGTCATCCTTTAAGGTTAGGTTGTGGGAAGTGGGTCTTTGGGAGGTGATCGTCTTGATCGGTTGTTTGCTTATCGGTGTTTTCGGCCCTTTGCCCTTGGGCTTTTTACCAGTTCTGGTGGTGTTTGTAATCTACTGGATTGCGAGAAAAGAGAATTACCCAAATCTGGTCGGTATATTCCGTACGGGATGGCTGCAAGTAATGAGTGACGCGTTGATTCGACTCTTGCGTGCATGGCCCGCCTTACTCGCAATATCTTTTATTTCCTCTCAGTTTCTGTCTGGTTATCCCAAACAAGAATCGGTTCAAAAGCTAGCGGAAACGCAATCGTTAAAAGAAGTTTTCAACATAGCTTGTTACGCCTTAGTCGTTGCCCCCGTCCTGGAGGAATTTTTATTTCGAGGAATCTTATTTCGAGCCATGAAACGACCACTTGGAGTTGGCCCTGCACTTGTAATCTCAGCCATACTTTTTGGACTCGTACACCAGAATGTGCTGTCCTTCGTTCCGTTGACTTTTCTCGGAATCATCCTCGCATTATCCTATGAACGCACGGGCGATCTTAGAACCTGTATTTTAATCCACGCGGGTTTTAACGGCTTCATGGTATTATCTATTCTTGTCGGTCATGGATTTTGACAAGCTCTACTCTTCAGGTCTGCATTGCCCTGAATCCGACGATGTCATTGATGTTGCGAAGCAACTTGCTGCGATCCTTCCCGAAAACCTTACACTTCTATTAGATGGTTATATGGGTGCCGGGAAAACTTTTTTTGCATCTGCTCTTGCTGATGCCCTTGGGGTCAAGGAGCAGGTGTCCAGTCCTACCTATGACATCGTAAACACATACGCTTCCCCTCGCTTAAACCTTGTACATGTGGATGCGTATCGACTCGA
>Ga0315322_10001844_pt1 | contig 16427 bp, 9 predicted proteins | sample M110021515metaG_FD_203461 | JGI IMG/M metagenome (GOLD analysis project Ga0315322, IMG submission 203461) | Ammonia-oxidizing marine archaeal communities from Monterey Bay, California, United States - M1 100m 21515 | ecosystem: Environmental > Aquatic > Marine > Intertidal zone | place: USA...
ACGCCGTACCCTCCAGAATGCGGGTGCGGACGTGCTTGGTGGCGTTGGCTATGACTTGGTTGCCGACAACGCTCTCTGTGATCTCCAGCGATTGAACGGCGGGGACACCGCTAGTTAAAAGTGTGGAGAGGGTGCGCGTGAAGCGAGAGACCGCGCTTTTGAGAAGCATGTCGCCGAGAATCGGTATACGCAAGAACGTGCGGTCGATGACAAGCTTGCCGTTTTCCGTCTTGTAATAGCGCTCGATAAGCCACGAGGCTAAACCCAAGAGCAAGCAGCCAGCCCACCACCAGTTCTGAAAGAGATCGGAGACACCAACAAGGATCTGGGTAGGGAGGGGAAGCTCTTGGCCCGTGTCTTCCAGCATGCCGGTAATCTTGGGCACTACAACGGTCATCAGAATGCCGACGACGATCACACCCAGCAGGACCATGAGCAGCGGGTACATTAGCGCCGAACTGACTTTACGCGTAAGCGCGCGTTGGCTACCTAGGAAGTCAGCAAGGCGCGAGAGCACCTGGTCCACGTGTCCAGATGCCTCGCCTGCCCGCACCATGTTGACGTACAGATCTGAAAACATGTAGGGGTGCTTGGCGAACGCGTCGCCTAGGGAGACACCCGTTGTGATGTCCTCGCGAATCTCGCGGAACATGGTCTCAAGCCTGCGCGTATCAGCTTGGTCGATCATGGCGCGAAGAGCTTCTGCAAGCGGAATGCCCGCGGCGAGCAGAGTTCCTAGCTGGCGTGTAAACGCACTAAGGATCTCGACGTCGCGCCCCTGCGGCCCGGTGGGGGCCGTTCGCATACTGTTGAGCTTCTCGCGAAAAGCGCTGACAGCACCGCCGCTCTTGGCCGCGCTACTTTTTGGATTCCTGCCGCGAATCTGCTTGAGGTCCGTGACAAGGATCTTGTCATTCCGCAGCTTGTCACGGGCCGCGCGTGGCGTGTCGGCATCGATTACCCCAGTAGTTGTTGCGCCACCGGCTGCATAGGCCTTGTACTCGTAGATCGGCATGGATTAGTCGACGTCGAGCTCAATCTGGGTGACGCGCAGGATTTCGTCGGGGGTTGTGATGCCCTCGATGATCTTCTTGACGCCGTCTTTACGAAGCGTGGTGACCCCGCGCTTGATTGCATTGCGCTTCATTTCGGAGGCGGTCACACCGTCCATGATCTCGGTGCGCAGTTCCTCGCCGACAGGCATGAACTCATAGATGGCTGTTCGGCCGGCATAACCGGAGCCGAAGCAGTCGTCGCAGCCCTTGCCATGGGCGAGAATACCGCCGACATCTTCGGGAGTCATTTTGAGCTCGGCGAGTTTGGCGCGGTTCTCGTCGTTGACGGGAATCATCTCGCTGCAGTGCTTGCAGACCGTTCTGACCAGTCGCTGGGCGATCACTAGAATCAGCGAGCTCGAGACAAGGTAGGGTTCAACGCCTTGGTCGACCATACGCGCGATTGTCGAGGCAGCGTCGTTCGTGTGGACCGTCGAGAACACCAAGTGGCCAGTGAGCGACGCTCGAATGGCGACCTCGGCCGTCTCGAGGTCACGAATTTCACCAACCATCATCACATCCGGGTCTTGACGCAGGAAAGAGCGCAAGCCGGCGGCGAAGGTCAGGCCTTTCTTTGTGTTGACCTCGACCTGGCTGATACCGGCGAGCGTGTACTCGACAGGATCTTCAATGGTCAGGACGTTCTTCTGAGTCGTGTCAATCTCGGTCAAGCCGGCGTACAGCGTGGTCGTCTTACCAGAGCCTGTGGGGCCGGTGACGAGGATGATGCCGTGGTTGTAGCCAAGGTAGCTTCGCAGAGTAGCGCGGTTCTCTTCCGAGAGTCCGATCTGGTCCAGCGTGTGTGCCTTGGTCGTCTTGTCCAAAAGACGCATCACGATGCGCTCGCCGTTGGTCGTAGGGACGGAGCTAATACGAACGTCGACCTCGCCGTCGCCGATGCGCAGGGATGCGCGACCGTCTTGGGGGAGCCGTCGTTCGGCAATGTCCATCTTGCCCATTACCTTGACGCGACTAACAATGGCTTCGTGCGCCTTGCGCGGCACAGAGTCCATGTCGTACAGAATGCCGTCAATCCGGAAGCGCACTTGCGTGCGGTCTTCATAAGGATGGAAGTGAACATCCGATGCTCGCAGCTTCAAAGCCTGGAACAGGATTGTATTGACCAGCTTGATGATCGGCGCCTTGTTCGAGACGTCGAGTACATCCTCGGCATCATCGATAGCCGACGCGAGTCCCGCGATATCACCGTCTTCGGCAACGTCGGCTAGGGCCTCGTCCACGCCATCAGCCTTGTGGCGATAGGCGCGCGCGATTAGCGCGGTGATCTCATCGCGAGGGGCCAGGACAGGTTCGACGTCGACCCCAAGCATAGCTGCCAGGTCGTCCATCGGCTGGGGCTCTAGTGGGGTGCAGGTCGCAACACGCAGCGTACCGTCTTCGGCACTTCCCAGTGAGATTAGGTTGTAGTTGCGGGAAAAATGCACGGGGACCAGGTCGAGGAACGAGCCTGGAACTTTCGTTCCCTCGAGCTCCGGTTCGAAGTCGTACCCGAGGTGAGTCGCGTAGACTTCGAGAAGCTTCGCTTCGGCTAGATATTCGCGTGCGATGATCGCGCGGTCGAGCGAGTCGCCGGTGGTGTTCGCCAGCCGGCGGCATTCGTCAAGCCGCTCGCGGGAGAGCCCCGCGCCGACTAGAAGTTCGGAAAGAGAAGACACGATTAGTTAGAGGACTCCACGGCTGCGGCTTCTTCGGTTACCTCTTCGGTCGCCTGGTCGGCTTCGCTTTCCTTCGCGGCGCGAAGGATGTCGTTGCGGCGCTTGGGTGAGATACCGACCTCGTCGCCGTCGACTTCGCCCGAGTCTGGGCGCTGGAACTTCGGCAGTGCGAAGGCGTCAAGGCTGAAGAGATCGTCGTCACCGCTAAAGTCCTCGTCGATTATGCGGATGCGGTCGTATCCAATCGTCTCCGCGGCTTCGATCTTCGCTTGATAGGACAGCTCGCTCAGGTCGGCGAAGTCCTCGTCGTGCAGGATGTGGGGCGTTACGAAGAAGTACAGCGAGGTGCGGGTACCCGTCGTCGAGCTGTTGCGGAATAGGAAGCCCACGATCGGCAGGTCGCCGAGGATTGGGATCTGTGAGGTGGCTTCGAGCTGGTTGTCCGAGATGATGCCGCCGATGACCATGGTGTCACCGTCGGGAATGTTCACCTGGGTGATCAACTTGCGCGTTGTACGCGGCGGGGGTGAGTTGGCGATTGTCGCGGCTCGGAAGTTCGAGATCTCCAGTTCGATACCAAGGCGCAGGTAGTGCGCTGCGGAGATCGAGGGAGAGATCTTCATCGTGATGCCGGCCTTCTCGTAGCCGCCGAAGGAGTCCTGCGTGGAGGCGCTTGAGCCAAGGGCGGTCACGTCGTTGTAGGGCTGCTCGTCTTCAGTTGAGACGGTCGCGCTGCTGTTGTTGCTGACAAGAACGGACGGGATGTTCAAGACGTTCGCGTTGTCCTTCGTCTCCATCAATGAGAGTAGGATCGGCAGGGAGAAGTCGTCGCCGTCGAGTAGGCCGCCGGTGAAGCCGGTGCCAAGGTTCGGGACCTTGCTGTCGGGGATTCCGTCGACGGGGTTGATGTCATCGATGGAGGACAGGCCGAAGCTTGTCACGCCAAAGCCACCGATCTCGCCAATCCCGGGCAAGCTGGCGAGGCCGAGCTCTACGCCCATGCTGTACAGGTCCGAACCGGAGAGCTCGATCAGCGCCGTCTCGATCAAGACTTGATCTTGGCGGCGGTCGAGCATTTGAATCATGTCAATCACTTCGGCGTAGCGTGTCTTGTTTGCGGCGATCAAAAGTGAGTTGGTGACTTCGTCGGGAACGACAACCACGTCATTCTTGCTGGTTGATCCGGTCTGCTGGTTGCGGCCGCCCGTGCCCGTGCCGCTGTCGGCGAGCTCGTTGGCGCCCTCTAGGAAGTCCTCAAGCGTTTGAGCGATCTCCTCGGCAGCGACGTTTTGCAGGGCGTAGATGTGATAGTTGCGCTCGGGTTCTATGACGTCCACGTCGAGGCGCGCGATCATCTCTTTGATCGAAGGCATCTCGTCCGGCATCGCAACAATAAGGAGGGAGTTGGTGCGCGCTTGCACAAGTACTTTGGTCTCCGGGGGCCGCGAGGTGGTCGCCGGTTGGTTCGGCGTGCGACCATCGGTAACGGCAGCCGTGATGGCTGCGTTGCGCGCCTCGAGTAGCTCTTCCATGAGAGCGGCGATGTCGTCCGCTGAGGCGAACTCCATTGGAATGATATCGAAGACTGGGCTGACCGGATCGGCCGCGGCATTCTCCTTGTCAATGACCTGCAGAAGTTTGACCACCGAAGCGATCTTGCTGCCAAACCCCGTAATGATCAGCGAGCTACTGTTGCCCGCGTTCATGATTGCTTCCGTCGTCGGATCTGCAAGAAGGGGCCGCAGGTTGGTTGAGAGCTGTCGGACGTCCGAATTCTCTAAGGTGACGACCGTGGTCACAAGAACAGCGGGCTGGTCGGCGTAGTCCTGAATGTCGCTCGGTGTGACCCACTTCGCACGCGTCTTGAGCTGGCTGCGTGTGCCGCCACCGTCGAGCCCTTGGATAAGGAGAACGGAGATGCGCGGCGGACCGATCTCGATACAACCGAAGTCATTGATGACCAGCATAATCTGGAACCAAGAGTAGAAGTCCTGCTTGGGGACCCGCTTGGTGCCGAGTAGGCGTAGCTCTTTCGTCTTGAGCTGGGTGGCCGTTGTATCAGTGTATGTGAAGTTGTACCCGGTGGCTTGCTGGCACAGCTTGATGAACTGTTGCAGCGTCAGGGCCTTTCCAGGCACCTCCGAGATATTGATCACATAAAATTCACCCTCTTCTTGAATGGTCGGGATGTTTTCATCGCCGTCCTGGAAAGGGGCGGTAAAAGCTGTCGCTGACAGGGTGGCGACTAGGACGAAAAAGAGGGGAGTCAGCAGATTGCGGAGCGGCATAGACTTATGTGCGGATCGATCTGGAATCCGATTGAGAGGCACAAGAGCTAATGCTCAAGGACCTCAGGAGTGGAAGCGAGAGCCGGTGGGGTCTCGCTCAAAAGGATTGGAGGGCGCATTGTGGTGCGCCGGGCGGTCGGAGTCAAAGGCCCAGCTAGGCACTTCGCTCTGGTTTTAGGACGTCGGTACAGAAGCTTTCTTCCCACGGGCCCGGATTCCCGGTGGAAAGAAGGCTCTTTCGGGCTCGGATCGTGGCAAAGTTGGGGCGTTAGGCAGCGAATGGCGGCTGCATAGGCCCCTATTTACTTGGTTCCTATGCCCTTGGGGTTGAGGCTGGCTCAGGGGGCAAGTATCGTTCGCGTCTTCCACACATAATGCAACTTCAAGAAATATTTGATCGGGACGCAGTGCTCCTAGATCTTCCTCCGCACGATAAATGGGAGGCTATTGGGACACTTGTGTCCCACCTCGCCGCCACTGGCAAGATTCCGGCCGAGCGCGAAGAGGAGCTTCTAGAGAGTGTGTTGGAGCGGGAACGGAGTATGTCGACAGGAATGGAACGCGGCTTGGCAATTCCTCACGCCGCAGTCGAAGGCCTAGATGGCTTGGTCGCGGTCATGGGTGTCGTTCGCGATCCAGAGGGGCTTGAGTTTGAGAGTATTGACGGAGCCGTTACACGACTTGTCGTTCTGCTACTGATCCCTCGAGCTCAAAAACTACTCCATATTCGCACACTTGCCGACATCGCACGGGGCTTGGGAAGCGCCGAGGTGCGCGAGTCCTTGATCGCTTGCGATAGCGGTGCCGAGGCATGGGAAGCTCTGGCTACTGGAGCGCGGTCCTAGCAGGCCTCTGAAAAGGCACCACTAAGACTTTGGCCTCTCCGCTGTCTCGCTCTCCCGATCGACGATTGTGGCACTTTCCCTTTTATTGGGCGCTTGGGCTCTGCATCGGGGCTGCTGTTTTTGCCAGCAGCACGCTCTCATTCGCACTTGCTTACCCTAGCTTCGGACCAGAGCAAAGCGATTTGTTTAGAGGATCTTGGGCCCTTGGATTTGGTCTGGGCGCCTGGGCTTTGGGGTTGCAGCGTCGGCGGGCTCGGCTCTTGCTCGTCGCATCCGCTGCGCTTTGGACCGCGTTGATGTCCGCTCCGTGGCTTCTCCAAGCTGACGATGAAATTTTGCGCTTGCTTCACTTGCGGCCGCAAGATCACGGGGCACTTCTACTCGGCTTGTTTTTTTGTATAGGGATACCAGCGGGTGCACTTGTGCCCAGCTTCTTTCGCCGCGTTCATTCCGTGCCCGTTGGAGTGCTCCTTCTATTTGGGGGAGGAGCGCTCGCCAGCAACTTTGTTGAAGGCTCACTCGCCGTTGAGTTCGGGCGTGATTTCGCACTGACTTTTGTCTGCGCGCTCGGCGCTATGAGCTGCCTACTGCTTGTGATCGTGCCGGCTCGTCTTCACGCAAATCGCAAAGATAACTTTGCTTACGAAACATCTCCCACCGGAGGCCCGACGGACTCTGGAGCTAGTGGAGATGGTTCCTGGAGCCCCGTCCTTTTGGCGAGTGCTAGCCCGCGTCCAAGGTTGCGGTCCAACCATGGCGGGCTGCTTGCAGCTCTCCTCGCGCCATGGTCGTTACTGCTTTGGAGTCTGAGTTTGCAGTTTGGTTTGATCTTGCTTGGCACTGAAAGTGGCGTGACTTTTGAGAAGCGCTTACTGCTTAGCTCGGTGGCTTTCACCTGCCTTGCCGCCGGCGCTGTTTTTGTGCCCGCGTTATTACAGTCGGATGCGCGGGGGGCATCGGGATTATTGCTACTGCAGGGAGCAGCTTCGCTTTGGCTTGCGAAAGCTGGCACTCTCCTTTCCTGGAGCACCGACGTGGGACTTTGGAGCAAGCTCGAGTCGTGGGGTATGCGACCCGAGTGGACGGGGCCCTTGCAAGCCCTTCTGATCCTATTCCCAGTGCTCTCTGTCGCAGGTGCGGGTCTCCCCGTGCTGGCGAGTGGACTCATTCGCGACGAGGCTGGCTGGCGGACCGGCGGACTCTTGGGTTGGGCGTCTATCGGCAGCCTGGCTTGGTTCGGATTGCTCCGAATGCAGGCGACGGAAGCGCTCGCTCTTGTTGTGAGTCTCGCAATGCTAGGAGTGCTGCTCTTGGAAGTGACACCTAGTGGCGGTGTCGGACGCGTTCGTAATCGCGCCGTTCGCTTCCTCGGCAGCCTGGGTCGCCTGACGACAGTTCTGCTCCTCGGCGGGCTAGCGCTCGTGCTAGCCCGGGTGAGTGCGCCCCAGGCCGCCCTGCTGAAGTTGCGCGCCGGCGAGCTCTGTGGGTTGGAGGATGGCTTGCTGTCTTCGTGGCGCCATGAGGGCTTGCGTGTACAGGCAATATTCGGACAGCCACTTGGGCGAAATACGGTGACGTGGACACCCGGAGGCTCATCCGCTTTGAGTCGCTTTAGCTCTACTTCTGAAGGTCCGAGCGGCTCCTTTTTACTCGCCGCGGGGCTGTGCGCCGAGCCACGAAACATCGCCTCTCTTGGACACGGGGCTGGTCCAGAGAGCGATCTTGTAAACCCCATTTTCGGAGCGCGAAGTCGATGGAGTGGGCGTGGCCTATGGCCATGGAGTAGGCAGGAAGAGGATCGTGCGTTTGATCTGATCTGGATAGGCGAGTTGCGACCGAGTTCGCCGGATTCAGTTAGCGACTCGACCCAAGAGGCGCTCGCCCTTATGGCCGCACAGCTTGCCCCTGGTGGGATCGTCGCGGCAAGTCTCGATCTTGGCAGTGTCTCACGCAAAGTCCTGGACGCGCAGCTCGACACATTTTCTGCTTCGTTTGCGTGGAGCGCGGCGTGGCTCGTGGACGGTGTACTCTGTCTGACAGGTGGCCCGCAGCGACCTGTAAGCTTGACGCAGCTCTCGACATTTGGACCTCCAGAGTCGTGGTCGGCTGCGCGCACCAGCTTGGGCTTGGACACGGAAGCTATGGTGCTAGGCCGGTTCGTTGGCGAGCTTGGACAGTCAGCTTCCGCACCGCTCACGGACTCGTCTATCGCGACCCTGTTTTCCCCCGAGCAAGGGCCGCGCTTACTCGCGCGCAACTTAGGCGGCGTTTATGCAAGGGCAACTCCAGCGCCTGCGATTTGGGATGTTCGCGAATCGGCTGTTGGCCGTTTGGCGGTGCAGGGATTTCGTGCCCTTGGAAAGGTGCGCATCGCCAAAGCGTGGGTGGATCACTACCGCGAAACGGCTCCGATGAGCATTGCGCAGGGCACCTGGGAAGAGCGCTTGGGGAGGGCTCTCCTTGAGGCGAAGTCACTACTCCACGAAGAGGGCGAGATACGCCTGTTCGAAGACCGCATTCGGGCCGAAGACTGGCGTGCACAGGGTTTATTTGCCCTTCGAGAGGGTTCACCCGCACGTGCGGTTGGGCCATTTTTACAAGCTAGTGTGACGTATCCCGAGCGCGCCGACTTGCAGCTTCTGTTGGCTGCGGCATTGGAACTTGCGGGCAATCGCCTCGCCTCGGAGGCAGCGCAAAGACGCGTGCGCGAGTTGAGTCCAAGTTGGGCCGAGTCGAGCCTTGCTCGAGAGCTAATGGGCCTGGGTTATCCGCCCGTGAACTAGAGCCACTGCTCGATGCGCGCCTCGATACTGCCGGCGATCTGCTCAGCAGTGTCGCGGTAGATCTCAATGGGGCCACCGATAGGATCGGAAATGTCAAAGGACTCCGGATGCAGCACATCGACGCGCTCCGCGAGTTCGGGCGGGAGGGAGCCAACGAGAGCAGCGGCGTGTGAGTGCGTTAGACCGTAGATTACGTCGAGCTCCTCGATCGATTCAATAGACGCGCGCTGGGATTGATGCTTAGAGAGGTCGAGGCCGTACTCGGCAGCCGCCACAAGTGAGCCTTGCGAAGCAGGGGAGCCCGGGTGGGCGGCCACTCCCATTGAACTTAGCTCGAAGCCGAAGTCCGCGGGATCACAGTTCGTTGCGCTTTTAGCGGCGGCAAACTCGGCCTTGTTTGAGGGGAAGAGTAGAGAGCCACCGCTGAGCGCGCGGGAGAGTGCGAGGCGCGCCAAGCCCTCGGCCAAAGGACTGCGGCACGTGTTCCCTGTGCAAGTGAAGCCGATGCGAAGACCAGCGGCGCCGCGAAGGTCCTCGATCGAGAGGAGCCCCAGACGCAGGAGTTCGAAGTGACCAAAGCCCAACTTCAAAACGCTGGAAGCCCCGCGAGTTTGCGAGTCGCCGCCGTCGATGATGAGAGCAAGCTCGTCAGCGCCAGTGAAGGTAGCGGCGACAGTGTCGGCGTCGAGCGCAGGCGCATCCCCGTGAAGATTCGCGCTCGTCATGACGATGGGAAAGTCCGCCGCTTTGAGAACGCCTTCTGTAAACGGATGGGCGGGGCAGCGCACGCCGACGAAGCCAGCTTCGGCGACGGCTTCGAGCCCGGCCGGAATTCCCTGCAAAACTAAGGTGATTGGACCCGGCCAGTAGCAGCCCGCCAGGCGGGCGGCGAGGCCGCCAAGTGGCAGCTTTTTGCCATATGCGCGCAAGCTGGCATCGATTTCCTCGGGTGCGATGTGCCATGTGAGTGGCATCTGCTCCGGCCGCTGTTTCAGGCTCCGCAGCCGCGAAATAGCTTCGGGGGAGTCGGCTCGAGCGGCGAGTCCGTAGACCGTTTCCGTGGGCAGTGCGACGATTTCGCCAGCTTCCATGCGCGCTACGACATCTTTTATGGAGTCGGGCGATAGTGGTCGATCTTGGACCGAGATGCGATGGATGGGGGACGACATTGGAATCGATTGGGGTGCAGCGTGGTAGCCTATCAGGCAAGCCCTCAAATCCTCTGTTCTTCCCGCGAAGACATGGAGATTCGACGGGCCCTCGCCCTCTTGAACCCCCTATGCACGACACTGACTCTAACTCTGACGAGCTCCATGATGGGCCCGCTCCAAATTCGATTAGCTCGGATCTGGAGAAGGCCGAATATCAGGCTCACCTACTCGCGCGACTCGCCGGTGGTTTGGCGCACGAGATCAAGAATCCCCTGTCGACTATGGCGATCAATTTGGCGCTTCTTCAAGAGGAGTGGGAGCGCGTCTCCGCCGCCGGTGAAGGGGGAGATCCAGGGCTCGCGGTCGGACGATCTCTGCGGCGTATTCGCACGCTGCAGGCAGAGGTGGGGCGACTGGATGGCATCTTAGACGAGTTTCTAACGTTTGCGCGAGGCAGCCGAGTCAATCGCAAACCAGAAGACCTGTCTCGAATCGTGCGCGAGCTGCTCGAGTTTGTCGAGCCGGAGAACGAGGTTCAGAACATTCGTCAGCATGCCGATCTCGTACACGGGTTGCCGCTTGTGCTTGTGGACGAATCGCAGCTCAAACAAGCCGTCTTGAACTTGCTCGTGAACGCGCGGCAAGCGATGGAGGCCGGAGGTGAGCTGATCGTTCGTACGGAGCGCATCGGAAACGAGGCGCACCTCTCGATCACAGACACGGGTTGCGGAATGACCGGGGCCGATCTGGCGAAGTGCTTTGAAGTTTTCTGGTCGACCAAGCCGCGCGGTACGGGGCTTGGATTGGCCTCGGCTAGGCGCATTGTAGAGGAGCACGGCGGGCGGATGACCGCGGTCTCGGAACCGGGCCGTGGCACGTCCTTTTCGATTGTTTTACCGCTAGCAGTGGAACTCGTTCCGCACAGTGAAGAAGATACAGCTGGCGAAGGTGCCGAACAGGCAAGCTAATCATGAGTGCAAAGCAAGGGATCGAGGTCGCGCGAGACGGACGCGATTGGAGTGACATTTTAGCCGCGGGCACGCTGCGTGTATTGGTTGTGGACGACGATGTCGGCCACGCTGAAGCGCTTGGCGATTCGCTTGAAATGGACGGGTGTACCTGCCGCTTGGCACACACTGGTAAGGACGGCGTGAAGGCGATGGAGGAGGAGTCCTTTGACGCGATTCTGACCGACTTGGTGATGCACGACTTGTCGGGGCTGGAGGTCTTGAAAGAGGCGCGCCACCTTCAACCCGATGCGGCCGTTATCATGATCACAGGGCACGCATCCATCGAAACGGCCGTGGATGCAATGCGGATTGGTGCCGGGGATTACCTGACAAAGCCGGTGCGGCTCGCCGAGCTTCGAACGCGCCTGGCACGTGTTGTTGAGGCCGGACGATTGCGGCGCGATAACCGCGAGCTTCGCGCGCAACTCGACAAGCGTTTTGGCTTCGAGGGAATTGTCGGCCACTCGCCACCAATCAACCGCGTGTTCGACATCTTGCGCCAGGTTGCGTCGACCCATGCGACGGTGTTGGTTCTAGGAGAAAGTGGCACCGGAAAAGAGCTCGTGGCGCGCGCACTGCACACGAACTCTCCTCGCAAGTCGCGGCACTTCGTCGCGGTGAACTGTGCGGCGATGAGCGAGGGCTTGATTGAATCCGAGCTGTTTGGCCACGTGAAAGGCGCATTCACCGGAGCGATCGCTGCCAAAGAGGGGCGCATTGCTTACGCCGATGGCGGCACGCTTTTCTTGGACGAGATTGGCGACATGCCACTCGAAACCCAGGCGAAGTTATTGCGTGTGATCGAGTCGCGCGAAGTGCAGCCTGTCGGTGGCAATAAACTCGAGAAAGTCGATATCCGAATCGTTGCAGCGACGAACCGGGATCTAGAGGCCATGTCGAAAGAGGGGACCTTCCGCGAGGATCTCCTGTTCCGCCTGAAGGTGGTGACAATCGACCTGCCTCCGCTGCGTGAGCGCGTTGGGGATGTACCCCTTCTTCTGGAGCACTTCTTGGGTGAGTTGAGCCGCGAACACGGCCGCGATGTCGAGGGTATCGCCCCCGAAGCCCGCGCCGCACTTGCGCGCTATCCTTGGCCGGGCAACGTGCGCGAGCTGCGCAACGTAGTCGAGAATATGGTGCTGCTTGCGCGTGGGACCATCCTCGAAATCGACGACGTTCCCGCGAGTGTGCGCGGCGCTAGCTCGAGTGGACCTGTGTCCGGTGGTTACGAGCTGGCGGGGCGCTCCTTGGCCGACGTCGAGCGCGAACTGATCCGCACGAACCTGGACCTGGTGTCGGGAAATCGGCAGAAGGCCTCGAAGATGCTCGAGATCGGCGAGCGGACCCTTTATCGCAAGATCAAGGAATATGACCTGTAGGGGCTAGCTTCGCGCTGTCAAAGTGGCAGCGCGTTTTCGGCGGCCCCGAAGGGTCTGTCTATTTGGCAGTCCTGGACTGTGCTCGATATCCATAAGTCTTTTATATGTAATACTTTACGGTTTTGGCACGGCGTTTGATTAGTAAGCGTAGTCGCCGGCAGCTTCGGTGACCATCAGCCACGAACCAGTGAGGACACTATGAGCAAGACACAGAAAATCATCGGCATCGACCTTGGTACTACCAACTCGGTCGTCGCTGTTATGGAGGGCGGTGAGCCCCAGGTTATCGCCAACCTCGAAGGCGCCCGTACCACCCCGTCTGTCATCGCCTTTGCTGGCGACGGCAACCGCCTCGTCGGTTCGCCCGCGCGCCGCCAGGCCGTGACAAACCCGAACAAGACGATCTTCTCGATCAAGCGCTTCATGGGGCGCCGCCACAACGAAGTGGCCTCGGAAGAGAAGCTCGTGCCGTACAGCCTAACTGGCGGTCCCGACGAGCTCGTGAAAGTCGAGATCGACGGCAAGTCCTTCACCCCACCCGAACTCAGCGCGATCGTGCTGAGCTCCCTCAAGGAAGCCGCTGAGAGCTACTTGGGAGAGACAGTGGAGAAGGCCGTGATTACGGTCCCCGCTTACTTCAATGACGCTCAGCGCCAAGCGACAAAGGATGCCGGCACGATCGCCGGCCTAGAAGTCGTACGTATCATCAACGAGCCCACGGCAGCAACCCTGTCATATGGCTTGGAGAAGAAGGAGAGCGGGCGCATCGCGGTCTACGACCTCGGTGGCGGAACGTTCGACGTCTCGATCCTAGAGATTGGCGACGGAATCTTCGAAGTGCTGGCCACGAACGGCGACACGCACCTCGGTGGTGATGACTTCGACGAGGTCTTGATTAACTGGGTCGCCGACGAGTTCAAGAAAGACCACGGCGTCGACATTCGCTCGGACGCAATGGCTTTGCAGCGCTTGAAAGAGGCCTGTGAGAAGGCCAAGTGCGAACTTTCGACTGCGAACTCGACCGACATCAACCTGCCGTTTATCACGGCCGATGCCTCGGGCCCGAAGCACTTGATTCAGACTTTGTCGCGCGCCAAGTTCGAGCAACTTGTCAGCGATCTAGTCGAGCGCACCGCTGCTCCGTGTCTCGCCGCACTCAAGGACGCCGACTTGGATCCTTCCGAGATCGACGATGCGATTCTTGTTGGTGGCTCGACACGCATCCCCGCTGTTCAGGAGATCGTCAAGAGAATCTTCAAGCGCGAGCCGAACCGCGGTGTGAACCCGGACGAGGTTGTGGCGCTAGGTGCTGCAATCCAGGGTGGTGTTCTGGCCGGTGAAGTCGACGACGTCGTGCTTCTCGATGTGACTCCGCTGAGCGTTGGCATCGAGACTCTCGGTGGCGTCATGACGAAGTTGATCGAACGCAACTCGACGATCCCTACCTCGAAGAGCCAGGTGTTCTCGACGGCCGCTGACAATCAGCCCTCGGTTGAAATCCACATTCTCCAAGGCGAGCGCGAGTTCGCTAAAGACAACCGCTCCCTCGACAAGTTTCACCTGTCGGATATACCTCCCGCACAGCGCGGCACGCCGCAGATCGAAGTCAGCTTCGACATTGACGCCAACGGCATCATGCACGTGAAGGCCGTCGACAAGGCAACCGGCAAGGAGCACCAGGTCCGCATCGAAGCGGGCGGTGGCTTGACAGAATCCGACATCGAGCGCATGCGCTCCGAGGCCGAGGCCAACGCCGATGTCGACAAGGCCAAGCGCGCGATGGTCGACCTCAAGAACGAAGCCGACGCCATGGTGTACGAGACAGAGAAGCAACTAAAGGAGCACGGCGACAAGCTCGACGATGCTGACAAGGCTGCAATCGAGGGCGCAGTGGAAGCCGTCAAGGCCGCCTCGCTTGGCGACAGCAAGCCCGCTCTCGAGTCTGCTCTTGAGGACTTCAAGGCGAAGGCTCAGAAGCTCGGCGAGGTCGTTCAGGCTCAGGCCCAGCAAGAAGCTGGTGCCGAAGGCGCCCCCGATATGGGTGCTGAAGGTGCGACCGGCGGCGAAGCCGGTGAAGAAGAGCCCGTCGACGCCGACTTTGAAGTGAAGTCCTAAACTTCCACAAAAGGCAAAGTCATGGGGGAGCCCAATCCACAGCTGTGGGTTGGGCTTCCCTTGTGTTTGGGCCCTTGGGTCGGCATGTTGGGAACCCACCATCATTTCCTTTGCCACGAGACTGTTGCCATGCTCCCTATTAGCCAGCTCCTCTTTCTTGCCGTCATCTTCTCCGCTTGTACGGCACCAGCTGTCGTCATTGATGCGCCCAGCCCTTACGAGGCCGTCGAAGAAAGCGCACCATCCGCCTCGGCTGAAGCACCTGCATTTGCAATCGTGATTCACGGTGGTGCCGGCTCGCCGTCACGCAATATGAACCAGGAGCAGCTCGCAGGACTCACGGGCGGAATGGCTCACGCGCTACAAGTAGGACTTGCGGATTTACGACGCGGCGCGGATGCCGTCGACGTTGTCGAGCGCGTGATCACGATCTTGGAGACCAATCCCAACTTTAACGCAGGGCGCGGCGCGGTCTTCACCGACGCTGGAAGGCACGAACTCGACGCCTCGATCATGGATGGCGAGACTCTCAGCTGCGGCGCCGTTGGTGGCGTTACAACCGTCGAGCACCCGATCTCCTTGGCGCGACTCGTCATGGACGAAACGCGCCACGTACTGTTTGTCGCAGACGGCGCTGAGGCCTTTGCAGATAGCATGGGGGAGCGTATAACGCGTGTAGATAACACCTACTTTGATACGGATGGCGCGCGCGCGAACCTTCGCTCCGTGCAAGAGCGGCGGCGCGAGGAGAATGCGTCCAAGACGGAAGACGACAGCGATCCGCATGAGATCAAAGGTACGGTTGGCTGTGTTGTTCTCGATATGCAAGGACACTTGGCCGCGGGTACTTCCACAGGTGGGTTGACCGCAAAGAGCTTTGGTCGCATCGGCGACTCGCCGATCATCGGCGCGGGTACGTACGCGAATGACAAGACGTGTGCGATCTCGTGTACTGGTGTGGGCGAGGAATATATTAGGCACGGGGTCGCGCGCGACATCGCCGCACGTGTGGAGTACCTCGGTATCGATGTCATCAAGGCGACGGATCAGGTTGTGCACGGCGTCCTCAAAAAGGGCGAGGGCGGGGTGATCGGAATCGATAAGGACGGCAACATCGCGATGTCCTACAATACCGGCGGCATGGTCCGCGCAGTGGGGGACTCGAATGGGCGCTTTGACATCGGCATCTGGGAGGACTTCATCGAGTAACGAGGCCCCCAGGAAGGCAGGGTTTCTTACACGAACCTTGCCCAAAAGCCCTCAGGTGCACCGGAAGGGGCTTGGAATAGCGAGGTTGAAGGTTCTTCCGCAGTTTCGTTGTAGTCTGCTCCTTGCGCTCTAGGCTGCTCTTTGCGAATCGCTCATCCACAAGGCCTAGCGGCCAGCCCAATCCCCCGAGGAGACATGACTCACACAGCTCACTTTTCCCTTTTGCCCGTTGGTGTTCTCGCCTTTGGGCTGCTCGCAACTTTGCAGCCTCAGCAAGACGAAGCTGTTTCGCTCAAGACCAACTACTCCGAGGGTCTTGCACTGCAATCTGACACCACCGTCGCCTACGAGTCCGAGCGCATTGCCTTCTCGATGACACGGGATGGCGAGGAGATCGATATGTCTGGCCGTATGGGCGGCCCATCGACACAACTGCGCACGACGTCGATCACCGATGTCTACGGGTCTATCAAGGACGGTGCACCCGTTTCTGTAACACGCACGTTTGACACTTTGGAAGGTACGAGTGTTCGCTCGATGGGTGATGAAGAGATGGAGAATACCGCCAACGGTCCTCTCGAAGGCATCTCACTTGAGCTCACTCTTGAGGATGACGAGGTCACCGCCGAAGTCGTCGATGGAACCGAGCCTGAAGACGAAACGCTCCTCGAAGGACACTCGCTTGCACTTGGCTTGGACGCGCTGTTGCCCGATGGTGAAGTCGAGCTCGGCGACGGCTGGGATTTCGACGGCGCTGTACTAATGAGCGTACTTGGCTTTGACGTCGACGCGCAGCTGTTCCCGCCTGTGGTTGTCGAGCGACCCGAAGGTGGCGAGCGCGGCGGCTGGGGCGGACGTATGAGTCGCCCGCAACCGAGTTTGGCTCAGCTGTTCTTGGATGCTGAGTGGGAAGGCG